>UOGD01000152.1_pt1 | contig 12113 bp, 9 predicted proteins | sample 1989731 | NCBI WGS metagenome assembly UOGD01 (sample SAMEA4712198, study PRJEB27164) | hydrothermal vent metagenome | biome: marine basaltic hydrothermal vent biome; feature: marine hydrothermal vent; material: mineral | place: Pacific Ocean | collected 2011-06-14/2011-07-23 | depth 1691 m | reverse complement strand
ATAAGCAATAAATGATTTTGTTTGCCTCAACCTTTGTCCTAATCTAGGGCCTTCTACAGCTTGACCGAATATATCCCATAAGTTGCCTTCATTATCAGTTAATATAACAGGAAGTTTATCTTTTACTGTGGTAAGAGAAATGTTGTTTCCGTTAGGGAGCTTTGTGTAATAAGAAACAATAAAATTATCCGGCGCACTTCCTACTATTATGATCCTGTTCCCATCAATATTTTGGGTTATACTTGAAATCCCATTGCTAAAAGAATTAAATCGAAATGCAATAGATCGGCTTCCAAAAATAATTCCATGAACACGTTCTTTTTTCGGAAGTTTATTATTACTGCTGCTCACAGGAAAAAGAAGATTATTGTCACTTTTGTAATTTCCATACGGATAATTTGCGTAGTTTCTATCATATCCTGTATTTGAAGAAACTACTTTCGCATCAGGAAAAATCTTCTGCCATGTTGACCAGCTTGTCTCGATTGAATTAAATATTTCTGGAGTTTCACCTATTAATTTCCCATTGATACAGAGCAATTTCATTTGCGACCAATTGCTGTTAGTGGCTCTATCGTAGGGAATTAAGTTGGTATTGTAAAGAAGACCGCTTACACCGAAAGTTGTTATATTTCCATTCAAATCCCTGTTGTAATTAATTGCCGAACCGGTAAGCGGACAATAAGTAACTGAGAAGTATTTGTCATTGATCTGATCGTTGATTATTTCGTGCCAATCCAAGATAGAGTGAGGGTATCCTCTTATCTCTCCATCTATTTTTACACCAATTATCAAGTCGTTACCTTTCATAAAGTTTATTGAAGAATTTCCTACAAAATTTGGATCAAAAAGTGCAGGTATTCCGTCTCTTCCGGGTCCGCCGTCAAAAACTTCATCTTGAGGAACTAACCAATCACTCGAAAATTTCGTAGTTGTATTAACTGAATCCACACATCCGATAAGCAACGCAACCAGTAATAGTATTGCTGATATTTTGCTAATATATTTCATTTAGATATCCTTTCTAATGATGTTATAAATCATTTATCGTATAATAAATAGAAGCTGAAGTAACAAAAGTTGTAGTCAATTGAGTTCCCTGTAAGTTCCTGTAAATTGGAATTTCACTTGTCAGCCGGAGAATAACCGATTTATATAATTTCACATTTATTCCAGGAATTATATATAACCAGGTGCCGCCTGTATTTGGAATCGGGTTCTTCTTGTATTCATCTTTATCTGTAATTCTTAGTCTTGTAAAGAGTGTGAAATCAACCGGCAGATCGGTTCGATAACCTAGTCCTCCTTGGGTGATCAGTTCATTTCCAAATTTATAAGTTCCGTTGTTGCTCCCGAATCTTTTGTTAGTTCCGTTCATTCTGTAGGATAAGTTTACAACTAAATTCAGCGGCAGATCAAACAACCGTCCCTGCGAAAAATATGACCATAAAATAAAATCCCAAGAGCCGGTACCCGGCTGCATATCAGCAGGTAATAATACCCCGTTAGAAGTAAGATCCGATTTACCTAATGGTATCTTGGTCCCGCCGCCGATTGAAAACTCTTGTTCCTTCATCATTGTTAGTGGAATTACATTATATTTAGCAAGGAGCACTGCATCCCCAATACCCGAAGTGGTAACCGTATTAGTAAATCCTTGGTATGCAGAAATATTTCTTTCCTGGTTTATATAAGTGAATAATCCGCTGATAGAAATTTTTCCGGTAATTCCATAATCAACTTGAAGCAGTATCGATTTACTGATCCTGTTCCTGGTCTGGTCATCAAGATAAAAAGTTTCATCATATACATCATCTAATAAATTATAGACATAGGAAATCCCTAACAGCAAGTTACCTTTCTCGGTTGCAGAAGTTTCCAGTGAACTCAGCAGAGGACTGCCGGCAGTACAGCACGCTTGAGAATATATTTGATTAACAAACGGGATAAAGAATATAATTATTAATTTCTTCAATTTGATTCTCCCTTCAAGAGTAAATATATGATATGTATCACAGTATTATTGTCGTTTCTTTTACACTTTTGTAAATAGAACTAAGTTAAAAACTGTAAACTCGGGGACATTTAACAAGACCAAGAATTGCTATAATTAAAAAGATAATTTGCAGGAATTATGGAACAGCTAACTAAAAGAAGAGCAATTAAATTTTTAAAGAAATATTTCTCTTTATTCGTAAATAATTATAAAAAAAGCGGTTATAAAGTTAAGATCATCCTAGCGGAAAATTCTGATACCGATAAAGATTATTTTTATGTTCAGTTCTGCAAAGGAAAAGAACATACTCGCGATTTTAAAATAATTTATCATTAAGATAAATTTGATTTATTTTTGTAAAGTATATCTTAATTTATAAAAGATTCATTATCTTTATAATAATTAATCCAAAAACAAATTTGAAATTATTATGGCAGACAAATCCAAATTATGGTACTTAGAAAACTTCAACTTATTTGAAGGGCTTGATCAAAGTACAATGAAAAGGTTGAATACTATCACTTCGATGCAGGAAATTAAAAAATCACAGCCGATTTATTTTGCGCAGGATCCGTCCAATTCAATCTTCTTTCTGAAGAAGGGTAGAGTCAAGTTAACGAGAACTTCGCCTGACGGTAAAGAAATGATTGTTGCGCTCATTAACCCGGGTGAAGTGTTCGGTGAGATGTCGATAGTTGATGCAGATGAACGCACTGATTATGCAATTACAATGGATGAATGTCTTATTTGTGCGATCAGCAAAAATGATTTCAGAGAATTCATCGAAAAAAATCCCGCCTTGAATCTGGAACTTACAAAACTCATAGGTTTTAGAATGAGAAAATACAGCGAAAGAATCGAGGGATTGATCTTCAAAGATGCTCAACAAAGAGTGATCTCTTTTATTCTCAATCTTGCTGAGGAGCAGGGGAAAACAATTGGTGATGAAATTTTTGTTAAACCTTTTCTTACCCATCAAGATATCGCATCGCTTACTGCGTGTTCGCGTCAGACAGTCAACGCAATATTAACAAGCCTTAGGGAAGATGACTTAATTGATTTTGACCGGAGGAAGTTGATCATTAAAAATAAGAGTGAGTTACTTAAACTCTCCGAATAAATTCAATTTGTCATTCGTACGACAATTTGTTTTTTTTATTCTCGGTAAATTACCTATCAATTATGAACAATAAATTAGACTTAATTATAGAGAAAAACTGCCCGGTATGTAAGCGTACAATTAAAGACCTTAAAGCTTATATGTCTGAGAGAAATAATATTCAACTGAAAGTATCGGATATTGATAAGAATAAATTTGAGAACATCTCCATTGTTCCTGCCTTACTAATTGACGGAAAACTTTTTGGTTATGGAGATATTGATTTTAAAAGACTGAACAAACGTCTTGATAATTAAATCAGTTTGATATCATTCAGAAAAGGGAGTTTCATTCTCGTCTCTGCAACTTTATCCAAGTCAATTTCTGTTATCAGTACCTCTTCCTTATCAGAGAAGCTGATCACATTTCCCATCGGATCATAAACTGAACTGTGACCGTTGTATTTTAAATTCGGATCGTTCCCAACTCTGTTCACTCCTACCATGTACGATAAATTTTCTATAGCTCTTGCCTGCAGAAGTTTATCCCAATGTACAATTCTGTCAATCGGCCAATTTGCAATATTAATAAGTATATCAATCCTATCTTTTCCGTAATGTCTATATAGTTCAGGAAATCTGAGATCGTAGCAAATAGATAGTCCGAATGTGATCTTTCCTATTCTTGTTGTGGTCGAAGTATCACCGGATGAAAAATTTTTATTTTCGCCCGCAAGAGAAAACGAATGTATTTTTCTGTATCGAACTCTAATAAGCCCGTTACTGTCAAAGTGAATTAACGAATTGAAAATATCATTGTCATAACGTTCAATCAATCCGGCAAAAATTTCTGTCTTCGTATTTCTTGAAAGTTCCATGAAATATCTGAATGATACTCCGTCCAATTCTTCGGCAAATTCATGAGACTTACTTGTGAATCCGGTCAATGACATTTCCGGGAAAACCAGAAGGTCTATATCCTCCAAGTTGTATGAGTATAAAAGCTTATCGATCTTCCGGATTGTTAATTCCGGTTCTTCCCAAACCGGAGAATATTGAACTAAACCTATCTTTAATTTGCTCATTATAATACTGTCCTTAAATTCTCATAAATAATTTACTTTAAATTAAATAAGATTGTTTAATTATTCAGTAATAATTTTATATTTTTACATTAAATTCTCATAATCTTTCAGGATTCTAATGTTAAATTATGTCTGGTTGGGACTTTTGGTTCTTGGTATAGCAACTGCACTTACAACCGATGTTATTGATCAAAGTAATAATAAATATAGAAACGGAGATCCGCTGCCTGTTGAGGTATGGTTTGCAGATTCTATTGCTGTTGACCAAGATGGTTCGTACGACGGAAAAATTATTGTTAATGCAGAGACATACAATAAATTTTACAAAACTGACATAAATAAAAATGTTGAAGTAAATGCTAAAGTAACCGTTAATAAAGAAGAAGGAAAGAATACCGTCTTTTTCAAAGTAAACGATTTTACTCCTGAAATTTGGAAATACATGGCAAAAGTCGCCGGTAAGGAAGACGATTTGCTGGGAACGGTTAAATTTAAAAATAAAGTAAATGCTCATACCATTTCCGCTGAAATAGTTCTTGAGAAAGTTGCTTTCACAAAGATGAAAGATGTAACAAATGCAGCGTTGGATTATGCGGGAACAGCTGTCAATATTGCTTTCGGATTGATAGGCATAATGGCGTTGTGGCTTGGTGTTATGAAAGTAGCTGAGGATGCTGGATTGATAAAAATTATAGCAAATGCTGTAAAGCCTATCACGAAATATTTATTCCCTGATGTTCCTTCAGATCATCCTGCAATGGGTTCGATGATAATGAACATTGCGGCAAATATGCTGGGGCTCGGTAATGCCGCTACTCCATTCGGACTAAAAGCGATGGAAGAACTTGATACGCTAAATGAGAATAAGGGGACAGCAACTAATGCGATGGTCACTTTCCTTGCAGTTAATACTGCGGGTTTAACTTTGATACCGGTAACAGCTATTGCAATAAGGGCAGCTTCTGGAAGCAGCAACCCGGCAATAATAATTGGAACTTCGATATTCGGAGCGCTGTGTGCAACAACTGTTGGAATAACAGCAGCAAAAATTCTTGAAAAATTTCCAATAAAGAAAGGGGAATTCGGTAATTGGTTGAGATCTTATAAAAAGGGATTAACTGTTTTCATATCCTTAATTGCATTGATCACTATATTGGTATTAACAGGAGCTCTTTCAAAGATATTTTCACTTCTCAGTTTTATTAGTCCCGATTTTTTCAAAGCGATTATAAATATAGTCTCGATTATTGCAATACCAGGACTGATCTTTTTCTTCATCGGATATGGTGCGCTTAAAAAAGTAAAAGTATACGAGGTATTTGTTGAGGGGGCAAAAGAAGGATTTGATGTTGCGGTTAGGATAATTCCTTACTTAGTTGCAATGCTTGTTGCAATTGGAATTTTTAGAGCCGGCGGAGGAATGCATATTCTGATCACTATGCTAACGCCGATTACGGATTTTATCGGGATGCCTGCGGAAGCTTTGCCGATGGCAATTATGCGCCCATTATCGGGCAGCGGTTCTCTTGGTATTATGGCGGAAATAATCTCTGTTTACGGGCCTGATTCTTTCATTGGAATTCTGGTTTCAACATTTTTCGGAAGTACGGAAACAACGTTTTATGTCCTAGCTGTTTATTTCGGTGCGGTAAATATTCGTAGTACAAGACATGCAGTCCCCGCAGGTTTACTGGCTGACACAGCCGGAATTCTCGGCGCCTTGTTTATTGTTAAGTTGTTATTCGGTTAGATATCTTGATAAAATTGTGAATTACGAATAAATAGTTGACGTTTTAAAGAAATTATGGCATTATTAATGATAGATTTATTAATATAAAAGAGTAGTTAAATGAGAATAGGAATTCCAAAAGAAACGCATCACGAAGAAAAAAGAGTTTCTCTTGCTCCAGCCGGAGTGGATACTCTTGTTAAATTCGGTCATACTGTTTTTGTAGAAACAAATGCAGGAGAAGGAAGTCACTTTACCGATGAAGATTACATAAGTGCCGGCGCTACTATTGTATACAGTAAAGAAGAAGTTTATCAAAGAGCGGAATTGATAGCACAAGTTTCACATCTGATTGAGGAAGAGATCGATCTGCTGGAAGAACATCAAGTTGTAATAGCTTTCCATAAATTTGCAGTCGGCAAGAAGAGAGTAATAGAAAAATTTATGGAGAAGAAAGTAACAACGATCAGTTATGAACTTATTGAAAAAAATGATGAACTGCCTGTTCTACAATCGATGAGCGAAATTGCAGGTCAACTTGCCATACAGATTGGAGAAAGATATATGGGGAGCGATTATCAGTATGGACGAGGAATATTAATTGGCGGTATTGCCGGAGTTGCCCCGGCAGCGGTTGTTGTATTAGGCGCCGGAGTTGTTGGGCTTAACGCTGCCCGTGCTGTTGTTGGCAGAGGCGCTCAAGTTATTGTGCTGGATAGGGACCTACGAAGATTAAAAAGATTGGAAAATGTTCTTTCGAAAAATATTACAACTGTTGTAGCTAACCCGTATACAATTGCCCGAGGAGTTAAGTTTGCTGATCTATTTATCGGTGCGGTACAGGTAAGGGGTGAAAAAGTACCTCACATTGTAACAGAAAAGATGGTTAAAAGCATGAAGAAAGGCGCTGTTATTGTTGACTTATCTATTGACCAAGGCGGGTGTGTTGAAACGAGTAGACCGACAACGCTTTCTAATCCGGTCTTTGTTGAGCATGATGTTATTCATTTCTGTGTTCCCAACATTCCGGCAATGGTATCAAGAACAGCCTCATACGGATTAACCAATGCTTCTCTTGAATATATCCTGGAAATTGCAAACAATGGATTGTCAAATGCCGTACTGGGTGATCCGGATTTTTCAAAAGGGATATGCACTTATAACGGTTATTGTACAAACCAGATACTTGCTGATTCTTTCAATTTAGAATATAGACGTCTGCATATATTTTCAACAAATTAAAAAGTATTTGTTATGACTATAGAAGAATTAAATGTAAAAATGATAAAACCACCCTCATGGATGCGGAAGTATAATGAAAAACTTTCCACTGCTGATAAAGCAGTAAAAATTATTAAATCCGGCGACAGTATAATTGTACAGCCCGGCTGTGCGGCACCGATGGAATTGTTGAGAGCAATGGTAAGACGGAAAGATGAACTTTTTGATGTGAAGTTATATCATATTCTGATTGTCGGCAATATCCCTTACTTAAAACCAGGAATGGAAAAGCATTTTCGTCATAGGGCTTTCTTCATCGGCGCCAATTCTAGAAAGGCGGTTAATGAAGGTCGCGCTGATTTTATCCCAATATTTTTATCTGAAGTTACTCTCCTTTTCAAAAATGAAATTTTACCGGTGGATGTTGCTTTCATAAATGTCTCACCGCCCGACGAGCATGGTTTCTGCAGCTATGGAATTGATGTGGGTAATATCAAGACACCGACTGAAAAAGCAAAGACGGTTATCGCACAGGTAAATCCGAATATGCCTCGTGGACTCGGCAACAGTTTTATTCACATAAATAAAATTGATTACATAGTTGAACATGACGAAGCATTGTTGGAACTGCCGCAAGTTGATCCTAAAGCAAGTCAAGAGCTAATCGATATATATGATACTATCGGAAGAAATGTAGCTGATTTGATCGAAGACGGCTCAACATTGCAAATGGGAATAGGAGCAATACCCGATAATGTTATGAAATATCTGCGCAATAAAAAAGATCTCGGTGTTCATACTGAAATGTTCTCGGACGGTATGATCGAACTTGTTGACGAGGGAATTATTACAGGCGATAGGAAGACTCTGCATCAAGGTAAGATCATTGCAGGATTTGTACTTGGGACAAGGAAAGCGTATGACTATATCGATAACAATCCCGTGTTCGAATTCCATCCTCAAGAATATGTGAATGATCCATTTATTATTGCAAAGAATGATAAAATGGTTGCAATTAATTCTGCGCTCGAAATTGATTTGACCGGTCAAGTTTGTGCTGATTCGATTGGGACAAAATTATTCAGCGGTATAGGCGGTCAGGTGGATTTCATTCGCGGCGCAGCTTATTCGGAAGGGGGTAAACCGATAATTGCGCTTCCTTCTACAACAAAGGATGGTAAAATATCCAGGATTGTGCCTACGCTCAAACCGGGCGCCGGTGTTGTTACTTCTAGGGGCGATGTTCATTATGTTGTAACAGAATACGGCACAGCTCAGCTCTGGGGTAAATCGATTAAGGAAAGAGTTGCTGAGTTGATCAGAATATCTCACCCGAAATTCAGAGATGAACTTTCGGAATTTGCAATGCAAACTTATAATGTGAAAATATGATAGCGATAATAGGAGACATACACGGATGTTACTTTACACTGACGGAACTCCATCAGGAAATAAAAAATAAGTACCCTGATATTCAAGTTTACGCTGTCGGTGATCTGGTAGATAGAGGTAATAAAAGTTATGAAGTTATTGAATTCATTTTAGATAACAAGATACTTTTTACACCGGGAAATCATGATTATATGTTCTATTATTTTTTCAAGGAACCTTCAAGTGTATTTGCCAGATCGTGGGTATTTAACGGAAGTGAAGCTACGCTTAAATCTTACGATGATCATGGTGAAAAATTGTTTGAGCATATAGAAATATTAAAGAAAGCCCCGCTATATTTTAATACTCCGGATTGTTTTATTACTCATGCCGGAGTTTCAAAAGAATATGAAAAACTTTTAGATCCGAGTTTTAAGGATGACTTCACCCCTCTTTACGAATTGATAAATAAAGATTTCAGTTCGGATTGGGGAGTACTTTGGCTGCGCGGTAAGGCGTTGAATATCGGGAAACTACAAATTATGGGGCACACTAAGCATCAAGAAATTACATTAGACGAAGAAGCTAATGCAATTTATATAGATACCGGAGCTTATGTCGGAAATAAATTAAGTGCTGTAATAGTTGATAATGAACAAATTGTTGATGTTATTGATGTAAAAACACATTTAAATGATATAATTTAATGTAGTGTAATTATCAATCACCACTTTAATTATTGTTGAAATTTACACTATAAATGAATAATTTTTCGGATCAGTTTTAATCGAAAATGGAGGAATATCGAAAATAGTTCTACCTTAATTGGATTTTGAAAATAATAACTAGGTCATTCGATTTACGGTAGAAAATCAAAACTGGTGTATGATGGCAAAGGAATAATATTTCTCCTTATTCTGATTGCCTCTATCTTAGCATCTTTAGGTTTCACTGCAAAGGGAAAAATTGAATCCGAACATCTCTATAACGGAGATGAAGAGGTGTTTAACGTTTTCTCTGCTGTGAATAGTGATGACTTATATGATGATGCATCCGACGAAGGATCCATCGATCTGTTTTTCTTATCCGATTCAACCGATTCAACTTCCAAAACTTTTTTAAACGGGGCAGACTCACTTTCAGCGGATTCGCTTTTAGCAGATTCGGTTGTTGCTGTTGACTCTATGGCATTAGACTCCACCGCCAGATTAAAATATTTTCATTATAAACAACCCGATAGTTACAGTACCAGTGTAACAGAAGGATTTAAATCCAATCTCTTTGTTTATCCATCCAAACAGTATGTACAAAAAAGTGTTGAATTGGATTCGACCGGACAGTTCGTATTGATCACAGAAAAGATTGCCGGGCAGGAAAGTAAAGTAATGGTAAAGATGCCTCTGGACGAATACATTAATAAAATGACAGAGGCAATAAATAAGCAGGGTCTTGAAAAGCTCGGTAGAAAGTATGAACTTGTAGGAGGTAAAAAGGATCTCGGTAAACTCTTGACTGATATAACTAATATCGATATTCCTCTACCGAGTACTTCGTTCCTAAGTATTTTCGGACCGCCCAAGATCAGTTTGAAGATCAATGGCGCAGTTGATATACGCGGCGCTTGGCGAAGCGAAACTACAGAGGGACAAACAGTTTCGAGATTAGGAAACACTAGAAATGAACCTGACTTTAGTCAGCAGGTACAGATAAGCGTTAATGGCAGTATCGGTGATAAGCTGAGCATCAATGCAGACTGGAATACCGAGCGTACTTTTGAATATGAAAATCAACTTAGATTAAATTATAAAGGTTATGATGATGAGATAATTCAGAGTATTGAAGCCGGTAATGTCTCTCTTCAAACATCTCCGCTTGTCGGCGGCAGTGAAGCGCTCTTTGGCGTTAAAGCAAAGTTTCAGTTCGGACCGTTCACACTTACAGCATTGGCTTCCCAGAAGAAGGGAGAGATAAAAGAAGTTTCTGTTTCAGGCGGTAGTGAAAGGCAGGAATTTGAGATACATGCTTTCAGCTACTCAGATAATCATTATTTCCTAGATCAAGTGTATGCCAATACAGACGATGAACATAACTTTTTCAACAACTATTACGGAAATCCGACGGCGATTGAAACGGATTCTTCACGAAAGTATTTTGTGAAAGAATTAGAGGTTTGGAGAACTGCAAGCGGTATTGAGGAACAGGATAAGCAGAGAAGAGCAAATGCATTTATTGACTTACCTTCCAGACCAGTAGGAAATAGTGTTGACACAAAATATAAGGATATCCAGCAGGAGCAGAAACCCGGTTTGAATATGATCAATACGAGGTTTGAACGATTGACTGAAGGTGTCGATTATATATATAATCCATATGCCGGTTTTATTAGTTTTAAAACAAATATTCAAAAAACCGATGGTATTGCCGTTGCCTATACAATTGAAGGTGATGGTAACGGGAACAAGCAGTATGGTGAGTTTATTAGAGACCTAGAGGATTCAGCAGTTGCAGTTCTGAAACTTATTAAACCTCAAAATCTTCAGCCGGGATATAGAAAAGCATGGAGACTTAAACTCAGAAATATTTATCCTTTGGGCGGGCGCGATATAAATGAAGAGGAATTTAAACTTGATATCTATTACAGAGTTGAAGGGCAAGAGCCTCAGAACGATTTTAATGGTGTGAAGTTACTGCAGAGTTTTGGCTTTGATAAGTATGATGATAGTAAAAATCCTAAACCTGACGGAGCTTTCGACTTTATGCCGAAAACCATTATACCATCAACCGGCGAAATAATTTTTCCTGTCTTGGAACCTTTCGGAAAGGAACTCCCTAAAGATCTGCCCGATTCTATTGCATACCAAAGTATTTATGATACGACTAAAACATTTGCTCAACAAGATAGAACCAAAGATAAATTCCTTATAAAAGGTTCATACTCAGCAGCAACTTCTTCTACGTTTCAGATTGGATTTAATGTTGTCGAAAATTCTGTGAGAGTTACACTTGACGGACGTGAACTGAAATCAGGGGTTGATTATTCTGTTGATTATAATATTGGACAGATCACTATCAGAAATGCAGACGCTTTAGTTCCGGGCGCTAATCTTAAAATTACTTATGAGCAGAATGATCTTTTCCAGCTTGCATCGAAAACCCTAATGGGACTAAGGGGTATCTACGAATTCAGTAAAAAAACGAAACTAGGATTTTCATTCTTGAACCTAAATCAGAAATCACTCAGTGATAAGGTTAGGATAGGAGAAGAACCGCTTAATAACTCCATTTACGGTGTTGATTTTAACACTAGCGCTGATCTTCCTTTTATCACTACGGCACTTGATAAGCTTATATCCACAAGTACGAAATCAACATTCAACCTTAAAAGTGAACTTGCTTATATGAATCCGGATCCGAATACAAAGAAGAGTACTATTGCTTCTGATAACGGAGAAAGCATTGCATACATTGATGACTTTGAAGGGTCGAAGAGAACCATACCAATCGGAATATCATACACAACATGGAAAGACCTTAGTGTTCCGAATGATCTGCCTATCATCGGAGATCTTCCCAGAGAAGATCAAATGGATTATAAGGGTAAGAGTTTCTGGTT
>UOGD01000191.1_pt1 | contig 12156 bp, 8 predicted proteins | sample 1989731 | NCBI WGS metagenome assembly UOGD01 (sample SAMEA4712198, study PRJEB27164) | hydrothermal vent metagenome | biome: marine basaltic hydrothermal vent biome; feature: marine hydrothermal vent; material: mineral | place: Pacific Ocean | collected 2011-06-14/2011-07-23 | depth 1691 m | reverse complement strand
TTGAATTATTATAACTTCGAGCCATGTTGTAATATCTCATTTGTAAACGAAGCCACAAGTTTTGGATTAATTGATATGAAGTGATAAAATCGAGTGATTGACGTTCAAAATCACCGTAACTTGGACTGAAATAAAGTGACAACTCAAGATTATCTTGGAGCATCCTATACTTACCGCCAACCGAAAAAGTTATGTATTTGTATTTTACAAAAGAAATTTCACTATCGTAGTATATAACACTTAAAGATGTAAGAAAACTGCTTGTCCAATAGCTGTTCAACCCAAAAGATGTTGAAAGATAATTAGCATCGGATCTATAATATCCATAATCGTTTCTATCAGAAACTATAAAACCCAAAGTTGCGTTATGTCGAACAGGGAGATTAAAATCGTATCCTAGATTTACAGTTAAACGATTTGTTATATCATCAACATAAATTCTTAGAGTATCGCGTGGATCAACACCGTTTTGGTTTTGATTCCTCATATAACCGACAGTAATGTTTGGAATATTTGCCTTCATGTAAAGAGATGCTGAAACTCTAAAAGTCTGAAAAGTTGTTGTTGACTGTTTGGTCTTCTGAAGATTATCGTGCAAATTCTCATATCCGAGAGTTATAAAGAACTGGTCTCTTGCTAATCGGATTCTGTCATGAATATTATACCCTTGCAGATCAGTACGTGTATATTCCTGACCAAAAGATTTGAATTGACTGCCTCGGTAAATATATGAACCCTTTAAATTATTTGAGAAGTAATTCAGTTCTATAGTTCCTTCGGTTGCCAATGATGAAAGTTCTGTAAAGTTAAGCGGCTCGATAAATTGATTAACAGTAATAACAGAACCGAAAGCCTGACTCAATTTTTTAAAGGTTTCTGCATCTCCGCCCGAAACCCCTTCAACTGCATAAATTGAATCGATCTGATCTTCTGTAAATGAACCGGTTGTGATATCAGAATTTAATATGCTAACCGCAGCTTCTCCTTTTATTACGACCCTTCTGCTGTCAAAGTTCATGTTCAAGTCCACACCGGCAACTAAGTTCTCCTGTGGTTTTGCTCCAAAGTTAATCGACTGTACATTATCTTTCGAATGAAGGAAATTAAATCCGAACTGAATCTTATTTCTATTTCCAAAAGCTAATCGACCGGCGAGAAGGTCTCTTCCATAAACACCAAATTCCACTCTGCCGTAAGGGTTCCCGTACTTTGATGAATCTATCATTATAACATTCGAAACTAATGGTGTATTATCACGTGGATAAGTCTCCAGCAGATTTCCCTCAATACTTCTTCTTGTTTGTCCGTAACTTCCTTGTAGAGTAACCCCGCCGAATTCAACCAAACCGTCAACACCACGTACTCTTTTACCGTTCAGCAGCAGATCTGTATAGCGCGGATAACTGTCCCCTCCGCGTAAATGAAGCCAATTGTTCGATAATGTCAGCGAATACCTATTCTGAGGCTGTACATGCGTGTTTTCCTCGGATGTTACATAACCATATCCTTTTAATCGCCAATTGTTATATTTCCCGCTGAGAGTAAGACCAATATTATTATAGAGAGTTGATTGAGAATTAAAATTCTCATTTCTGATTTCACCAATAGCACTGCCTTTATAGGTAAAATTTTTGCTTTCAGCGAATCTCCCTTCAGTTCCGATTGCAGTAAATTCCCTCGTTATGCTGTGATACAGATTTCCTTTTTTGTCATAGACTTTTATCTCGATTTTTTGGGGTCCGCTTTTCACCGTACCGGGAAAATTATCGGGATAGAATAAAAGTAGATCTCCGGCAAACATAACCTTTGAAGATATATCCTCGCCATTTAATATTATCTTTGTTTTGGAAACATCAACTATATCAGGAACCTTAACAAGTGAAACTGAAATGAATAGATCACTAAGTGAAACTGTTTCACCTTCTGCAGGACTTAAAATTAAAATCTCATTATCTTTTTCAGTTTTGTTATTCACAGTAAGATCAATCGGTTTTGCAAAATCAGGAATACCCTGAGGATAAGTCTCCTTCCCTCCATTTGAAAGCCGAATAATCAAGTAGTATGAAAGCAGAGGTGCCGATATATCTTTACCTGGGATTTTATAAGTTGCGGTGTTACCTACAATCTCCATATCTCTAACTTTAAAATCAATATCCTGGAAAGATTTGTATACGATTTGAACACTAGTAATTGAAAGCGGGTTAGCAAGTTGTGCTGTTATCTCAACCGGACTGCCGGTTTTTAATTCTCCGAATGTAACCGAGGAAATATTATTACTGACTTGAGCAAATAATGAACTGCTGAGAAAGATAAATACTACTATTGCCTTTATCTTATTCAACCTCAAGAATTTTACTCTCTTAGAGTCAAAACACCAAAATTTTCTAACGTCCAAGCTCCCCATAATCTATTTACTCTTCATCTGAATAGTACTCAACTTCAATTGTTCCCTCTTTAGTTTCTATTTTAATTTTTTCCAACGAGGATTTTTTTGTTTGTTTGAGTTTGTCCAACATTTCAGCGGTCAGTTGCCTGATCTTGAAATATCCGTTAGGCTGCTGAACTGCAAAGTAACCACCTTCAACAAATATTTTACTTTTAATTCCGATCAGCGATTCAACTTCGATCTTTCCTTCCGAGCAGGCAATTGTTGATAAATTTTCATCACCGACTTCAATAAAACCTTCAGTTCCTCTTATTGCTGCAACTGCAGTTGGCGTGGTAAATTTAAATTCTTCTGCTTCTTGTTTATTTATTTCGAACCCGACAAATCCTTTTTCAATTACTGTATTCTTATTCAGATTTTTATCCGACTGCTTACCCAAAATATTCAGAATAGAGTTTTCTCTCACTCTTAATAAACCCGAACCGTCAGTGAAAAGCACTAGTGCCAAAGATCGGAAACCTGTTTTAACCTGTTCCCCGCTGTTCAGAGGCATACCGGTTTTTGCTAGCTCCCAATCGGAATCTTGGTTAACTCTGTGAGTTACATTTTTAACTATCTTTTTCACCAATGCAATTGGTGTTTCAGTATTGTTTTCAGCGGCGGCAATAAATGAAATCGAGATCGCAATTAGGAATAGTAAAACAAAACTTTTTTTAACGATATTACTTTTATTAAGTCGCACTATTTTTCCTCAAAATTTATGTTCGTGATCAAGTTTGGATATTGAACTAACTTTTCCAGTAGCTGAATAAATTCAGGATAGGTCAATGTTCCGCCGCTTTTTGTTGTGACTAACATATCGTTAAATGTTATTTCTCCATTTCTCAACTTCCGAAGCAGTTCTTCAAGCGTTAATATGAAATCATCCAAATTCCCCTGCTCCTCGGCAGAAACATCAGGAGGATTGTTTTTCATTTCATCTATTATCCTTTCAAAGAGAATTATCATTTCATCAGAAACTTTTTTCCCCGACGTTGAGTTCGGATCAGTAATATTGAAATTAACAATATCTGAATAAAGAATATTCTCTCCACCAGGATTTGGGATTATTCCTCTTACTTGAATTACTATCTCTTGACCCGGTACCAATTCCCTATCGAGTAATTCACGTAGATTTACACTTGTTTTTAGTCCAACACTTTTATTATCAACAATTGGATTACCCTTTTTCAAAGCTTCTTCTAATGACTCATCTTTATTGGTTCTTACATTAGCTAAGATAACAAAATCAGTTACACCTAAAACTTCCGACCAAGTTATTATAACTCCGCCGGGATCATGATAACTGCCTGCAAGAGGTTGAATGATCTCAAGAGTTTGAGCAGGATTTACAAATCCAATTCCTTTTATACCGAGGTCAACAATATCTTCATCAAGCAGATTATTATTTAGATCATAAACTTGGATTAATAATTTATACTGTCCGGTAGGTTTACCATATTTCAGGTTTTCTTCAACAAGATCACTATCATAGTCCGAATCATCAATTTGAATATCCGGATCGGTATTTATCTGGTCATTGTAAAAATTACGCGATTTGAACGGTTTAGTTGTGAAAGTAACCATAGGCTGATAACTCCCTTCTCCTGGTCTCTGCCAATTTAATATTCCTACTACAACAACATCAACTCCATGAGGAAGAAGTTGTATCTGAAAAATTCTTGGTGTTCCCTGAATAAAAGGGTTGGTCACAAATGCAGCAAATGATAATTCCGGAAGAGGTTCAAAAACATTTATCTTAACTTTAACATTCTTCTGGGCATTTAATAAACTTACATTAAACAGTATAAAGAGAATTAAAAATACGTAAGATTTTCTGGTTTTCATCATAATTATCCCCAAATTAAATACAGTTGAAGAATTTTATTGATTAATCAAGTCAAAAACTTACAAAATCAATCATTTTCTAAAATTCTTCTATAATTATGCTTTAAGCAACAATAATCGAGCCAAATGATTAATTGATCTTTTCTTTGTTCACATTTGAAAACCCAAATTGAGGATTTGCATGCCCTTCAATCTTAATTTCACCGAATCTTGCTTCATATTTATCAATATTTTCCTGAAGAGCTTTTAGTAACATTTTGGCATGCTGTGGAGTGGTAATAATCCGAGATTTTACTTTTGCCTTAGGAACTCCAGGCACAACTCTAGTAAAATCAATTATAAATTCCGCGGGTGAGTGCGTGATGATCGCTAAATTGGAATAAGTTCCCTGAGCTACATCATCACCAAGTTCAATATTGATCTGTTGAGGTTTCTGCTCCATTTCAAATTTCCTTAAATTTTATTTTTATACAAAAAAAAGCCTGCAGTTCGTTTATATAACAAACTGCAGGCAGAATAAACTTATACTATTCTTTATTTGCTATATTGATCTGCTTTCTCAAAAGCTTCTTTTGATTTTTCAGTATTACCCAAGTTTGCATAAACCTTACCAACATAGTTCCAAATTGCGGCATCTTTAGGATTACTTTCCAAATATTTTTCTAAGGGTCCAAGAGCAGCTTTGAATTTTTCCTTATAGCTCATATCATCCGAATTTTCTTGAATCGCTTTTTCCTGTAATTCTGCTCCCCACTTCAAATAGGCTACACCCAAATTATAGTATGCACTCGGATAATCGCTTTTGATTTCAATTGCCTTTTTGAATTGTTCAACTGCATCGGCATATTGGTTTGCACCCAGTAATAGAACTCCGTAATTATAACGGTACTTTTCATTCGTAGGATCTTTCTCAATTCCTTTCTTGAAAGTTTCCATAGCAACATCCATTTTATTGGCTTCAACATATGCGTTTGACAACTGCGCGAGAATTGCCGAGTCTTCCGGATGCAACTTATAACCCTCCTCAAGTAGAGCTATTTCTTTATCATACATTTTCATTGCTTCTAAACTATCAGCAACGTTTTTTGAATCCTTGTAGGAATTCATCAGAGTAATGGCTTGATTATTATACACTTTGGCTAAATCAACATAAGCATCGGAATCATGACTTAAGTCCAATATTTTTTTAAGAGGCGCTTCTAATTCATCTTCTCTTCCTGCATTGATCAATGAATAAACTAAATTTTTATAAGCGCCAACCGTATCCGGTTCACAAATAATGGCGTTCTGAAAACGTTCGATAGATTTATCAAAAAACATTTTACTGCTGTCAGGGTCTTGTACTTTGGTTCCTCTGTTAAAAAGCCCTACACCCTTATTGAAGTTATCCTGCCATTGATATTTTTTGTAATCATTAATTTCCTTAGCGAATTTTTTGCTTATTGCAAGTGATTTATCAAAATTCTCTACCATAGCTTTTAAATCACCTTGCTCACCCATAACGTACCCGAGTAAGTAAAACCCTTCATCACTCTTAGGATTTTTGGTTGTTTCTTTCTTTAACGATTCTATAGCCTTTGTATAATTTTTCTGCTGGATATAAAGTTTTGCGCTCGTTAATTCTGTTGAAGAACATTGAAAGGCAGTAAAACCAAAGACCATGCTGATTATGATCAAAAAACTCAGTACTTTTTTCATCACTTCTCCCGATTTCTTTTGTAAAAAAAAATTTTAATAAGAAAACTTACGATTTTAGGTCTCGATAATCAAGATGAATTTTAATGAAACTCCTCAAATAATCTCTACTTTAATTGCTTTTACAATTCAAAAAGAATATTTTTTGATTATAAAATTCAGAGGAAAAAATGACAACCGAACAAATCATTAGAGAAGTTCCAAAAGTACTACTTCATGATCACTTAGACGGCGGACTAAGAGCCGAAACAGTAATTGATCTGGCAGAAAAAATGAGGTATAATAAATTACCGACCAAAGATCCGGAGGAATTAAAGAAATGGTTTTTTAGTGGAGCCAACAAAGGTAATTTAGTTGAGTTCCTGCAAGGATTTGAATATACAATAGCGGTAATGCAGACAAAAGAAAATCTTGAACGTATTGCATACGAAATGATGGAAGATATGCATAAGGACGGTGTTGTGTATGTTGAAACAAGATTTGCTCCGGTGCTGCATCTTGAGCAAGGACTTTATTACGACGATGTTATGGAAGCTGTTCTCTCCGGTTTGGATAAGGGACAGAAAGATTTTGGTGTCGGCTACGGATTGATACTGTGTGCAATGCGCAACATGACAAACTCACTTGAGATTGCCGAACTAGCTGTTAACTACCGCCGTAAAGGTGTTGTTGGTTTTGATCTTGCCGGCGAAGAAGGCGGCTATCCTCCTAAAAAACATCTTGACGCTTTTCAATTTATCAGTCGTGAAAACTTTAATATAACTATCCACGCAGGCGAGGCTTTCGGCATTGAATCTATCTGGCAGGCAATTCAAATATGCGGAGCTCATAGGATTGGGCACGCTACCAGGCTTAAAGAGGATATTGTTTTTGACAAAGAAGGAAACATTGTACAACTTGGTGATCTCGCTCAATATATTTTGGATAAAAGAATTCCATTGGAAATATGTATAATGAGCAATGTTCATACCGGTGCCGTTGATAAATTAGAAAATCATCCATTTAAAAAATTGTACGATGCAAAGTTCAGAGTTTTCTTAAATACTGACGACAGACTTATGAGCAATATTACATTGACCGACGAATATATTACTGCCAGCAATAAATTTGGAATTACTCTTGATGATATTGAAAAATTAAATATTAACGCAATGAAATCCGCATTCATACCACATAACCAAAAGTTAGATTATATATACAATGTTATCAAACCGGGTTATCAAAAAGTGCGGGAAGAACTTTTATCACTAAAGGTATAAACAATGAAAAAACTATTTCAAAATTATTCATATGAATTTGACAAAAACGAAGCAAAAATAATTACCAGCTTTTGTAATCAAGTTATAAAGCAGATGGAGGGTGATAAGAACTTTTTCAGTGATGTAAAAGCTTTCAAATCAATAATCGAAAAGTTAGCTCAAGATCCATCAAATGTAAAATTAACCAAAGATGAAAAAATAAGACTAGTCAGACAATTAAAAGAAAATGTTAAATTCATAAAAAAGACTATGGATAATAGCTGGATAGTTAAAAAATGGTTCTATAGAACTATGTACAATCAATATGTGGCTTTATTAGATAAACATTTTGAGGATTAAATAGGAATTATATAGCGAATACACAAATAATAATTTGTTGAATAATGACTGAACTATTTTTTAAAATAAATAGTTTTAATTGCTAGTAGATTTTGTTTAACAAAAGTTTGATCAATTAAAAACAATAAATTTGATAACTATTTTATTCGCGAATTAGCGGCTGGGAATAAGTACAATGATAAAAAACATTAAAGCTCCAAAAGGAACTGAATTAACTTGTAAAGGATGGATACAGGAAGCAGCAATGCGTATGCTAATGAACAACCTGGATCCTGAAGTTGCCGAAGATCCGGACAATCTTATTGTTTACGGAGGTTCCGGAAAAGCAGCCCGTAATTGGGAATCTTATGAAGCAATTATAACTTCTCTTAAAAATTTAGAAAATGACGAAACACTATTAGTTCAATCTGGAAAACCCGTTGCTATTTTTAAGACTTACAAAAATGCTCCGCGTGTTTTAATTTCAAATTCTATGCTGGTACCGGATTGGGCGAACTGGGAAGAGTTTAGAAAATTGGAGAAGAAAGGTTTAACTATGTACGGACAGATGACCGCCGGCAGTTGGATTTACATAGGTACTCAAGGCATTCTTCAAGGCACTTATGAAACGTTTGCAGAGTGTGCTAATCAGCATTTTGACGGAAGTTTAAAGGGAAGATTCCTTTTAACCGCCGGTCTTGGTGGAATGGGAGGCGCACAACCTCTTGCAGCTACAATGAACGGCGCAGCCTTTCTTGGTATTGACGTTGATAAGAAAAGGATCCAAAAAAGAATTGATACCGGTTATGTTGATGTTTTGTCAGAAGATCTGGACGAAGCATTAAAAATTGTATTGGATGCAAAGGAAAAAGGCAAAGCGATATCAGTTGGACTTGTTGGAAATGCTGCCGAAATTCTACCGCAGATATTGGAGAAGAATATTATTCCGGACGTATTGACAGATCAAACATCTGCTCATGATACATTGAACGGTTATGTACCAGCGGGAATGACATTTGAAGAAGCATTAAGTCTTAGGCAATCCGATCCAGATCAGTATATCAAGAAGGCAAAAGCCACAATTGTAACTCACGTAAAGGCAATGCTGGAATTTCAGAAACGCGGCTCTGTAACATTTGATTATGGGAATAACATCCGCGGAGAGGCAAAAGAAAACGGTGTTGAAAATGCATTTGACTTTCCCGGGTTCGTTCCGGCATATATTCGTCCTTTATTCAATGACGGGAAAGGTCCTTTCCGATGGGCAGCTCTTTCGGGAGATCCAAATGATATTTATGAAACTGATAAAGCAGTTATGGAAACATTTCCTGAAGATAAAGCTCTTATTCGATGGATAAAACTTGCTCAAGAAAAAGTTCACTTCCAAGGAATGCCTACGCGTATCTGCTGGCTCGGTTACGGTGATAGAGCAAAAATGGGAAAAATATTCAATCAGCTGGTTGCCGATGGAAAGGTTAAAGCCCCTATTGTTATTGGGCGGGATCACCTCGACTGCGGATCAGTTGCATCACCTTACCGCGAGACAGAAGGAATGCTTGACGGAAGTGATGCTATCGCTGATTGGCCGATTCTTAACGCTCTGCTTAATACGATAGGCGGAGCAAGCTGGGTATCTGTTCATCACGGAGGAGGCGTTGGAATTGGTAAATCAATTCATGCAGGAATGGTTATAGTTGCAGACGGGACAAAGGAAGCCGAGGAAAGATTAGAGCGGGTTCTAACTTATGATCCCGGTATGGGAATTGTCCGTCATGCTGATGCGGGATATGAACGGGCAATTAAAAATGCCAAACAAAAAGGTATTAAAATTCCAATGTTAAAATAAATAGAGGTTATTATGAAAGTATTAGTAGCAACAGAAAAACCATTCGCTCCGGCAGCAGTTGAACAGATCAAAACTATAGTTGAAAATGCCGGACACGAATTTGCACTGTTGGAAAAGTATTCGGATAAATCTGAATTACTAAATGCGGTGTCAGATGTTTATGCATTAATAATCCGCAGCGATAAAGCTACGAGAGAAGTAATTGAAGCGGCACCTAATTTAAAGATAATTGTTAGAGCCGGTGCTGGTTATGATAATATTGATCTGGAAGCGGCAACTGAAAAAGAAATTGTTGCAATGAATACACCCGGTCAAAACTCTAATGCTGTTGCAGAATTAGCGCTCGGTATGATGGTTTATATTGCTCGAGGTAAATTCAACGGCAAACCTGGTACCGAGTTAAAAGGAAAAACTTTAGGAATTCATGCTTATGGTCATGTTGGAAAACTTGTTGGTAAAATCGCAATGGGATTTGGAATGAATGTCAGTGCATTCGATCCATTCATTCCCGCAGAATCAATTGAAAGCGATGGAGTAAAAGTTTATACTTCGGTCGATGATCTTTATGCTAACAATCAATACGTGTCGCTGCATATTCCGGCAAATGAAGAAACAAAGAACTCGATCAATTATGAGTTACTGAACAAAATGCTAAAAGGCGCTACGCTTGTAAACACTGCACGGAAAGAAGTGGTTGATGAAGAGTCTTTAGTCAAGTTAATGACTGAAAGAGATGACTTCAAATATGTTTCTGACATTGCACCTAGTAATGCAGATGAACTTCTGGAAAAATTTAACGAGCGCTGTTATTTTACACCTAAAAAAATGGGAGCGCAAACCGCCGAGGCTAATTTAAATGCGGGAGTTGCTGCTGCAAATCAAATAATTAAATTCTTTGAAAACGGAGATACAACGTTTCAAGTGAATAAATAGAAAATATCACTTAAGATAAGTGTTTCAAAAATTTCTTTATTTTCCATGTTATTCCCCAAAGGGCTGAAAATCCTTTTCAGCCTTTTCTCTTTCTTTATGGCATAATATTTGCTCTTAATGTAATAATTTTATATTTATGTAAAGTTTTTAGCTAATTTGGTTAAATTTAGAAATAAAAGGGGAACATGCATAAACACAGTTTTGGATTATCTGTAATTATTACACTTTTAGTATTTCTAGCACAGGGCTGTATAGAGCCGCCGGATCAATTCATTGCTCCGATTTATGACGTGGAACTCAATTTTCCTATTACAGATTCTTTATATACAATTGATGATTTTTTGGGAAGTGACAGTAATTTAGTCCCTTCGACTGACCCTGATAAATTAGGATTACTTTATTATATAAAAACAAATGAAATTGATCCTTTTTATGTTAAAGACAATCTAACTTTGAATAATATTGAAACTTCGAACTCCACTTACTTAAAAGCCATAAAGATCAAGAACACACCATATATAAGAACTTATATCGGGATTTCGGATCTGCTTCCTATCTCCGGCGGAACTGATGCGATCATACCTCCTTTTTCTTCATCTGTGAATACTAACTTTGAACAGATCGGTGATTTTGTATCAGTTGACTTTGAATCTGGGAATATGGAACTGACCGTTAATAATAACATGCCGGTACCTATTGAACTTAGTAACATTATTATCAAAAATTCAATTGACGGATCAATTATTGGGGAGCATTCCGTGTCACCCGCTGTTGTCGCACCTTATGATAGTGTAAAAATAAACTTCCCTCTTGCAGATAAACATGTATCTGATACATTGGAAGTTGAAGGAACTGTTTCATCAGACGGCAGTAATGGTGAAATTGTTACAATTCCGGAAGATGCAAATATATTAATTTCTTTGCGCTTCACAGATTTTATACTTGACAAAGTAACAGCCATACTTCCTGAACAGGATGCTATACAAGTAGATAGCTCTATTGTAATAAATGATTCTACAAAACTAGAAACCGCAATATTTGACGAAGGTAATGTTTCTATTGTTATCGATAATTCTATTGATCTTGACATAAACGTCTGGTTCCAAATCCAAAACATTAAATTGCCGGACGGTACACCATATAGTGAAACTTTTTTAGTCACGAGAAGCACTAACAATCAAATTTTTCAAATTGAATCGCTGAAGGGATGGAAAGTTGAGAGCGATAATCCGGGCGAACTTATCAATGAACTAAAATATTCATTCCGAATAAGTTCGGATGCAACAAATGATGAAAGGACAATTTCACAAACTGATAGTGTGAATGTACATTTTTCAATAAATAATGTCGTTCTATCATATGCAAAAGGTTTAATAAAACCTACGTCATTCGATATTGCACCTTCTGAACTGAATATTGATTTAGGAAATATTGAAGATAAACTCTCATTTGACAGCTTATTTATTAATGACCCTTCTGTAAAATTAAAAATTAATTCATCAATAAATTTTGATGTACTATTGAATGGAAAGATAACAGGCTATTCTGATAATATCACAAAAGAATTATCTATCACATTAGATTTACCGGCAATGGTTCATAAAGAGTTTGATCTAAAAGATCAAGGGATGAGTGAATTTATTAACAGTTTCATGAAATCGGGCTCAATTCCAACAAAATTTGTTTTTTCCGGTGAGGGAATTGTAAACCCCAATTATGTTATTGGCAGCGTATCAAAATCCGATTCAGTTGCCGGGTCAACTAATTTTGAATTACCGCTTGAATTAGGAATTGTCGGCGGCAGTTTTAACGACACTGTCTTTGTAAATAAT
>UOGD01000439.1_pt1 | contig 12356 bp, 10 predicted proteins | sample 1989731 | NCBI WGS metagenome assembly UOGD01 (sample SAMEA4712198, study PRJEB27164) | hydrothermal vent metagenome | biome: marine basaltic hydrothermal vent biome; feature: marine hydrothermal vent; material: mineral | place: Pacific Ocean | collected 2011-06-14/2011-07-23 | depth 1691 m | reverse complement strand
TTGAAAGGCACACCTAATATTTCGTCAAGTTCGGGAACCCTTATCGGTTCTAATTTTTCAAATTTTTTCTCGTTTTCCATATAAATCTTCCCTAGGTAAAATATTTTAAGTATTAAAATAAAAAATTAGAATTTTATTAATTGGGTGAAAAGATTTGTTAATCTTATTCAATCCGGTTCAATATTTCGTCAATTGCATTAATAAGATTCTTCTTAGTATCGATCAATTCATGAGATATTACTTTTACCTCACCAACAACGGGCATAAAATTAGTATCGCCATTCCAGCGCGGAACAATATGAAAATGCAAGTGCGTATCAATTCCAGCGCCCGCAGCTTTACCTACATTTGCCCCGATATTAAAACCGTGAGGTGAATATAGTTTTTTCAGCGCTTCAGTAGCAAGTGTTATCTGAGAAGTTATCTCAGCAAACTCTTCTTTAGTTATTTCACTAAGATCCGATATATGACGATTGGGGACAACCATCATATGTCCATTGTTGTATGGATAAAGATTGAGAACTATATATATATCATTCCTTCTGAATACGACCAGCGAAGAATCGTCTTCGATATTTCCTTTTACCGCATCGCAGAAGACACAGCTTTCAGCTCCATCTTTATCTTTCATAGAATCAATATACATTGATCGCCACGGTGACCATAATCTTTCCATCATTTCCTCTTATAATAACAGAAACCCAACATCAAGTGATATTGGGTTCCATATTTAAATCATAATGTAAGCAATTTTATTCTTCTTCTTTTGCTTTCTTATATTCATCAATTACTTTATCCTGAATATCCCTCGGTACATCCTCGTAGTGAGAGAAATTCCTTAAATGAACACCTCTACCTGAAGTAATACTTCTCAAATGTGTAGAGTATTTATAAAGCTCAGCTAAAGGAACTTTACACTTTATCAATTGGAATGGACCTTCAACTTCCATCCCTGATATTTTTCCGCGCCTACTTGAGATATCACCCATTACGTCGCCCATATATTCTTCAGGAACTTTAATGGCTAGATCATAAATCGGCTCAAGTAAAACTGGTTTTGCTTCTAAGAATCCTTTTTTAAATGCATTTGATGCAGCCAGTTTGAAAGATACTTCGTCGGAATCAACATTGTGGAAAGTTCCGTCAAACAAGGTCACTCTTATATCAACGACTTTACTCCCGGTTAAAATTCCTTTAGACATGATCTCGTTCAAACCTTTCTCTACCGCTGGAATAAATCTGCCGGGAACAACCCCACCAACGATCGCATTAACAAATTCAAAACCGGTTCCCCTTGGTAAAGGCTCTAATTTAAGATGAACATGACCATACTGACCCCTGCCGCCCGATTGCTTTTTATGCTTGTATTCAGCATCTTCGCAAACAGATTTTATAGTTTCTCTGTATGGAATTTTAGGTTCAACCAGATCAACATCAACATTGTATCTATCTTTCAACATTTTGATAGCCAAAGCAAGCTGAAGTTCACCTTGTCCGGAAATAATTGTCTGTCCCAATTCCGGGTCAAAATGAACGCTGACAGTTGGATTTTCCTCGTGAACAGTGTGAAGTCCGTTTGATATCTTGTCTTCGTCCCCTTTCGATTTTGGCTGGACAGCAGCTCTTATTACCGGAGGCGGATAATTGATATCTTCAATGACCACTGAGAATGACTTTGATGCTAAGGTATTGCCAGTATGTGTATCTTTCAATTTTACTACTGCTCCTATATCACCAGCAGTTAACTTCGAGACTTCTTCTCTGTGCTTACCATTAAGTACATATAATTGTCCGAGTCTTTCCGATTTATCGCGTGTAGTATTTATCAAATCCATACCCGGCGTTAGCGTACCGGAAAAGACTTTGAACACTGATAGTTCGCCGACATGCGGTTCTGATATAGATTTAAAAACAAATAATGATGCTTCAGCATTAGAATCAGGTTTAATTTCAATTTCCTGATCGGTTCCTTTCATTATAGCTTTTGTACTTATTCTATCAGCCGGTGAAGGAAAATATTTAACAACAAAATCTAAAAAGTTATCAATACCAACTCCCTTAGTTGCTGCTACGGCAAAGACAGGAACAAGAGACCCATTATTAATTGCTGCTTTGAGTCCGGACTTGAGATCGTCTTCGTTTAATGTCCCTTCCTCAAAATATTTATCAAGCAATTCTTCACTTGATTCAGCAATTTTTTCAATTAACTCTTCCCGCATGCTTTCGGCTTGTTCCTTGTGAGCATCAGATATTTCTTTTTCTTTAATATTTTTGCTTACTGCGTCGCCATATTCAATTTCTTTCATCTTAATGATATCAACTACAGAATTAAAATTTACACCTTCATTTACCGGAAAAGAAATGACAGTGGCATCGTGACTTAATCTATCCTTTGCCATTTCAAAAGTTTCATTAAACTTGGAATGTTCGTTATCAACCTTGTTGATAATAATTGCTGAAGGCAAATTTCGTTCTCTAACGCCCTCCCAAGTCAACTCAGTCCCAACTTCTATACCTTCGGCGCCTTTAATTATTGATATTGCAACATCAGCAACGTGTAGTGCAGAACTAACCTGACCAGCAAAATCAGAATATCCGGGAGTATCGATTAAATTTACTTTAACATCTTGCCATTCAAAATGAAGCGGTGTTGCAGATACCGAGATCTGCTTCTCTATTTCGTTTAGATTATAGTCTGATACCGTATTCCCTTCCTCAATTGTTCCGATACGATTGATTTCCCCGGCTTTATAAAGGATGGTTTCTGAGAGAGAGGTTTTACCGCTACCTCCGTGTCCAATAAGTGCAATATTTCTTATAGCTTCTGGATTAAATTCTTTCAATTTATTACTCCTCCGAATTAACTTTTCTTATTAACTTTTTTTAATTTCTTTTACAAATGTTGTAAAACCTTTTGAAATGGCTTTAAGATTGGAAACTAAGTTGTGAGCATTTTCCTGAGGTGACTTTATTTTATTATCAATTGCAAGATTAAATTTAGTTTTTACCCATTCTACTTTGCCATTAACAAAATCAACTTGTTCCTCTATCGATTTAACAATATAGGATGCAGATTTTGTAATAGTTGCAATTTCTTCAATTAACGGCTCGGTTTCATTTTTTAAATCACCCAGATCTTTTTCAAGTGTATCAATTGCAGTAGATAATTTTTTAACGACTGCAATAAGATAAACTCCAAGCACTGAAAAAATTACAATAAGTAGAATGAGTAATATATCAATTATTTCCATTTAATTATGCTTCCTCGGTATTCTCTTCTTGTTTTTCGGCTTTATAGGAATCCAAACCTTTTTTAATAGCAGATTTCAACTTATCCCCTTTTTTGCCGATTGTATCTTTACCTTGCTCAACATATTCTTCTGTTTTTGCTCTTGCGGTATTTAATATCTCCTCAGCTTCATCGAGTAAAGCATCAACTTTTACTTTTGCATCGGCAATCAATTCCTCGGATTTTTGCTTTCCGTCATTGATCATATCATTTGCTTTGGTTTTTGCTTTTTCAATATACTTTTCAGCATCATTAAGATAATCATCGGTCTTATCTTTAATATCAACTCTTAAATCTTTACCTGATTTAGGAGCATACAATAAACCAATTACTGCGCCAACTATTGAACCAGTTAAAAAACCTATCAATAAACCTTTTCCAATTCCATTTTCATCTGCCATTTTAACCTCCATTAAATTTTTAATTATTATTGTATAAAATAAATATTGGAATAGATAATTTCAAAGTAAATCGTACTTAACTAAAAATAATTTATTCCAATTTGCAACTTTTCAATTGTTACTCATTTGAAACCGAACAAATAACGCTTTTTACCCTTCTAAAAAAACGAACATTCATTTGTTCCCAACTTCTGATAAATTGTTTGCTTTTGAATATTCTGACCTTAGCAATTACATTTTTATACTAGCTAGCTGTTAGGAAATTATTCACCATCCTTAGATAGATCATTGAATTTTAATTTCCCAATTTTTCTCTGATATTTTAACAAGCTTAGTATTCCAATTCCAACAGCAAACCAGAGTGATGCAATCCTAAATATAAAAGTAGCTAAAACAGATATATTTTTAGTTACACCGCTTTCAATCAGTAAAAAGGTTAACGATCCTTCTGTTACACCTATTCCTCCGGGAATCATTGAAACCGATCCGATAATTATTGAAAATGCATAAATAAAGAATGACCATTCCAAAGAAATAGGAACTGCAAATTTAATTAGAATAAGATAAAATGCAAATCCTTCAAAAAACCATGAAACTAAACTTAGCAGGATCATCTTAAGAAATGGGACCGGCTGCAGCATTTTATGTGAGTTGGATAATACAACAGAAAAATTATTAACATGCTTTTTGATGAATTTAAAATTGCTCAGCTTTAGCAATATCCAATCAGAAGACCTTTTATTTGAAAGCAGCAGAGCAAACCCGAGAAGCAATATGGTCAAAATAATTACAAGGATAGTTCCCTTTTCGTAAAAATAAATTCCGGCAACAGCAATTAATAATAAAGATAAAAATTCTGTAATACGCTCAGCTAAAATTATCGGTGCGGTTTGACTGATCGGAATGTTATCCGATTCCTTCAGCATATAAGATTTTATCAGATCTCCAATTTTGCCCGGCGTAACACTCATTATCAAACTGGACATGTATATAAGATATGAGTCACTCTTCGCAATTTTGAAATTGAGCAGATTTAAATAGTAATCCCATTTAAGAAACCGTGTGAAAAAAGTAAGATAGGAAAGAATAAATATAACAATGATGTAAAACCAATCGAACTGTTCAACAGCTATGAGGATATTGCTAAAACTTGCATAGAACGAAAGGATAAGATATATAACCGCACTAACGGCTATTGCAATGAAAATATTTTTTTTAACTTTTTCAATCACGTCACATAACTGCTTTCAATGATAGAAAAACTTTTGAAAGCGGAAGTCCCATAACGTTATAATAGCATCCTACAATTTTGGAAATAAAAACCGCACCGTAATCATCCTGGATCCCATATGCTCCGGCTTTATCCATCGGACTTCCGGTTTTGACATATTCGGTTATTTCTTTATCTGATAACTTTCTAAAAGTAACAGAGGTTCTGCTATAATCTGTTATTATTTTATTCTTCAAAATATTTTTTATTGAATAACCGGTATATACAAAATGAGTTTTTCCGCTCAGTTTTTTCAAAAAGGATTTTGCTTCTTTCATTGACCTTGGCTTTCCAATTATATCTTTGTCTATTACAACAATCGTATCTGCTGTAACTATGATCCCTTCTTTGACTTGCTTCTCTGCCTCTTTGAGTTTTTCGAGCGAAAGCCTTTTAACTGTTTTTATAGGATGTTCACCGTCAAGAATTTCCTCGTCTAACTCGACACTGAATGTTTTGAAGTCTAATCCGATTTGTTTTAATAGATATTTTCGACGTGGTGATCTAGAGGCTAAATAAACTGGGATTTTAGTTTTTAACATTTAAATAATGTTTAAAGAGGAAAAGACATTAAAGAAAAATTCATTTTATCGGAACAACGCTTTAATACTTCCCCAAGTTCTTTTCCCGACGGAAGTTAAATGAGTTACGGATAACTCAGCAGAATATGTCGGCTGTTTACCGTCACTGTAAACAAATTTCAGACGATACATATAAACGCCGTCATCAATCTTAAAAGCGTTTTCATCAATAAAAGTATATGAAGAATTATCACCCTTAGCCGGCATCTTACCAATTTCTGTGAATACTCCGTTTACTGTCCTTCTCTCAATACTGATCTCTCTAAGATTATCTTCTACGGTCGTATGCCAAGAGAGAACTACATTATCCGATTGACTCACGATTGTGAAATCCGTATAGAATGCCCCAGCATAAAGTATAGAGAAAACTGAAAAAATGAATATTATTTTGACAAAATATTTTTTCATATCTATAATATATTTTATGTTAACTTGTTTGTCAAGGATAATCTTTATTTTTTTTTCGATAAGTTTTATACATAGTAAAATAATTTTTTGTAAAAAAAGAATATTTTAAATATAAATTATTAAATGCAATTTTAATTAATAATTTTTCTAGACTAAAACTTGACTTTTAATCGATTATTTGTAATTTTAGCTATTAGTTATAGTTAATGTAACATTTAAAATAACTTTCACTTTCTCAGGAGGAGATATGAAAAAAGTATCAACTTTTTTATACCTTTCAATTCTTTTGATTTTTTCGTTTTCAACAACAATAATTTCACAAACATTTGATGGCGAATGGTCAACCGCTCTTGTTACAGATGACGACAATAGCAATGGTACGAATCAGCGGACCATGTCAGTAGCTGCAACAACCGGTGAAAACAATTTTGTTGCACTTGTTAGCCGTCCGTCTACCGGAGAATATTATCTTGTTGGGTATAAAAATGCTACGGATAGTTCCGGTCGTTTGGGTGCAAGTTTTAGCGGATCAAACGATCCACCTCAAACTTTATGGATTAATGGTTTTGATCAAGTATTTATGGAGAAGGCATTTGATATCGCGTCATATGGTGATCTGATTTTTGTAGCTAACAATGATGCCGCGCATAATATTTTGGTTTTTGAACTTAAAGATGATTCTGTTTATTCTTATCCAATGCGACTTTCAACCGCAACTGATCCTTTCAATGTCGATTCACTTTGGGCAATTGATGTTGACAAGCAAGGACGTGTTTATGTAACCACACAGGGAAACGAAACTACACCGAGTAAAGTTTTTATATATGATTCTAACGATCCAGAATGGTCATCCGGAAACAGCGGCGCTCCAAAGCAGACAATTACTTTGCCAGATAACGGGCTTGCTCATGGCGTTACTGCTAACGCTGATGGTTCGGTGATTTATGTTTCAAATATGAATAATGGCAAAATATATGCTTATGTTGGCAACATAGCTGATGGATATACGCTCTCTCCTTCTTTTAATTATGAGAATATTGATGTATATCAGGTTGATTCTACAACAACAGAAGATATTGGTCCTTTAGGTATAAACTTCATGGATGACAACAATATTCTTTTTGTCGCTGCAGATTCTTATATCAACTCACCTAATAGGACTTATGGTTTTGGAAGAATATATATCGTAAATCCTAATACAGGCGAAATGATGGACACTATTGACGTTGCCGAATGGAATTTCATTGCCAGCGATAGTACTGACTATACTACACATGTTAAAAATGTTTCTTCGGGATATACGTCAACATACTATGTGGATATTGATGAGAATAAGGCTTTATATAGCCAATCTTATTTCAGTTGGACAATAGAAAAATGGGTTTATTCCGGCACACTTCCTATGATTGAACTAACAATCACTGATGTTGAAAAGATAGATACAAATATTCCTAATAGTTTTGAAGTATCACAAAACTATCCTAATCCTTTTAATCCATCGACAACCATCGAGATCTCGATTAATAAAACAGCTCCAATTACACTTTCTGTTTATAATATCCAAGGGGAGTTGATCACTAATCTTGTTAATGGAGCTGAGTTTGCCCCAGGTATTTATAAGATAACGTTTGATGCTTCAAGGCTTGCTTCGGGCACATATATCTATAGTATTAGTAACGGTAATAATATTATTACTAAAAAAATGACATTACTTAAATAAAATAAATACGCTGATAGATCTTATCTGTCAGCGTCATTTTTATATGTAAAATGTTTTACTACTAATTAACTTATTTCTCACAAATCATAATGGAGGTATTATGATGAAAATTAAAACCACAATAATTTTATTAACCCTGCTTCTTTCTGTAAGTCTTGTTGCACAAGATACTTATGTTAGAAGCGCAGTTATCCCTGTTCCAGGTATTGAAGCTGGTGGATTCGGGAATGTTGTTGCCGGTGTTGACTTTGACGGCGACGGCAATCTTGAGATCTATGCTGTCAACAATAATTGGGGTGACAGTCCGGAAGAAGTAATTCCTCGTTTGTACAAATATGAATTTAACGGTACAACATGGGATTCTGTTTGGAGTACAGTACTCGACATTCCATTACAGAACACTTGGCCAACTCTTAACAAAGCTGACCTTGACAATGATGGTAAAATGGAATTAGTTTGGGGCGTTCCAAATAACTTTGGCGGCGGAACAAACAGCACTCCTTCAAGATTTGTAATTTATGAATATCCTGGCGACGGTAGTGACAATATGGGTGTTTCTGATGGTGCCGGCGGATGGCTTCCTAATGCAAGATGGGATTTCAATCTTCCAGCAGATACTGAAATGCGCGCGGTTTCTGCAATAGTAGGAGACTTTGATAAAGACGGCGTTACCGAAGTTGCTTTTGCTGATAGAAGAGCTAAATTTTCATTAGCTATGTTTTCAGTTAGCGATGTACCAGATAACGGCGACGGGTCAGAAACTTGGACACAAGAATTTGACGGTAATACTCCTCAAACAAATAAATTCGTTAGAAACGGTGTGATCGATTCTCCTGATGGTGGTTTCGGAAATGTTGTTGCCGGTATGGATTATGACGGTGACGGACTTATTGAAATGTATGCTGTTAATAACGATTGGAATGATGACGGCGACGAATTAATTCCAACACTTTATAAATATGAATATGTTGCAGGTGGATGGGTTAAACAATGGGAAACTGTTGTTGCTAGTGTTCCCCAGCAAAATACTTGGCCTGTATTAGTTGCCGGCGATTGGGACGGCGACGGTAAAGGCGAAGTCATCTGGACTCCTATTAATAATCTTGATGCAACAAATAATCCAAATCCAGACAGAATTCTTGTATACGAAACACCTGGTGATGGTTCTGATGCTATGGGTGTTGATAATGGTGACGGTACTTGGGCACCAAATGCTGCGTGGAATATGGATGTACCTGATATGACAGAAATGAGACCGCAAGGCGGAGTTTTAACTGACGTTGATGGTGACGGCGCTTTAGAATTTGTCTTTGCAGAAAGAAAAGACTATTACAACTGGGGTGTTGTTAGTGTTAGTGATATTCCTGATAACGGTGACGGCTCAGAAACTTGGACTATGGAAGCAAACGGTATTGGCGCTGGTGCCGGCAGTAGTGTTTATAGAGATGTTTTAGTGGATGGCAGCGCTATCTATGTATTTGATTGGAATGGCGATGTCACACACATTCATGCAACAGGAACATCATATGATACAGTGAAAGTTCAAAATATCGGATCTTCATGGGTATTCAGATCAGCTAACGTTGTGGATTTAGATAAAGACGGAACAACAGAATTTGTTGTTGGTGATTATGGTGGTAGTGGTTCACATTCTGTATGGGTTCTTCAAAAAGATGCTGATTCATTGATTGCTAGCCCGGTTGCTAATTTTACTGCTAATGCAGCAAATAGAATTACAACTGTAAGAGTTGGTGATATTGATGGTGATTCTCTTGCTGACTTCATAGTTGGTTTTAGAGGAACTGATGAAGTTTACAGAGTTGCTTATCAAGGCGGTGATGTAGCTGATTCAGCTAATTATGTTATTAGTCTCCTTGATTCAGGCGTTACAGGAGGAACTGGTATTGGACAAATTGATGTTGCAGCTTTAGCCGATATTGACGGTGATGGTGCTGATGAAGTATTTTATGCAGGACCTCCAAGATCTGTTGACTCCGGTCTTTTAGACATGGTTGTCGGTGATTTCGGTGATTGGACAATCGGTTCAAGTTTATATGACATTGTTCAAGTTGATTCATCAACAATTGTTGGAGTTAATCTTAATGGCGACATATTCCCTATTTCCTATAATGGAACCAGTTGGGATATCGGTCATGCACAAGTTGGATTAAATAGCGAAAATGGTGACTTCTTATCTTCAGTTTCATACGATGTTGATGGTGACGGAGTTAATGAGATATTTTACGGTGAATATTGGGGAACTGGGCAAGTTTATATGTTAAAACAGATGAACGGCGCTTATACTTCATATAACATTGCAGATCTTAGTTTACTAGGTGCTTCCAGAATTACAGGCGGCGCTGCCGGTGATATTGACGGTGATGGAAATGTTGATCTAGTATTCGGTACAAGATCATCAACACCTAATAATTCAGTTTATCGCGTTAAATATACCGGTGGAGATATAACCGATATGTCAAGCTGGAAAGCTGAACTTATTGACAGTGATATTCTTGCGTCTGGTGGACAAATTGATGATATTCATTTAGCAAATATGGATGATGATGCAAATCTGGAAATTGTTTACACTGGTATTCCTAGAAGCGGCGGTTTATTACCAATTGTTGTACTTGATGTGCAAACAATTGAAGCTGAACCAATTGCCGATGTGCGCATCGATTCAAACGGTGATGGTGTTCCAGACAGAATAGGTGAAGAGGTAACTATTAAAGGTATTGTTACTTCAAACTCTTTCTCTTCATCAAGTGTTCTTATTGCCGTACAAGATGAAACAGCTGGTATTGTTCTTTATCAAAGCGGTAATGATTCAACTTCATACGCTATAGGATCATTAGTATTAGTCTCTGGAAGCGTAAGTCAATATAAAGGTCTTACTGAAATTAGTGTAACTGATATTATTCCATTAGGACAAGGAACAGTTCCTGATCCATTAACATTGACTGTAGATGAATATTCTTCTGATTTTGAAGCATATGAAGGATTATTGATCAAGATCAATGCGCTTACAAAAACTGATGATTCAGTATGGCCGGATTCTGGTAATAGTGGATCTTACTATCTAACAGACGGTTACAAATCGTTCAAGTTATACTTAGATAGAGATGTTAACGTAACCGATTCACCGGAACCTACATTCCCTGTTAACGTAACGGGTATAGCAGCTCAATATAGTTCTTCTACACCACCATTAGATGGTTATCAATTATGGCCTAGGTTCTATGAAGATTTCGAGCAAGATGTAGCTGCTCCACCTTCACCTTATTTCTTCTTTACAGATGATACTAAAGCGTTAGATGGTGGAAATCTTGATATTACTGATGCTGCAACTGATTATATCTTTGCATGGCATCCAGCAGTTGATCTGAATGGCGATGACCTTATTTATCAAGTTGTTGTCTGGAATGAAGCTGACGGTAATATCTTAAGTCAAGACATGTCAGATAATAATGGTGTTGATACAACTGCAACAGTATCAGGTCAAGACATGATAGATGCAATCGCAGCATTATCATCAGATTCTACATTAACAATTGGAATGACTATCAGAACCACTCCTCCTGCTAGTCCTGGTGATGGAATTATTCCTAGTGTTGATACTATCAGAGTTACTTTAGTTGATCATGTAACAGCTGTCAATGATAGAAATCTTATACCTAAAGAATTTTTCGTAGATCAAAACTATCCAAATCCATTCAACCCAACTACAACAATACAGTTTGGGTTACCTTCCGATTCAAAGGTTAGTTTAATAATCTATGATATTCTTGGTAGAGTTGTTACTACTTTAATCAACAATCAAACCATGGCTGCCGGTGTTTATCAGCGTCAATTTGATGCCAGCCGATTAGCAAGTGGTACATATATTTACAGACTTCAAGCTAACCAAAAAGTTGAAGTAAAGAAGATGCTTCTATTGAAATAATATAGAAGTACATCTCCTCCAAAAAAGCCCCGACTTGTCGGGGCTTTTTCTTTTTATATATCTCATTTTTTATTATTTTAAGTATAATTAAATAATTTAAAATACTATTATCGTTTTATGACCAAACGGGAAGAAATAAATCATAAGCTAAACACACTTAATATCAGTATTAATTGGTTAGCCCAAAAGTTGGAAATTAAATCACAGACTCTCTCCTATTTATTAGAGAGCGACGATCACTTTGATGATGCCCTTTATGAATCGATAAATGAAGCCATTGAATCTTACCAGTATGAATTGAATTTTAGCAAAGACCCTCATCCCCCTATCGAATTAAGTCTTTTTGACGAAAACATGCTGAAGAACGGTATTGGTGATAGAATTAGAATATTTGCTAAAAGGAAATACGATACGTTAAAATCTTTAGCTGAAGCGATGGAAATATCACCGCAGCAATTACAGCAGTATATAAGCAGTAACCGCGAACCTGGTTCCAGGATATTGATCAAATTCTTAAAACTAGGTTGTGATATAAATTGGCTACTCGGCGGTTCCGAATCGTTGGAGTCGTACAGAATCTATAAATTGGAATTGGAGATAAGAAATTTAAGAGCAAAACTGACTAAGATCGCTAAGATAGTTGAAGATTCACATGAGAGACATTAATGAGATGATCAATGAAGCCCAACTTTTTCAAATAGCTGGGCTTCAATAATAAATCCTTATTACCTATACTTTATTTAA
>UOGD01000400.1_pt1 | contig 12390 bp, 11 predicted proteins | sample 1989731 | NCBI WGS metagenome assembly UOGD01 (sample SAMEA4712198, study PRJEB27164) | hydrothermal vent metagenome | biome: marine basaltic hydrothermal vent biome; feature: marine hydrothermal vent; material: mineral | place: Pacific Ocean | collected 2011-06-14/2011-07-23 | depth 1691 m | reverse complement strand
TATATAAATTTTTAAACGGTGCTCCAATTCTTGATCAGAATATTTTTACTGTTGATGTAAATTGGCGAATAATGCGATATCTTTCTGCATCATTAACTTATGAAGGAACATTTGAAACAGTTTTCAGTTATGGCAGAGTATATTTCAATTTAACAAAAAGATTCTAATTTATTTCAAAGAGTACTTTCCCTTAATTATTCAGACTCCTGATTTTCAAATACAATGCAAATGCAAGGAGAATAAGTATAATTGTGGCTATACCATAACCAAGTCTGCGATTAAAGTATTCGTTAATTTCATTATCAGCTAATTTTATTGCCTCGTAAGATGCAAGAATTCCCTCATTGGCTTTAGCAAAAACCTTTGAAGTATCAAAAGTATGGATTAAAGTTCTGGTTTCAATAAGATCCTGTTTTATATTCTTCAAAGAATACTCAATATCAATATTATTCATACCTTTAATATTTACTTCTGCAGATCTAACCTTTGTTGAATCATAAAGAAACGATAACATTTTTACTTTCTCATAGATCATTTTGGCTTCATCGTAGCCTTCTTCTCCTTCAGAGTGGCAGTCACTGCATATCGGGGATTTATCAACGTTAAGCATCTCATCATTAGGTTTATTGATCAGATGGTAACCGTGGCATTCTTCACAGGCTTTAATATCCATATCGGCAAATTCTTTCGCCATTTTAGAACCGTTGAAATACTTCATATTATTAATATGACATGAACCGCAGACATGTGAAATTGATTCTACACCAGGAGGCTTTGCTCCGTGATTACCATGGCAGTCATTACAAGCAGGGGCGCCTACATCTTGCTTTTCTAATAAAGCAATCCCGTGAACACTTTTCGAATATTCTTTTAATTGATTTGACTTCAAATTGTATTTACTCATCAGTTCACTATTACCATGACATTTATTACAAGTTTTAGGAATATTAATTGCATAAACGGTTGATCTTGTATCCGATGGGGGTAAAATTTCATGTGACGTGTGACAGTCTATACATGTAGCGACATCCTTATTCCCTAATTTTAATTGCTGTCCGTGTATACTTACATAATATTGTGATTCCTGGTCAGTCGGAATTCTTGCCTGGTATAACTGCATTTCAGTAAGATTTGAATGACACTTCCCGCAAAATCTTGGTACTTCTTTTTTATCGGGGACGCCAACAAAACCATTTCTTTTGCTCATAGCTTTTTCTTCATCTATCTCTTTCGGATCACCGCCGTGACAACCGGCACATGAAAGCCCTTTCTGCCAGTGAATATCATTTTCAGTATAATGTTCCGGCATCATATCATTTTCTATATGACATTTTATACATTCATCTTGATATTTAGGCGCATTTTGAGCAGCATTGGTAGACTTACCCAAAATTGTAACTGCAGAGAATAGTAAAACAAGCGAGCAAATTTTCAATAAATATTTCTTATTCATTTTATTATCCTGTTATAAGTATCCTTTAATAGTGAAAATAATCATATAGACAAGAAAGAAAATACCAACCCAGCGGATTATCTTGCTATTCAAGTCTTTTCGTTTAGAAAATTTTATAAATGGAATTAACATCCATATCAAACCGGCAATTGCAAATGCAAAAATTCCAACGGCTTCTCCCTCAAAAAATAAAATCTTTGCTGGTAGTAATTTTAAAGTTTCAAACATGAACATAAAATACCATTCCGGTTTTATTCCAATAGGAGCCGAAGTTAGAGCATTGGCTTTTGACCCCAATTCCCACGGGAAGAACAAAGTAAGGCTAAGTAGGACTATTAAAACAATAATCCAAAGTAACGCATCCTGCAAAACAAAATTTGGAAAGAACGGGATATACTTTTTCTGCGCTTCACTAAGTTTTTTAAATTCTTCAGGCTCACTCATTCCCTGCCTTTGAACAAAGAGAAGGTGTATTGTTAAAAGAGTTGTAAATATTGCCGGCAGAATAGCAACGTGGATACCGAAGAATCTTGATAATGTTGCTCCGGTAACATCCTCACCGCCTCTTAGAATAATTTTTAATGAATCACCCAGAAATGGTACAACTCCTACAATATCAGTTCCCACTTTTGTTGCGAAGAAAGCTAATTCATTCCAAGGCAGTAAGTATCCGCTGAATCCGAATCCCATTGCTAAAAGCAGCAATACAAACCCGGTAACCCAAGTTAATTCACGTGGTTTCCTGAATGCATCGGTAAAGAACACACTGAACATATGCAGAAAAACAAAAAAGACCATCATGTTAGCTGACCAGCTATGCAGGTTACGGATAAGCCACCCGAACTTCACTTTGGTTACTATGAATTGAACGCTTTCATAAGCATTTTCTTCACCGGGAATATAGTACATCAATAAAAGAAGTCCGGTGATTACTTGGGTTATAAATAGGAATAAACTGATCCCCCCCATGTAATACCAGATAGAATGGTCATGGACCGGTACCTTTTTATGCAGTATGAGATTTCTGATCGGAGTTAAATCAAATCTCTCGTCAAGCCAATTTTCTATTTTTGATGTTATATTATTGTTCATGATAGCACGTCTTGAGAAGTTATTCTAATTTCATCATCTATTATATCTACAACATACTCTTCCAAAGGTCTTGGAGGAGGTCCTGATATATTCCTTCCGTGTATGTCATAGATCCCATTATGACATGCACAAAAAATCTGCTGGGTGTCGTCTCTGAATTGAACAATACATTCTAGATGTGTACATGTAGCAGCCAAGGCTCCGAAATCACCCTCAATAGTTCGGAATAAAATCACAGGAATTCTTCCGAATCTAACTATCTTAAATGTGTTATTCTTAAACGCAGTTGCAGAACCTGCTTTGAGTGAACTCACTTTCACTTCAGCAATTTTAGGGGGTATTAGGTACGAAATGATCGGATAAATAATTGCCGATATTGCGCCTAAACTTCCAATACCCAAAAGTGAATTCAGAAATTTTCTTCTATTTGTTCCCATTTGTATTCAACCAATTTGTTAGATAATTTTTCTAGTTAGTTATTTACTATTCTTTTTTCTCTATGCTATTTTTTAATTTTATTTTAGTGTAAACAATTGATATGATTATTAATACCAAACCAACGATAATAAATGATATTACTTTCAATTCATCTTCGGGATGCATAATTCCTAAAACTATAGTATATAATATTGTTATTGCAAGAGTAAGCATTGCCATCCATCTATATTTTTTATTCTTAAGAATAAGACTGAAGGCATAATAAAGAAGCGCTATTGCTAACCATGTTAAACCCACGTATTCAAGCGGGACTAATAAAAATGTTGAGTATGGGAGCAATATAAATGCTATCCCTAAGTATGCATTCCTTATAGCTTCGGTTTTAATTTCAAGTTTGTCTTTTTGAGAGTTCAATATCCTTGCGCTTAGAAGAGCAACTATTCCGGCATTCATACAGCTTATAGCATGGTTGCCGGAAAAAGACATTGTTGCAATTGCAATTAACGCATAAATAAAAAAGTTTGCGATGATGATGATCTTTGAGCGAAACCAGATAGCAGTTGTTACAACCAAAATACTCTGCCAGCTTAACCAAATGAATAGTTCCGGAATTTCAAATGAATTAATAATTGCAATACTTAGTGTGCTGTATCCAAGTATGGAAAAGAAGAAAACAGAATACTTGTCTTGCCCTTTCTTCCAGAATAGAGTTGATAATGACAAAAATAAAATAGAAGCAACAATGAATGAAGTGGTTATTTCAGATCTAAATTGTGTAACGGTTATAATTGCAAATAAAAAGAGGAAACCGAAGCTATTAAAGAAGCTGCTTATAACTTTTTGCCTTTCATCTTTGCATTCAATATTTCTAAAAATATTACCGACTGCTATAGTTATTAGATATGACATTAGAAAGAAAATATTTACATAGGGTTCATTAATTAATTCTATTTTATTCCCGATGACTAATGGATTATTGATAAACCAAATAAAGTGTGTTAAGTAGGCGAGAACTATACTGTAATAAAAAAGAGTTGCCCACTCGTATTTTATTTTAATGTATGATGTTAACGCTGTTAAGGATAAAATTGATATGAAGATTATATAAGGATCGCCGGAAACCAATGATGCTGTGAATCCTAATGTTAAACCAATATTATATAAGTAAGTTGATTCTCTTCTAATTGAGATAATTAATAGTGCAAGCGAAATTACTGCCAGGAAAATAAATTCCAGAATATTATTATCAATAACCGAGGGATTACTCCAGTAATGAAGTCTTAGAGTGGAAAAGAACAAAAGTAAGAATGCACTGGCAAAGAGATATCGTGAAATTAGATTAAGAGAATTTTTCCAGAGTCTTGAAAAACCGAATAGAACAATTGAAATTATATAACCAAACAAACTAGGCATAAATTGGGGAAGTGTACGGAATGGTAGAGTTAAAATAAGTGCAATACCAAGGGCAAGTACAACTATACCGGCTTTAGCAAACCAAAATTGCCCGATCTCAAATTCTAAGGATTGTTTCTCTTCCTCTGTTTTTTTATGAGGTTCTACGGTAATGTTTTCGTCGCCGGAAAGATTCAGGAAAGATTCAATGCGACTTATTCGGCTATTAAGATTCGATAAATTATCTAAGATTTGTCTAATATTATCGGATGATTGATCCATATTACCTCACACGCAAAAAATATCTTATTAAAGTTCTTTTGACTTAAACCACAATCACACGAAAGATTCATAATCTTTTCGTGAATACACATCGTTCTCTTAGCATCAATTATGTTTGTCTAAGCATTCAAGTAATTACTAAAATCAAATACAAGTTTTTAACAATAATAATTTCTCTTAATCTATTTTATGGACCATCTCCTTCATGACAATCAGAACATAAGGATTCCTGCCAATCTGATTCTTCAACGTCTCCCCCTGGATGAATAAAAGTTAATGATTCGGTTATAGCTTCTTTTTGTAATTCTCCGGGTTTTCCTTGCGAATTTATTAAGTGACATAAATTACAATCTCTCGATATCACCTTGCCGCTAGGTGAAACATGATTATCATCATGACATCTAAAACAGCCAAGTGATTTTATGTGACCAATATTAAAAGGATATTTATCCCATCTAACTTTCATTTCAGGAAAAATATTTTTAGAAAATTGTTCCTGAATAGATGAAATAGCTGTTTGTAAAAGATCATTTTTTTCTTCAATCACTTTAGGATAATTTTCAATATAAAAATATTCTATTGTTTTCCTAATTCCTGCTAATGCCGAATCTGTTGTTGAATAATCTTCACTACAAACTGATACGGCTATTGATTTTATTTCAGGTAACTTTGTTGAAATTTTGCCTGCGGTAATTGCAGTGTTAATAAAAACTTCAGGAGGTTTATAATTATGCGAAGGTCTATTATGGCAATCTATACAGTCCATTTGTCTAACTTCTAAAGTATCTAGCGCACCTTTATCAAGTGGCTCATCAGTCGATTCAAAGATTGTTATTTCCCCGGTGTTGTTATCAATCAATTTAACCCAAGGAATATTCTGTCTTCTATAGTCTGTAGCAGCATATTCAACTTTAACGTTAGGATTAATGTGCCAATGAATTCCTTCTTGTAAACCGAGAGCGTTAAACTTTGCTCCAACTTTCATAATTAAGTTGATATCCCACTCACTATTTTCTGCATCTCTTAAATAATGGCGCTCCATTCTAATTGAACGTGAGTAAAACTTCTGCGGCCAATGGCATCTTTCACAAGTTTCCCGAGCCGGACGTAAATTATGTATTGGTGTTAAAATAGGTTTAGGAACATCTCCAATTATTGTTTTATAAACTTGTCTTAATCCCGAAAGTTTTGACCGTACATACCAATCAGCGCCTTCTCCTACATGACATTCAACGCATTTTACTCTTGCATGCGGCGAAGACTGGTAAGCAGTAAATTCCGGTATCATAACAGTATGACAAGTTTCCCCACAGAATGAAACTGACTCTGTAAAATGAAAAGCTTCGTAACTACCAACGGCAGAAATGAAAAGAAAAACCGCAGTGCCGATCACGAAAATAAGAGTTGCATTTCTATGTTCGGGTATATTTAAATCGACAAAAGGGAGTGGTCTCGAAACATATTCTTTTGCGCCTTGAGCTTTTAACTGTTTTCTCTTACGGATCATACCGATAGGGATTAAAATTAAACCTGCAATTAAAAATGCCGGTAAAATAATATATATAATTAAACCTAGGTATGAACCTCCTTGATTAAATACAAGAGATATTGTAAGTAAAAATATTATCATTAGGAGAGTAATAACAGAGATTGTTGCGCCAACTAGGGAAGTCCAGTTTTTTGTTGATTCAGGTAATTTTAGTTTCATATTTTCAATAATTAGTGTCGGAAAAAAGTTTTATAAATATATATAATTATTAAATGATAAAAAAGCATTTTAAGCTATTAAATTTCAAAATAATTCATAAATAGCTGAATTAACGAAATAAAAGCAATAAAATCTAGTAAATATTTTACTTTTTGTGGCACGTTAAACATAAAGCGCTATTAGTATTCGGTTTCCAAATAGAGAGTGACGGTTTTCCGAAATGGCAGCCGCTGCACCCTTGAGTATTCCTGCTAATATGAACATCGTGACAAGATGTACATTGCATTTGTCCGTTACTCAGTAAATCATCATCAATAGTGCCACCCAAACCTGATGGCTCTGTTGATGGATCGGCTAATTGACCGTCGGCAGCAGCAAGCGCAGAATTATAGGTAAAAGATATTGGGTGATGAGAACTTAAATCGGTGCCAATGTACCCAAATGGATAAATAAACCTTGTGCCGCCGGTATTACCGCCTATATTATCAATAGCTACTGTTCCGTCATGACAGCTTAAACATAATTTCGATTGTGCAGTAGGTTGCCCGATTGCAGCATCAATCGTTGGGCTGGAATACAGATTATATGTTGCTGTTGAAAGTTCATGATTCCAAAGCGGGGGAGCACTAGCAATTGCATTGTGAGGAGTATGACACAATATACAAATCTCATTGTTCATATATGCAGCTCCTTGAAAATCGTGATGACTATTCTTAATACCTGGATAAACATCAAATCCATTCCACAATATTATCGGGGATAAGAGTAGAAGTAACAATATCATTATAAATTTTTGTTTAAGTTTCATAATTATTCCCTCCTTCATTAATAATTAATTTATCTAATATATTTTAATCTTCCGTGACATCCTGGTGCACAAGAGCCACCGTTTTCAGTCGCTTTATAATTTAGCGGCATTTGCCATTTACCAAACTGCACTTTATCGGCTATAATATGAGGGTTGTTAGAACCATGTACATTATGACATAAAGTACAATTTCTGCCTTTATTTTTTGAGATATGAAGATAATGCAGATTAATATCCCCATTTCTAAAATTTGTGGCTGAGGTTGTTTTCTCTAACTTTAATGCATCACTTTCGTGACATTCAAAACAAAGACTGAAATTTTCAGGGTCGGCGCCTTTTGCATAACTGCCGAATGGAAATTTTGAATTCAGCAAATAAAAATTATCTGATGAATGTGGGAAATGACAATCGGTACAATCTCCATCTGCTACCGCTTCATGCGGATATTTTGACTCTGTTACTATTTTATAGATGTTTGCTAACGTTCTATCGTCGTCTTTATATTCTTTGTTATGACATGTAAAACAAAGGTCTTTACCTTCTTTTACTAACAATGTTTGAGTTTTCGAAGCGTGAGGCGAATGGCACGAAATACAACTTTTATCTTGGTTAATAATTTTATGAACACTTTTTGCGCTCTTAAATTCATCTTTCATATCATCATGGCATTCAAAGCAGAGACCTGGTATCGCTTCTTTCACAAGAAATTCATATTTCGAATTATGCGGGTTATGACACTCGGTGCAGCTCCCTTCGTATGCCCCATGAACTGTAGGGAGGTTTAACATTTCCTTATTTTTTTCGTGACAGTTGAAGCAAAGCTGTGGAGGTTCTTCTTTCAATAAAGAAGTGTTAGCAGACTGATGCGGTTCATGGCAAACATTGCACTGACCGCTTACTGCTGGGCCATGTTTAACCATATTCTCTTTGTTATCAACGTCATGACATTCAGCACATAACTCACCAACATTTTCCGACTTCAATAATGATGGATTATTTGAACTGTGGGGTGAGTGACAAGAAGTGCATTCACCGCTGGCAAATGCTTCGTGTGACATTAATTTCTCATCAGGTTCATCATGACAGTCAAAACATAATTCGCTTTTATCTTCAGTCAGTTTAAATTCATTCCCTTTCCCTTTGGGATGGTTTTGAGATATTTGATCGTGGCATGATTCACAGCCATCCTCCATTGCAGGATGGATATTTTTTGCTTTCATAAAAGTATCATGACATCCGGCTGACAGGCAGTTCTGTTCGCTTTGTGCTTGCGTAGGGTATGCGATAATAGTAAACAGAATAATAAGAATAATTTGAAGTTTCATTTTCATTCCTCGTTAGAAGTTTCGTTGTAATGATATATATCCGTTCATGTATTGTTTTCTTTCCTGTATATATGTTCTATCAAAAAGTTCTACTCCTACAGAAATCTGAACAGCGCGAAAATTTAATTGGTATTCCGTTTTGAACTTAAGTAAGTCCAGATCGATCCCAAGACCTCTTTGAAATCTATAACTTCCCTCAAGTAACAACTTTGATTGTCTGCCTAAAAACAACATTATTCTTCCTACAACATCCTTGAATATCTGTCTCTGGTTTTGTGCCGTTAAAAAGAGAGTTTTGTAATTTGCTATTAAAGAAAACAATGCAGTTTCCTCTAGCAAATAATCATATTGCCCAAAATATCTCACAGATTCGTAAGGTACTATGTTAGTTTTGTAGGAATTGAATTCCATCCCGGTTTTAAATCCTGCATAGTTAAATATTAAGGATAAAATTCGTTGTGAGACCCACTTCAGAACTAAATATCTAACATTTTCTAAATTATTGTAATTAACTTCAATACCAGAATAAGAAAATTGAATAAAGTTGTTAAATAAATTTAACCCAACAGAAAAGTGATGATTCGGTGAAGTAAATTTGTATGAATTATCCATTAAAAAGCTATAATTAACAAGTACTAACCCATTATTTGGTATTTGTCCGCCTGGTATTCTTCTAATCTCGAAAAACTCTCCATAGTCAATTATTTCGTAATCGAATCCTTCTTGAAATACTATAACATTTTTCTCATCCGTAACAACTATAGTTTTTTCAAATACATTTGGGTTATTAAGTAATTCAATTTCACCATCAGCTAATTTGTGAGGTTCGCTATAGACAACATTTACATTTGTATTACTCTCGGTCGATCTTCTGAATTGTGAATAACTGTATGATAATTTAAGATTTCCGATAGGAATATTTTTTGTGTAATCAAAACCAACTTTAAATTCGTTAGTTTTTTCATTGTATAAATGCTGCTTATAATTTGTCAATTCGATATTTACAAAAGTATTCAAACTGCTGTACAATTGATGATTCAGTCCAAGATTAACCTTATTGATATCTGATGTAAACAGATCAACTTTCAAGTAGTTATAATTGTATCCGGCATTAAATTTAAGATTATAAGGAAGCTGCGAAAAAAGAGATTGATTAACATTGAATTTATTTCTGTTGTCGTATCCAACTTGTTTATTGTATGAGATAAGTGAGTAATACCGTACCGGAACAAACATTTCTACGAGGAATTTTGTATTTAAATTGGCATCAAATACTTTATTTGCAATTATTAGATCATTGTATGAATATTTTCTGTAAAAATCGCCGTAATTAAAAGTTAATTTGTTATCATAATTCTTGCCGAATGACTGTGTAATATCGGTTCTGAAGTTATGGATCTTAGAAGCATAAAATCGGTTTAAATCTAGTTCGTCTTGTAACCAATCATCGTAGTTATAATTGAAATTGAAATTTGCAAAGTAGCTTCTGAAATAAACAAAAGCTCCAACATTTTTTCTGAAATTTTCAATGTTTGTAGCAAAATCTCTACGAACAAAAGAATGATCATAATTAAAATAAAAACTGGCGTTCAATGGTCTTTGCTTGAACAGATTCGTTCTAAAACCAACTCTCTCAGCAGTTGTAACAGCCGATTGATCAGGAGCTACAATAAAATTATCATTCCGTGTACCTGGTCTGAACAATGCATTTAACTCCAACTCAAGGAAATTCGGATGCACGATACTGCTTTTAGTATCCAATGAAAACGAACCATTGAATTGAGAACTCTTCTGTACTTCATTAAATCCGGTTCCAAGTGTCGTGTTTAAGTAATAATAGTTACTCTCAAAGCCAATGTAGCCCCGTGCATAATTGAAATTCCAAAATGAATATCCATTGCCATTACCTCGCGGATATATTTCTGTTGTCAGCAGCATCATATTAAAAAATAGCACAGCAAAGAAAATGCTGAAAATTATTCTTCGATATTTTAAAATATCTATTAGTTTCATAAACGCAAAAAATATTGTTCATCATTACCATGTGGATCATGACAATCAACACAATTCTCACCTTCTATATCAGGATGATCTTCATTTGCTTTTATATCGCTTTCTGTGTGACATTTAAAACATAATTTTTGCCCGGTTTTAAGTAATAAGTTTTTATTTTTACTTCGATGTGGATGGTGGCATTCCGTACAGTAACCTGCGGCAACCGGACCGTGAATAAATTTTGCAGATTTTTGAAAGTTGTCATGGCATTGATAACATAGCTTAGGTTCCTTTTTTAAAAGCTTAAAACCTTGATTTACATTATGGCAATCATCGCACAATTTAGCGCGGTACGGACCATGAAGCACAAACTTTGGATTAGCTTTTTTCAATATATCCTCCCTCGTTCTTACTTTTGAGGAATCTATATTTTTATCAGCTGCTACTTCTTTTTTATTAGGATTAGGTACCCCGTCAAAAAAGAAAGAAAGAATATCATAGCTTGAGCTACTGCATGCAGAAATTAAAAATGCAAGGACAATAAGCAATGTAGTAATTTTTCTATTTAACGAAGTAACCATTTTTATTTCTTATATTCTACATATCCGTAAACATTAATTTTATCCGGTCCATACTGATTGGTTACAAAGATCAAATATTTTAAATTAAAGCGATCATCGACATATTTTTGAAAGTATTTAAGATTATCGTAATCAATTATTACTTTTGCCGGAAGCCACATCCCACCCGGACCTTTATATGTGCCTCCGAAAAACATCAATAATTTTCCTTTCTTGTCAAATATCTGAACATTCTCAAAACCCGCATCCACAACATAAAGCCTGTTCTCTCTGTCAACCGCAATTCCCTTAGGGCGTACAAATTGTCCCAGTCCCTTTCCGTAACTACCAACTGTATCAACAAATTCGCCTTTAAGATCAAAAATTTTAATTTTGAAAGCACCGAAATCGCTTACATATAATAGACTATCGGTAACAAAAATATTAGTCGGTGAATTAAGATATCCAGGATCTTCATACGTATAATTTGAATCGGGAAGGTTATAAAGATGATTATAATTTCCAGTGTCATAAACTTCAATTCTATGGTTCAGCATATTTGCTACAAATAATTTATTATCGTGAAAAAAAATATCTGTAGGTTTTAATTCCACAGGGTTCCCAAAGCTATTTATATAATTCAGGTCCTTATCAAAGACAACCACTTCTCTTCTGGCCGCATCAGCCACATAGATATTACCTTTGCTGTCTATATCCACATTGATAGGTTTTTTTATTGTACCGAAACCTTTTGGTTGAAAATACTCAAAAGTATGTTCATTAAGATCAATAATTTCCAAACCTCCGAGTATGGTATCACATATGTAAATTTTACCTTTATATATTTTTATACCGTATGGTTTTATTATCGGGTTTCCTTGTTCCCCTTCACCGGCAACATATTCCATAAAAGATGATTGTCCTCCGGTAACATCAAGCGAGTTGCTGAATTTTGTTAGATATTGAATACGCGCTGTGTCCGGAGGAGAGGGATAAATAATAATCTCGGAGGTTTGCTTTGTAACATCGCTTGAACAGCTTGTTATTATTAATAAAAGGAAAAGTAAAAAAGCAGATAAATATTTTGTGTTAACAGTCATAAATTAAACCGTGTTTTATAATAAAGAGAGTTAATAATCTACATTTAATTTAATGAAGATTGAACAAATATAAAAAGACCTTTTTTTGTATTACACATTATTCTTATAAGCTCGGCACTAATTTGTTCCGATTCATTTTGGTGGATGAATAATTTACAATTTTTGATTCCCAATAAAAACATTTGGGAATGATAGTTCTTTTATAGTCTAATATCGAATGTCATTCCCGCAAGCTTT
>UOGD01000352.1_pt1 | contig 12521 bp, 7 predicted proteins | sample 1989731 | NCBI WGS metagenome assembly UOGD01 (sample SAMEA4712198, study PRJEB27164) | hydrothermal vent metagenome | biome: marine basaltic hydrothermal vent biome; feature: marine hydrothermal vent; material: mineral | place: Pacific Ocean | collected 2011-06-14/2011-07-23 | depth 1691 m | reverse complement strand
AATATTATCAATATCCTTTATTAAAGGGACAAAACAAAATTACTAAAATTTAATTTATCCTTAATAGGATTTTAGCTTTTAAGATCAATCATAATATCCCTCATTATTAGTTAGTCTAAAATAGAATTACAGAATATTATAAGCAATATTGTATTTGGCATTATGATAAACGTTTTCCGATATATGTATAGTGGTATTATGCCCTTTCTCATTTCATAAAACGTATTCGGGTTTTTTGGATTGATTCACAAAGCAAGAATTATTTCCCTTGTGATTTACAACACAGATTAGATTTAACTTAGTCACTATATTTTGACTGTAGATTTTACTAATACTGATAGGCGGGAAGAACTTGGCTGGGACTTCTCGCCTTTTTTATTTTGTCCTAAAAGGTTTTGGCCCTGCACATCTACTACTTATTCCCTTTGAGATGACAAATAATTAAGCTAATTTTGCATAGTAATTATTTGTAATGCTTCAGTCACCACCTTTGTTTGTAATTCTTAATAAGATATTCATTCATCCAACTACTGATACAGAACATAATAAAATTTTTGAATATCTATTTAGAAGGAAAACCAATTCATGTCATTTGCAAAGATCAACCTTATTAAACCTATACACAGAGCTTTATCAGAGGAAGGCTACAAAACCCCAACACCAATTCAGAAACGAGCAATACCAATTATACTTGAGAAGAAAGATCTTCTTGGATGTGCACAAACAGGCACTGGAAAGACCGCTGCTTTTGCTGTTCCAATTTTACAAATTCTTTACAACGGGAAAAATGGCGGTAACAAGCGGAGAACTATTCGTTCTTTAATTGTTACTCCAACAAGAGAACTTGCCATTCAAATTGGAGATAGTTTTAAAGCCTATGGTAAACATACCGGACTTAAAAATGTAGTTGTCTTCGGGGGTGTTAAGCAAAAAGTCCAGACAGATAGATTATTAGCTGGTGTGGATATATTAATTGCTACACCAGGCAGACTATTGGACTTGATGAATCAAAATTATATAACTCTCAATCATATAGAATTATTTGTTCTTGACGAAGCTGACCGCATGCTTGATATGGGATTTATAAATGATGTAAAAAAAATAATTTCAGAATTGCCTTCCAAAAGACAATCACTTTTTTTCTCGGCAACAATGCCCCCGGAGATTGTAAAACTTGCCCGAACCATTTTAGTAAAACCTGTCAAAGTGGAAATAACTCCGCAATCACCAACCGTTGAGGCAATTAAGCAAAGCATCTATTATGTAGATAAATCGAATAAGAAAGATCTTCTGATTCACCTATTGAAAGATCCGAATATTGAATCTGCCTTAGTATTTACGCGCACTAAACACGGCGCTGATAAAGTTGCGAGATTTCTAAACAGAGCCAAGATACTATCGGAAGCTATTCATGGAAATAAATCGCAAAACGCACGTCAGCGTGCTTTGAAAAATTTCAAGGCGAGACAGATACGTGTTTTGGTTGCAACCGATATTGCCGCACGCGGAATTGATATAGATGAACTTTCACATGTGATAAATTATGATATCCCAAATATTCCCGAGACTTATGTTCATAGAATTGGGCGAACAGGACGAGCCGGATTAGGCGGAGTAGCAATTTCACTTTGCGATGGAGAAGAAAAGGCATATCTGAAAGATATCAACAAGTTGATCTCAACACCAATTCCCGTTATTGAAGATCACCCGTTTGTATCTAGCGAAATTGCAAAGACAATTCCTAAACAAATAGTTAAAAAACCAGAAATAAAAAAAACAAAGTCTAAAAAATATGACACTTCTGCAAACTCCAAGTCAAGGCGCAATAAAAGAAGAAATAGAAAAGTGTGGACTAACAGATAAGGTTTAATTCTGAATTTCTAAAAACCTATTATAATATTTGTAGTTCTTCTACTTCATTACTAAATTTCTATTATGGTAAAACAAATATTCATAAATTCTTTTAAGGATTTATTCCTTATTCTTATTTTAGTACAATTTATTTCTTTGAACACGGCCCTATCAATAGCTCAATCACGCGCTGAAGTAAAAATGTCTAATGATCTTCCAACACTGTTTGTTGATGGCAAGTCTTATCCACCGTTTGCATATATGTCATATTTGGGAGAGAAAAAATATTACAAAGAGATTGCAGCAACTGGCATCCATCTCTATAATATCCCATCTTATCTTAGTGAAAGAGGTATAAATTCAACTTCAGGGATTGGTGCTTTCAGATCACCAATTTGGATTGGAGAAAATGAATATGATTTTACGAGTTTAATTAAAGATTTTCAAGATATTATAGAATCAGATCCGCAAGCTAAAGTAATTATTCGCTTCTATTTAGATCCCCCATTATGGTGGGAGAAATTAAATCCGGAAGCTTCTTCTCAATTACAGGATGGAAGTACTTTTCGTCAATGTTTTGCATCTGAAACATGGCGGATTGAAACCGGCAAAGTTCTTGAGGATTGCATTGAATGGGTATTAAATTCCAAGTACTCAAAACATTTAATTGGTATCCATGTTGCAAGTGGTTTTACTGAAGAATGGTTTTATCATCCCAAACAGTACCATGATGAAAATCCAGCTCGGTTGGAAGCATTTCGTGAATGGCTGAGAGGTGAATACAATAACAACACCAAAGCATTGCAAAACTCATGGAATAAACAAAGCGTTACTTTTGAATCGGCACAATTAGCAAATATTAGCGAATCGGGAGAAAGGAATGAATGGAGGGATCCAACAGAGGAGCAGAACTATATTGATACTTATCGTTTCCAAGCTGAGGTAATGGTTGACAACATTGCATATTTCTCTAAAATTGTGAAAGAAACGAGTGACGGAAATTTACTGACGGGAGCTTTTTATGGATATCACTATTTTGTTACCGATCCTAGGCGAGGACATGGTGCGCTGGCTAAGTTATTGGAATGCGAAGACCTGGATTATCTTTCAAGCCCAAATGTTTATAATCGAGTAATTGGGGAAGATTGGCCGCCAATGGCAGCAGTGCAATCTGTGCAGCTGCATGGAAAACTTTGGCTTGCCGAAAATGATACACGGACTTCAATAACAACATTGTTAAAAGATCGTTCGCAAGGAATTGCGCCTCCGGGACAGTATGAAAATGGGGTGTGGCTTGGACCTAAAGATATGGAAACTTCTGTATCATTTTTGTGGAAGAACGCTGGCCGTATGCTTGCTTATGGTTATGGAGGATGGTGGTTTGATATGTGGGGAGGCTGGTTCAGCGATCCGGCGTTATTAAACGTAATAGAAAAAACGTCACAGTTTTATACGGAATTTCACCCACAGAATAAGGATAAGATGCGTTCACAAGTGTGTGTTATAGTTGATGAAGAACTTTCGTTTTGGGATGCAAGCTATGGAAAACTTACCAATGAAATTTTGTCTAATCGCTATCCATTAGCGAAAACAGGAGCGCCTTATGATCTATTTCTACGTACCGATCTTGATAATATTTCTCCATCCCAATATAAAATAATCTGGTTGATGGGTCTGTTGAATTTGAAGAATGATGAAATACTAAAAATTAAGAAATGGCGGCAGCAAGGAATTACAGTTTTATGGACAGATGGATATGGAACAGAAATTTACTATCAACATAGTGAAGAGTTAAAAGACAATAAAATCAAATGGACTGATTCGGAACTAAGAGATATTTGGAAAAAGGCAGGAGTACATCTTTACATTGATTCAAATGATGTGCTTTATGTCGGGAATAATTGGTTATGTATTCACACAATTGAAGGCGGAAAAAGAACTATAAAATTTCCGTTTCTTACTCAAGTTATTGAACCGCAAAATCGAGAGATATTGGCAGACTCCACAAATATATTTGATATTAATTTGAAACCCAAATCAACAATTCTGTTAAGAATAAATCCATATTGAAGTTGTATTTCTTTGAGCAATATTGAAATTATAACTAAGATCATTTGATAATTTAATATAGCGTAGGCTTTTCAATATAGTTATTGTTTTTCTACAATCATACCAACAACATCTCAGGAATAAAAATTTCACTAGGTAGCCAATTTGTATTAGGAGGTTACTGCAATTATAAACCCATCAATCGTTATTTCCAAAATCCGTGTAAATCTGTACAATCCGATTTATCCGCGTGCTATTAACCAGGCGGATATTGACCGTTAAAAGTATAAACTGTCATTCCATGATGTTTCCCGTGTAAGAACATCACGGGACAGGTTTACACGGAGTCTTTATTTAGCTATAAGATTCCCAATTAAAACATTTGGGAATGACACTTTGCTTTTTATACTATGCTTTCTATAACGATTTATTGCCACCGGTTTAATATTGTTCTTTTTATACCTCCCTAATTTTGAACAGATATAGTTTTTATGGTTGATTTTTAACTATAAAATAAGTTTGCACGCTTTTTGATGTTATATGTTTTTACTATCAAATATTAAGCCATATAAAGACGTTTAACTCTTAAGTAAAATGTATATGGAAACTATTTGATGTAAAGTTATTAAATTCAGTTAGGGGAAATGAAACTTTCACAAATCATTCAAATACTGGTGTTTTTTACACTCTTAGTTCAATTGAGCAATATTAATGCCCAGGAAGTTAAGTGTAAAGCATGTAATAAAGTAATTGAAGGTAAATATATTGTTGTTGACGGGAATGCATATCATCCGAATCACTTTGTTTGTGCAAAATGTAATAAACCGATTAAAGGAAATTATTACAAAAAAGACGGTAAATATTTCGATGAACAATGTTATGCAAATTCAGTCGCGCCTAAATGCTCTGTTTGTGATAAGCCTTTAACCGGTAAATATTTAACTGATTTTTATGGCATTAAGTATCATGCCTATCACGAAAAAGAGTTGCATCGATGTGATAATTGCAACAGACTAATTTCGCAGAATACAACAAAGGGCGGAGTACAATATTCCGACGGAAGATACATCTGTAACATTTGCAGAAAAAAGGCGGTTACAACCGAGGCGGAATATCAGCGATCTTTGAAAAAAATAATAGCCAGTCTTAAAAATTATGGTTTAAACATTTCATTAAATAATGTTGAAGTTGATGCGGTTGATAGAAATGAGTTAAAAAGAGTTTCCGATAAAAATTACTCAAATTCTGCAAGAGGTTATTGCCTGACAACAGTTATGAAAACAAATTACAGATCAACAACTAAAATTACAAAATCTCATAAAATTTTTGTTCTAAATCAAATTCCGGCAAAATATATTGAAGCTACTTTAGCTCATGAGTTGATGCATGTTTGGATAAATGAAAATATCGATCATAAATTATCGAAGCAGTTGGAAGAAGGAGCTTGTAATTTCATTTCGTACACTTATTTGAAATCGGATTACTCCGAAGATGCACAAAATATAATCAAACAAATGAAAGATGATCACGATCCAATTTACGGAGAAGGTTTTAGAAAGGTCTATAATAATTTTAAAGGGAAATATTTATCAGAATTACTGAATTATTTAAAACGTCATAAATCATTGTAAAACGGAAGATAAATTGTTAATGAAATCACAACAAATATTTATAAAAATATGTATCTTTGCAGCGGAATTATCGAGAATTAGAGAAATAGGGCAAAATTGAACTTCTTTCAGACTAAATATCTAATCCCCTTTTTGCTGTTAATCTCCTCGGGATTGTTAGCCCAGAGTAGGATTGACAGTTTAAAAAACTTACTTGATGAAGCGAAAGGTGAAAGATCTGTTGATTTGCAGATCGAGCTGGCTGACGCTTATCGACACATTGATAGTTCCATGAAATCATTTTCTTATTATAAAGAAGCTTTAAAAGTATCCGACAAAATCAACTATACTAAAGGAAAAATTGAAGCTCTTAATCGTTTAGCATCGTCGAGTGTTAAATTGGGAAAAGCATCCGAAGCACTTAGTTATTCCATTCAAGCTATTACTTTAGCTGACGAAAACAAACAAGTTAAGCTAAAAGCAGATGCGCTTAGGGCTTTCGCAAATGCCTCTTTCAAATTAGGTGAAAAAGATACTGCGATTGTAAAATTCAAAGAAGCTCTCTCGATATATTCCGAGTTAAAAGATTCATTGAAAATTGGTACTGTTCTTAGTGAAATGGGAGAAGTTTACACATATTTAAATGATACTCCTCAAATGATCGATTCTTATAATAAATCTCTTGAAATATATAAGAACTTAGGTAACAAAGAAAAAATGGGTCTTATATACTTAAGCTTGGGTTCGGTATACTCTAACATGCTTGGCGAATATCGTAAAGCTATTGAATACGGTTTTAATGCTTTAGAAATTTTTGATGACCTTGGGGATGATCTGCATAAAACATATTGCTATTTAATTATCGGTTCAGCACATGAATATTTGGGAAATTTGGATAAAGCACTCGAGCAGTATCAAAAATCCTTCGAAATTTGCAAGAAAGGTAATAATAATTATTTGTTAGCAAATGTTCAAAATTACATCGGGGAGGTTTACAATAAAAAACATGACATAAAGTCAGCACTCAATTACTATTCAAAATCACTTAACCTGTATTCCGAACTTCATAACCAGGAAGGGATAGCTGTTGTAGAAAATAACATTGGAGAATGCTATTATAAATTAGGAAAGTTAGACAAAGCATTAAATCATTACCAAAAATCTTTTGACTATTTCAATAAGCGAAATGAAAAGTTCCAGCTTTCAGAACTATTAGTGAACATTGGAAATGTTCATTATAAAAGAAAGGATTATAACTCAGCTATTAACTCTTTTGAGCGTGCTATTGCCTATGCGAAAGAAACTAATGCACTTGAATCTTTAAAGAAAGCATATAAAGCAATTTCCCACGCATATAAAGAAATGCAGTTACCCGAAAGAGCTTTAAGCTATCTTGAATCATACGTTGAAGTAAAAGACAGTTTGTTGAACCTGGAAAATTTGGCAATGATTGCAGAATACGATGCTAAATATGAAGCAGCACAAAAAGAAAAGAAAATTGCACTCTTGAAAAAAGGACAAGAGTTTGCCGCTATTAATTCAAGATTGCAGAAAACTTTAATTTTTCTTCTTATAGCTATATCAATATTATTGATAACAACACTTGTTATTTACTATCGCAAATACAGACAAAAAAATATCATGAATCAAAAATTAGCCGAATCGGAAACTCATCTTCAAAAGCTCAATTTTACAAAAGATAAGTTCTTTTCCATAATTGCTCATGATCTTCGCGGTCCTCTTGGAACATTATCCGGTTTAACCGAGATACTTGACGAAGATGCCAAGGAAATGGATAAAGAAAGTATAGTAGAATTAAGCCAGGACATTCATAAAATTGCTAAAAATACGATTAACTTGTTGAATAATCTCCTTGCTTGGTCTTCGGTTCAAGTTGGTAAAGTTGAAACCTCAAAAGAAAACTTTGATATAAAACCAATTATTGAAGGAAATTATGAAATTTTGAAAGCAAACCTAGAACAGAAGAATATTTCATTTGTTAATAATATTTCTGATAGTGTCTTTGTTTATGCCGATAGAAATATGATTTCTTCCGTAATACGAAATTTGATCCACAATGCCATTAAATTCACTCATAAGAACGGGAGTATAACGACCTACCATAAACAGAACAACGAACATATTGCCATTTCTATTTCTGACACAGGTGTTGGAATTCCCGAAGAAAATCTCGAGAATCTTTTTGAAATCGGCAGTAAGATCAGTACTTACGGAACTGAAAATGAAATGGGAACCGGTTTAGGTTTGATCCTTTCAAAAGAATTTATCGAAAAGAATAACGGTTCAATCGAAGTTATAAGTCAGATAGGAATAGGAACGACGTTTACCATTAAATTCCCTTATACAAAAAATTAAGAATTACTTCACTTCACTGTGCCAACTTTGGGTTAAAATTACTATTTTTTAGATTATAATCTAAAACGTTAAGGAATGCAAAAAGATGAAGATCCTAATATTGATCACTCTGTTTTTTATTTCAAATCTAAATTTAAACTATGCACAAGATCTTAAGTTCTACGGGAAATTGGAACCCGGCAATTTAATTATTGTGAAAGGCGATCTCATAAAAAGGGCAAAACTGGATAGTCTGGAACTAAAAATAGATAATGATGGAATATTCTGTTTTGGGTTTGATCTATCCGAGAGGGGTTCAAGAATTTTAAATGTTAAATTTAAGGATGGCAAAGTTCTTCTGAAAAAGATCCAATTACAACCACGAAAATTCAAAATTCAAAGAATTAATAATCTGAAAAAAGATTTGGTAACGGCTCCTAATAAACTGAATAAAAGAATTGAAAAAGAAAGAAAAATTGCTTTTGCAGCAAGAAGCCCGATCGGTAAGATAGATACTGCGTTTTATAAAACCGGATTCATCCGACCAATAAAGGGTGGTAGACTTACAAGTGTTTTTGGAAGTCAAAGAATTCTGAACGGCATTCCGAAAAACAAGCATAACGGTTTGGATATTGCCGTACCTCGCGGTACACCGGTTTATGCAATGGCTGCTGGTATTGTTAGACTTGCTGCCGACAATTTTTATTATCCCGGTAATTATATCCTCCTAGACCACGGGCAGGGTTTAAACAGCCAATATCTTCATCTAAGTAAAAAGTTAGTTAAGACAGGAGATAGAGTAAAAAAAGGAGAGAAAATTGGAGAGGTGGGGACTACCGGAAGATCAACAGGACCGCATCTCCATTGGGGAGTGCAATGGTACTTACGCAGAGTTGATCCGGCAGGACTCCTTACAATGGGATTCCCAGATAATTAAATAAGGACAACTCTCTTATGGAAAAGATCATTCTACAAGTATTCGTATATTTATTATTCGTTATATTTCTCCCAATATTCTTATTTGGTCAAACTGTGAATGATTCACTCCTTAACAAACAACAATCATTAAATGATTCATTAAAGTTAGTAGCTGAGAGAGACTCACTCAGAAGAGTTAATCAAAAAACCATCGAGCATGTGTCTGAAATATTTTCAAAGTTCAAAAATAAGAGACCGAAAATTGGGGTAGTCCTTGCTGGCGGCGGGGCTAAAGGTTTTGCCCATGTTGGAGTTTTAGAACTTCTCGATTCATTAAATATCCCTATAGATTATGTTGCCGGCAACAGTATGGGCGGACTTATAGGAGGACTGTACTCAATCGGTTATACCGGTAAAGAACTTGAAAGATTCTCCGAAAATTTAGATTGGAATTATCTTTTGAATGATAATCCGCCAAGGGCGGAACTTCCTTTTTTAGAAAAAGAAAAAACAGGGAAATACCAACTGAGACTGGGTTTGAAGGGATATGAACCCGCGATACCCGCAGGGTTGATTTATGGACAAAACATTCAAATGTTTTTCATCGGTTTAACTGCTCCTTATGAAGGAGTGGGAAGTTTTGATGATCTTCCGATCCCCTTTAGATGTGTAGCTGTTGACCTTGTCAGCGGGAAACAGGTAGTACTCAAGGACGGCTCACTTTCAAAAGCAATGCGTGCAACCATGTCAATCCCTTCGGCGTTCTCTCCTGTAGATTGGGGTGACTATCTATTAGTTGACGGACTCGTTCTTAATAATTTTCCTGCGGATGTTGTAAGAGATATGGGAGCGGATATTATTATCGGGTTGAATTTAACAACCGGTAAAAAGAAAAAGGAGGATCTTGATAATTTATTATCTATTCTCGATCGAACAACTGATATTCCGATGGGTGCAAAATTACAAGAAAATATTGAGATGAGTGATATCTATATTTCACAAGACTTAGAAGGATTTGGTACTTCTGATTTTGCCGCTGATAAAATTAAACAAATAATCGGACGAGGGAAAAGAGCAGGACAGAATAATAAAGAAGTGCTTATTGCTCTGAAAAAAGAACTAGAAAAATATGATGAATATATAGAATGGGAAAAACTAGGGAAAAAAGAAAAGTACGAAAAAATAAAGGAAACAAAAGAACAATTTGAGGCTTCTCCGCCGATTATTCATTCATATGTAATTCAAGGAAATAAAAAATTTTCCGACGACTTTATTAGCCTTCATTTAGGCTTGAAAGTAGGCAACATATATGATTATAAAAAGCTATCTAGAAGTATCGACAATCTCTATGCAATGAACTACTTTGAAAAGATTACTTATACTGTGGCAAAAAGTAACCCCAATGAAATTGATCTTGTTATTGAAGTTAAAGAGAAATTACTTAATCGCTTAGTTGCTGGTTTTAAGTATAACGACTATTACAAACTTATTGGGCTGTTAGGTCTTGAGACAAATTCTGCACTAATTCCAGGTGCGCAGCTTGAAACTTATTTACAATTTGGAGGATTAACAAAATGGGACTTAACTGTACTATATCCGTCACGCTCAATGGATATGGTTGTATACCCTTTCCTCTCTGCGCAGTACCAGGATATACCAATAGATTTTTATTTTGAAGGGAAAAAGATATTTCGTTTTAGAAATTTATCTTGGAAATTCTATGGCGGTTTTAATTTCAGCTTAAGCAAATTCTGGAATTTGGAAGGATCGGTTGCCTGGGAATCAATGAATGTTTATAGTGAAATAGCAACACCTATAATTGATACAATTTTAGCTCAGTACAATCTTAAAGCCAACATAGTTACCGGAAGGGTTCGTTTGCTATATGATTCCATAGATGATATAATTATTCCGAATAAAGGGATTTATTTTAACTCTCTTTACGAAGGTTCATCCCCGACTTTTGGTTCCGACTTTAAGTATCACAGGGTATTTGGACGACTTGACATTTTCATTCCATTTGCGAAAAAACACAATATAAAACTTGAAGCAGCATATATGAAAGCTTGGAATAAAGAGCAAGTACCTTTTTATAAATGGTTTTACTTAGGAGGTCCTGAAACCTTTGTAGGATTAGATTATTTTCAAGCTAGTGGAACTGAATTTACAGTAGCAGCCACGAGTTATCGATATGAAATACTTGAATCAATTTATTTGAAAGGTATTTTTAACGTAATATTCAATTACAGTTTATTAGATGGACCAAAAGCAAACGATTTTATTTTTGGATACGGAATTTCAGCAATGATGAGAACAATTTTTGGACGAATGGAAGTTATGTGGGCTAGGGGTGATGCAAATGTTTCTCAGCCTGGGAATAAATCGAACAAAGTGTATTTTCTCTTAGGTTATAACTTATAATATTTTTAGGAAAACATGAAAAAGCAAATCTCAATTACCGTATATAGTACATTTGTAATTATGCTCATATTTTTCGGATGCAGTACAACACCGAAAACTGAAAAAGAACAGGTACAGCCAACTTCGATTAAGAGCACCGTATGGGATAAAAATGATTCTGAAACAATCTCTGATTCATTAATCTTATCCGCACTTAAAGCCGATTGGAAAAAGAACTTTTCTAAAAAGGGAAAACCCATCGTCGTTGTCGGAAGAATTGAGAATAAATCCGGTAAAGATATTGACGTTTCTCTTTTAGCAAAAGACATCGAAAGAAGTCTGATCAACAGCGGTGAAGTTTCGTTTATTGCAGATAAGCCAAAACGTGAAGTCATCAGAACTAATAGAAAAAACGAATCAGATTTTCCTGATAATAAGAAATTCAAGAAATACTTAAAATCTTTAAAAGCTGATTTTTTTATTACCGGTGATATTAACTCAAATGTTGATTCCTCTGTTGTTCCAATTGAAAAGATGTACACTATGAACTTAGAAATTATAAATGCTAAAAATGCTTCTGTTGTTTGGAAAGGGTCTCAAAGTTTAACAAAATAGAGTAGCTCGGCAATATTATAACTACTTGATCACATTAAGAATTATCTTTGACTGATATTCTTTCGTATGATAAACTCGATTTGCCGCACTTTGAAAATCTGATTCATCCGCACTATAAATATCACAGGACTTTTGAGGGTTCCTATCAAACATTGGGAACCAGCTGCTTTGCACTTGCACCATTATACGATGCCCTTTCAAAAAAGTATGATATGAATCGTTCATGATAAATGCTACTTTTGTAGGTTTATTCGGAATAAAAGGTTCGGGATTTTCCAAGCTGTTTCTGAACTTTCCTCTCATGATATCTCCCCTTACCATCATTTGATAGCCTGTAAAATCCTTGCCATCAGAAGAAATACTATCGGGGAAAACATCGATCAACTTTACTATCCAATCGGAATCCGTACCTGAAGTAGAGACAGATAACTCAACTTTAATCGGACCTGCAATTGTAAAATCTTTGTCAAGAGGCTCCGTTTGGAATGTCAAGACATCCGGACGTTTTGAAGCAAATCTTTGGTCTTCAGTCATATAAGTTCTGTTATACATTCTTTTTCCATTGTCAATAGCAGAGGTATAAGGAACAGGATCATTCGGATCACTTATATATTCATTAAAATCAATTTTTGATTTTCTTTCTTGGATAAAAGTTAATCCATTATTGTCAGAAAAATATATTGGCTGCCATGCCGCATTGTTTGGAGGCCATTCGTCATACTT
>UOGD01000094.1_pt1 | contig 12594 bp, 9 predicted proteins | sample 1989731 | NCBI WGS metagenome assembly UOGD01 (sample SAMEA4712198, study PRJEB27164) | hydrothermal vent metagenome | biome: marine basaltic hydrothermal vent biome; feature: marine hydrothermal vent; material: mineral | place: Pacific Ocean | collected 2011-06-14/2011-07-23 | depth 1691 m | reverse complement strand
TGTTCTAGGTCTTCAGTCATACCAGTGTAGTGATATCCCTCTTGACTTTTAATAACGTAAGTATAGTATTTAATATAATTTTGATTCATGAGATTAAAATAAAAAATCCCAGACCAAATGCATGATTTTTTAGTTAGGTAAAAAGGTAAGTCCTTCGCTCTGTTACAGTGGAGGATTGAACTCATTACTATTTAAAAACAAAAAACCCGAGACATAAAGCCTCAGGTTCTTCTGTTTTGTAGCGGGGGCAGGACTTGAACCTACAACCTTCGGGTTATGAGCCCGACGAGCTACCAATTGCTCCACCCCGCGATATAAAATTTGAATATGAAATATATACTTTGGCACGATAAATGTCAAATATTTGTGGCAAAATAACTATTTTACGTATATTTTGTTGAGAGAATATCAATTTTTATTAAAATGGAAATATTTACCAGTAAAAGTAGGTGAATTATGCTTATTTCGTTGTTAGTTAAAGATTATGCGTTAATCGAAAATATAGGTGTAGAGTTCCAAAAGGGACTAAATATCATAACCGGTGAAACAGGTGCCGGAAAATCAATTTTAATTGATGCGATGGGTTTATTACTCGGAGAGCGTGCATCAACTCAAGTTGTAAGAAAAGGTGCGAATAAATCTGTTGTTGAGGGTGTTTTCAGTGTTGGAGATAATCCAAAAGTTGAAAAACTTCTTTCGGAAAATGATATTGATCATTATGATGAACTAATTGTCCGCCGTGAAGTTTCTCTTAAAGGTTCAAACAGATGTTTTTTGAATGACACGCCAACTTCGCTGTCGTTATTAAAGGATATCGGAAATTTGTTAATTGATCTCCACGGACAGCATGAACATCAGTCGTTATTAAGAAGTTCAACTCATATAGATTATCTTGATGAATTTGCCGAGATCGATCCTCTTTTGCATGAATATAAAGAATACCATCAGCAGTTATCCGAAATAGCTAAAGAACTTTATCTTTTGAAGAATAAAGAACGATCGCTTAAAGATGAACGTGATGCTTATGAATTTCAGATGAAAGAGATCGATGCGGTTTCACCCCAAATTGGGGAAGAGGAGACGATCAAAGAAGAACTCAATCTTCTGGAACATTCGGAAAAACTTCTTCATCTAACAAATAAAATATATACTTTGGCTTATGAGGATGAATATTCAACTCACGATAACCTGGTAAGTATACAGAAAAGTTTAGAGGAGCTTTCTGAGATCGATCAGGCTTTCGGAGAAAAAGCAAGCGAAGTTGAATCGGCAATTGCAATTGTAAATGACATATCTGACTTTGTGCGCAGCTACAGAGAAAGAGTGGATAATGATCCTGATAAGTTAGATACACTGCGTGAAAGACTTGGTGCGTTGAGCCTGCTGAAGAAAAGGTACGGCGGCACATTGGATAAAGTAATTGAACATAGAGAAAATATAGGTAAGGAATTTGAAATTGCTAATAATTACAACGAAAAAATTGAAAAGTTGGAGAAAGAATTAGCAAATGTACGAAACAAAAGCGGGGGAATTGCTAAAAAAATATCTGAAGAACGAAAAGTTGTAGCAAGCAAAATCAGGTTGGAAGTGGTAGCAGAATTGAAAGAACTTGGAATACCGGATTCCGATTTTCAAGTCAATATTAGAAATGTAAAGGCAAATGACAGTGCAGCGAATTTTATTTTAGTTGACGGTAATAAGTATAAATTCAACGCAAAGGGTTTTGATGAAATAGAATTTTTAATTTCTACTAATCCCGGTGAGGATCTGAAACCGTTATCTAAAGTGGCTTCGGGCGGCGAAGTTTCAAGAATAATGTTAGCGCTTAAAACAATCCTTGCAAAAAATGATAAACTTCCGTTATTGATATTTGACGAGATCGATACCGGTGTAAGCGGACGAATTGCCCAAAAGGTTGGAAATGGATTGAAAGCATTGTCAAGGTATCATCAAATAATTGCAATAACGCACTTACCGCAAATCGCCGGTCTGTCTGATCAGCATTTTGCTGTTGAAAAGAAATCAATAGGTACTCGAGTTGTAAGTTCTATTCGTCCTCTTGAAGATGGAGAGAAGGTAAATGAGGTAGCAAAGTTAATAAGCGGGGAAGATGTTACCGAAGCCAGCATTGAGAGCGCTAAAGAATTGATGGGAATAGATGCCTAAAAAACGAGAGATCATTAAAATTACTTCAATAGTGATTTATATCACATTGAATATCTAAAAGATTCTTTTTATTGACATTTATTAAAGTATTTCGGAATTTAACACTATATATTCAATAAGGGAGGTATAGCATGAATAAACTTTTAATGTTTGTTCTTTTTCTTGTTTTTACAGGTTTTTCGTATGCGCAAATAGGGGATAAATTGACACAACTTCCGCCTTCGGAGGTTCAAAAATATGCAACCCCTTTAGCTACATGGTCAGGAACATATTTTAATTCCGGTGGATATTACTCAGCCAGCGTATCCAAAACATTTGGATTTAAACTAAGCTTAGTTGGTATGATGATTTTTATCCCGGATGATCAAATGACTTTTGATGTCCATCCATATGATGGTTATACTGGAAGTGAAAAGTCAGCTACTTTTTTTGGTGAGAAAGGTGCAGCCGTTATGAGTAATGGCGGATTTATAATTTATCCTCCCGGTCTTAACATGAGTTCCGTTTATGCCGGTATTCCTCAAATAGGATTAAGTTTTTTCGGGATTGAAGGGATACTCAGGTATTTTCCCAAATTAAAGATCAGCGATGTGGAGGTTGATCTTTTGGGATGGGGTTTAAAATATAACTTTAGTCAGTTAATACCTGGATTACCATTGGATATTGCAGTACAAATTTTATCTAATAATTTTGAACTTATTCATCCAAATGCTGATATCAAAACAGCAAATTTTGCTTTTAATGTTCACGCTAGTAAGGAGTTTGGGAATCTCATAGTTTATGGAGGTCTCCAATATGAAACCACGAAAATGGATATGGATTATACCTTTGACGGTTTAGGATTTCCAGGTATAACACCTGACGATAGAGTTAGTATTTCTATAGATGGTGAAAATAGCATGAGATTAACATTTGGGGCAGCAGTTAAAATAGCAGTATTAGTACTAAATGTTGATTACAACATTGGAAGTCAGAACGCCCTTGTTGGGGGCATAAACTTTGAATTTTAAAAGGAGAAAAAAATGAAAAAAGCATCAAAAATAATTTTAATAGCAGCAATATTGTCTTCATTATCGCTATTTAGCGGTTGTGAGGATCTTGGGAATATACCTCTGAACATCCCAATTAAAGTTGAGTTTACATTAAGCGGATCAGAAACATCTGCTAGTGAAACTGTAACCTTCTGCTTAAATCAGTACCAGGAATGGAATGATAATAAGGATAAGATCCAATCTGTTAAATTTCTTTCAGCAGCTTATTGGACTCTTGATTATTCCCCTACAGCATTAAAAGGTACTATCAATGCCAGTTTGAAAGATCAAAATGGTTTAACTCTTTTTTCAATTAATTTACCGAATACTTCTCCAGGAGATTATATTAGCGAGGGTTACAAATTAGAATTGACCAAAGATGAAATTGATGCATTTAATGCTTATCTAAACAACTTACAGGAAGATCCCAGTTGTTCCACACCTACATTTACAGCCGAAATAAGTGTAACTAATGTTACTGGCGGGACACCATATACCATCCGCGGGAAAGTTGAACTCATTTTAGAAACAGAAGTTTCTACAAACTAAAATATTTATTATTAGTGAGGGATTTTCATCTCCCTCACTATTTTCTCATGTTTATTCATGGAATTTAATTAAATACTTGTCCGCTAAAATTTTTATATTTCACAATTTGAGTGAGACAAGTTGCAAGACATATCATTATACATCCATGTACCATTCTGCGATCATAAATGTATCTATTGTGATTTCTATTCTATTATCACACAGGATAATATAAATAATTATATCACTGCACTTCAAAAAGAAATTGAGAGTTATTCGGAGCAGTTGAATAACAAAAATATAATCTCAATTTTCTTCGGCGGAGGAACACCGTCATTGCTTGAGCCAAACAACATAAATGAAGTTTTAATGTTCATCAAATCAAATTTCAGTCTAGATGCTAAAGCTGAGATAACACTTGAGACCAATCCTGGTACGGTTGATAATAAAAAGTTAAATAAATTCAGAGATACTGGCATAAATAGAATAAGTATTGGTGTGCAGTCTTTTAATGATAACGATCTAAAATTTTTAACTAGGATACATGATAAACAAACTGCTGTTGATACTATAAAAACTGCCGATGAAGCCGGATTTGAAAATATAAATATAGATCTTATATTCAGCATTCCGAGGCAGAGCAAAGAGATCTGGAAAGATAATTTAGAATTAGCGGCTGCTCTGCCTGTAAAACATATATCAGCTTACAGTTTAATTTTGGAAAGAGGCACTATTCTCAATAAGATGGTTCTGGATGGAAAAATTAAATTGAAAGACGAGGATTATGACGCTTCTCAATATGAATATACAATTGATTTTCTTACAAATCATGGCTTTGAACAGTACGAAGTTTCTAACTTCTGTAAAACGGGATTTGAGTGTGTTCACAATTTGTCATATTGGGAACATAAAAATTATTTCGGTTTTGGTCCATCGGCTCATTCTTTTGTTGACAGTAAACGTTGGTGGAATTTCTCCTCTTTGAAAATGTATATGAGTTCAATTGAGTTAAAAGGTAATGCAGTGCGGGGATCCGAAGAATTAACTAAAAAAGAACTTGAGCAGGAATTTATAATGCTTGCCTTAAGGAGCAGAGGATTAGACCTCGATATTCTGGAAGAAATGTATGGAAATGAATGGATATCCGTCAATAATAATTATTTACACAAATTAGTTGAAGAAGGTTACATAATTTGGAGTAATAATTTTATTAAATTTACGAAGGCGGGATATTTATTGTGTGATGAAATCCTTCTGAAGTTTCAATAAAAATGACAAAATACGAAATGAAAAAAATTAAACTTCATTGGCAGATCTTAATTGCCTTGGTAATTGCAATATTCTACGGAGTAGTTTTTACAGAGTATGTCGGTTATGTAAGCTGGATGGGTGACCTGTTTTTGCGGGCGCTAAAAATGATAATAGTTCCTCTTATTTTTACTTCGATTGTAACCGGTGTAGCAAATATTGGAAATGCCGAAAATCTCGGAAGGTTAGGATTAAAAACTTTCAGTTATTATTTGCTTACGACAACATTTGCGATATTAACGGGATTAATCTTTGTAAATATTCTTCAGCCGGGTGTAGGCGCTGATCTTGGATTTTCTCAGCATATTGAAGGGCTTGCAACAGCAAAAGAATCATTCGGGCAAACTCTTTTGAATATTATTCCAACTAATATTTTCGGCGCTTTTGCCGGAGGAAAAATTTTAGGAGTAATATTCTTCTCAATCCTTTTCGGATATTTTTTAACGCAGATAAGCGAAAAACCTCGAACACAGCTTCTTGGATTTTTTAATGGTCTGTTCGATGTGGTAATGAAGATAACAATGTTCATAATTAAGTTCACTCCGCTTGGAATTTTGGGCATTGTAGCAAAAGTTGTTGCCGAGCAGGCAAGTGATACTCAAGCGCTTCTTGCTGTTGGGGGAAGATTGGGATTGTATATGGTCACGGTGATCATTTCATTAGGTGTTCATGCTATGATAACGCTTCCGCTAATAGTAAAGTTCATTGGTAAAGCGAATCCGATAAAACATTTAAAAGCAATGCGTACACCTTTGCTCACTGCGTTCTCCACTTCGTCGTCAAGTGCAACTCTACCGCTCACAATGGAAGCGGTTGAGCATAATGCCGGCGTATCGAATAAGGTTACCAGTTTTGTACTGCCTCTTGGAGCTACGGTAAATATGGATGGAACTGCCTTGTATGAATGTGTTGCAGCAATGTTCATTGCACAAGCTTATGGTATTGAAATGGGCTTTCTTCAACAAATAATAGTTGTGATAACCGCGCTGCTTGCTTCTATCGGAGCCGCAGGAATTCCAATGGCTGGATTGGTTATGATCACAATAATTTTATCCGCGGTTGGACTTCCACTAGAGGGAATAGGATTAATACTTGCAGTTGACAGAATCTTAGATATGTTAAGAACAACAACAAATGTCTGGAGCGATAGCTGCGGTGCAGTTGTAGTTGCAAATTCAGAAGGTGAAAAATTAAAAGTTTAATAAATATATAGGATAAACATGGAAAAGTTAAAACAAAAGATTTCAATTATTGGATGCGGTAACATTGGTAAAGCAATAGGCAAAGGGTTAATTGAATCTAAGATCATAGTTCCAAGCAGACTGACTGTTACACGCAGAAATACAGAAGCGTTGAAAGAATTTTCTGAAATGGGTGTTAACGTTACATCGGATAATAATGAAGCGGTTAAAAGATCTTCAATTGTTATTATTGCAGTTACCCCACAGAAGTTGAACAAGATACTTGAAGAAATTAAAGATAACCTAAATACTGGAAAGCATATAATAATTTCGATTGTAACCGGTGCCGAGATAAAAGATATTAAGGAAATTGTTGAAAAAGATATTCCGGTTGTTAGGGTTATGCCAAATACAGCAATATCGATAAAGGAATCGATGACATGCATTAGCGCCGATAGGACAGATGAAGATGCTTTGAAAACCGCTGTAAAAATATTCGATACAGTTGGAAAAACAGCAGTAATAAATGAAGACCTTATGGTACCTGCAACATCGCTTGTAGCTTGCGGAATTGCGTTTTTCCTTAGAGCAATTAGAGCAGCTGGACAGGGAGGAACGGAAATAGGCTTTCATGCCGATGATGCTATTATGATGGCTGCACAAACTGCTAAGGGTGCGGCGTCACTCCTTGTCGACGGCGGGTTCCATCCCGAAAGAGAAATTGATAAAGTTACAACTCCGCAAGGATTGACCATCACGGGACTAAATCAGATGGAGCATCACGGATTCAGTTCAGCGATGATAACAGGTATTGTTTCTTCTGCACAGCGAGCGGAAACAATATTCAAAAAAAATAAATAAAAATTGGGAAACCGCAGGGTCAATAATACTTTGCGGTTTTCTCTGATCTATGAAACCCTCAATCAACAAACAGATTTTAAGTCTTGCTATCCCGAATATCCTGACCAATTTATCAGTACCGTTGTTAAGTTCGGTTGATACTGCTGTAGTCGGACATTTGGACAAAGTTTATTATCTCGGAGCAATTGCTGTCGGCTCAATGATATTTAACTTTATCTATTGGGGTTTCGGTTTTTTAAGAATGGGTACAACGGGTTTAACATCACAAGCTTTTGGACAAAGTGATGATAGGGAAATTTCATTGAATCTTTTCCGTCCTTTAGCCGTTGCTCTCATATCTGGTTTTGCTCTGATGATGCTTCAATATTTTATTGCGGAAATTGCTTTTTATGTTGTTGATGCTTCACCTGAAGTAGAAAAATTTGCGAAAGAGTATTTCTATATAAGAATTTATGCTGCGCCTGCAACATTAGCAATTTATGTATTCCACGGATGGTTCCTCGGCTTGCAGAATGCTCGATATCCAATGATCATTCTAGTTACCGTAAATGTTTTGAATGTTATATTCAACTTATTGTTTATATATCAATTCGATATGAAATCTGACGGAGTTGCATTAGGAACTGTCATCGCTCAATATTCCGGTTTGCTGATATCAGTCTTGCTTTTTACTGGTTTCTATAAGAAATACTTAAAATATTTTACTTTTACCAACCTTTTGGAATTTTCCAAACTGAAAACTTTTTTTAAAGTCAATACGGATATTTTCATTAGAACACTTGCGTTGGTATTTGTTTTCAGTTTCTTTACAGCGGAATCGGCAGCATACGGAGATGATATCCTCGCAGCAAATACAATTTTGATGCAGTTGTGGATAATTTTGGCTTATGCTGTGGACGGCTTTGCATTTGCTGCCGAGAGTCTCGTGGGCAAGTTTATCGGAGCAGGGGATAGAACAAATCTTGTAAAAAGTATTAAACTTATTTTCGCTTGGGGAATTGGATTGGGATTATTCTTCACTGTTGTTTATTCATTCTTGGGATATCAGATAATTGCAATTTATACAAACAATGAAACAGTAATTGCTCTCACACTTTCATTTTTGTTTTGGGCAGTTATATCTCAGCTTATTAATAGTGTCAGTTTCATTTGGGATGGAATTTACATAGGCGCAACTGCAACTAGTGCAATGAGGAATATGATGCTCCTTAGCACACTTTTTGTCTTTATTCCAACATATTTCATTTTGAAAGAATCATACGGCAATAACGCACTTTGGCTGGCGCTGGTTCTGTTCATGGTATCAAGGGCGCTGTTTCTTACTCTGCTGGCAAAAAGAAGCATTTTTAGTAAGGTGTAAAAACCAATACTTCCTCACTTAACCTTTTGACTTGAATCTCAAATTTAATAACTTTCTCTTATCAAGATTAAACAAAAACAATTTGGACATGGAATGAAATTTAAAGTAATATTTATAATGTTTCTCTTTTCAACTTTACTTTTTTCTCAAAACTATAAAAAAGTAAAAATTTATCTCGATGAAATAAATAGTATCAGTCTGCTTAATTCAGCTGGTCTAGAAATTGACCACGCACATTTTAATAGGGATAAGTCCATTGATGTTTTTTTGGATGATGCTCAGTTTGCACATCTGCGGAGTAGTTCACTCCGGTACAAAGTATTGATCGATGATTGGTACAAGTACTATTCTGTACGGCAAAAGATCAGCGGTTTTGATAAAAAAGGGAGCTTGATGAAAAGCGCTCAACAGTATGGAGTGACCGGTTTCGATTACGGTTCTATGGGCGGATACTATACTTTGGATGAGATAAATCAGAAACTGGATGAAATGTACGCTGCGTATCCGAACTTGATCACAAAGAAAGACAGTATCGGACATTCAGTTGAGAACAGACCGATTTATGCTGTGAAGATTTCGGATAATCCGAATGTGGACGAAGATGAACCCGAAGTACTTTATACTGCATTACATCATGCCCGTGAACCGGAAAGTATGATGCAGATGATCTATTTTATGTATTATCTGTTAGAGAATTACGGTACTGATAGTGAGGTTACCTATTTAGTTGAAAACAGAGAGTTTTATTTTATTCCGATTGTCAATGTTGACGGATATAAATACAACGAGGATACCAATCCCAACGGCGGAGGAATGTGGAGGAAGAATACAAGAGATAATGATGATGATGGAAACTTTAATCCTGACAATGATGGTGTAGACCTTAATAGAAATTACGGATATAAATGGTTTTATGATAATTCAGGCTCTAGCAGTGATTCAACGTCTGCAACCTATCGAGGTACTGCTGCATTTTCCGAACCGGAAACTGAAACTGTACGGCAATTCTGTATTGCTCATGATTTTAAACTCGCACTTAATTATCATACCTATAGCAATTTGCTTATTACTCCTTGGGGATACATACCTAAAGAAACTCCCGACTCATTATTCTACCGAGATATTGCTTCTGATATGACGCAGTACAATAATTACACTTGGGGATTTTCTTCCGATATAATTTATGCGGTTAACGGAGATTCCGATGATTGGTTTTACGGTGAGCAGATAGAGAAAAATAAAATATTTGCTATGACACCCGAAGTTGGTAACAGTTTTTGGCCAAGTGAAGATAAAATTATTCCGCTTGCCGAAGAAAATGTATATCCCAATTTATATTTAGCTTGGGTTGCCGGCGGATTTGTCAATGCTGAAAAGGTGGAGTTTGATCAAGAATACTATTCTGCAGGTGATAGCGGTAATATCTCTATTACTTTAAAGAATAAGGGATTACAAGATGCAGGTAATTTAAGGATGCAGATAGTTTCGGAAAGTGATCAAATATCAGTTACTCAAGATTATATTGAGATAGCAAAACTTGAATCACGAGAAGAAGCGTCTTTTCCCGATGCAGCGCAATTTGTAATTTCCGATAGTGCAATTGCAGGAGAAAGTGTTGAACTAACTGTTAAAGTATATATAGGAAACTTGCTTTTATCAACAGAACATGTATCATTAGTTGTTGGTGTCCCGAAAATTTACTTTGCCGATAATGCATCTACAATGGATGATTGGATTTCAGAATCAAATGTTAGTACTCAGTGGGAACTGACCACAAACGATTTCTATAGTTCACCTTCTTCTTTTACCGATAGTAAAAATGGGAATTATTTATCAAATTCGAACGTTACATTGACCAAAAAAACAGCGATCGATCTTTCAGGAATTGCAAAACCATTTTTGTCTTTTAGGACGAAGTTCAACATTGAAAAAGGGTGGGACTACGGACAAGTTTTGATTTCTGCTGACAGCGGTAATACATGGACGCCTGTAGGAGGAAAACTTTCAACTTCTGGTGCAGGTGCATTCCAGCCGTCCGGCAAACCGGTATATGACGGGAAAACTGATGATTGGGTTAAGGAAATAATAGACCTAGTTCAATTTACAAATGACAAAATTTTATTGAGATTTCAACTCAAATCCGATGAGTATGTTGAAGAGGATGGATGGTACATTGACGATATCGAAATATTTGAATATCAAAATATAGTTGTTTCAGTTGAGAACAATGATAATATTCCCGGTAAATTTATCCTTGAACAAAATTTTCCCAATCCATTCAATCCGAGTACAATAATAAAATATTCCATACCCAATGTAGTAACGATGCATTCCGTCAAGTCGGGACAAGTTACCTCGTCACTACAAAATGTAACTTTAATGATATACGACGTTCTTGGTCGGAAAGTTGCAACACTTGTGAACAAACAACAGCAACCTGGTAATTATGAAGCTAAATTTGACGCACAAAATTTAACTTCGGGGATATATTTTTATAGACTAAAAAGCGGGAGTTTTATACAAAGCAGAAAAATGATTTTGCTGCGCTAAACTCTGTTTTGGTCATATGAATTAACTTGCTAATCTCGTAATTTGTTGGTAAATTTAAAATCCTAATTCGCCCCATAGAGGGCGTTTTTTATTGGTATGAATTTGAATAAGAAAGAAATATTAGAAAAAACAAAAGAAATGACCGAGGATCTCGGCTATCTTTTTATTGATATGGATTTTAGAGGTGACGCTCGAAATCGTATTCTTGAGATCTATATCGATAATGAAACCGGTGTGACTGTTGATGATTGTAAAAACGTAAGCAGAGCCTTAGGTGACATGATAGAAGAGGACAGCTTAATTGAATCTCGTTATAGACTAGATGTTTCTTCTCCAGGTATCGATAGACCACTAAAATATATTCAACAGTTTAAAAGAAACATTGGAAGAAGTTTTGAATTGAAACTTGAAGATGAAAGTAATTCAAAACTTGAAGGGAAATTGTTAGAAGTTGCTGACAATGACCTTAAGTTCCAAATAAAAAAGGAAATAAAAGTAATAAATATCAAAAATATAAAATCTGCAAAAGTATTAGTCAGATTTTAATTACGGAGGCAATAATAAATGAACAGTGCAATAGTTGAGTCCTTTGCTCAAATGGTTCGGGAGAAGAATGTTGACAAAGATGTCTTAGCCGGCATTATTGAAGAGATATTCGGAGTGATGGTAAAGAAAAAGTATGGTCAGGAGGCAAATTTTGATGTTATAGCTAATATGGATAAAGGCGACATCGAGATATTCCTTGAGCGAACTATTGTTGATGAAGTTGAGGACCCGGAAACCGAGATTAGTATAGCTGAAGTTGAAAAGAAAGGAAACGAAGAGGAACTTGAGGTCGGTGATGATTATGTTGAAAAGTTAGAATTAAGTTCTTTCGGCAGAAGATTGATTAATCTGGCTCGTCAGAATCTTAATCAGAGAATTCGAGAAATTGAAAAAGAATTGGTTTATAACGAATATTCTGAGATGGTTGGTGAAATAATTGTGGGTGATATTTATCAAGTTCGCAGAAACGATATCTTGGTAAATCATAATCGACATGAACTTTTACTTCCGCGTTCCGAACAGATTCCGCGTGAGCGTTATAGAAAAGGAGATACAATCCGTGCAGTAATTAAGGAAGTGAAGCAGACACCGAATGGACCTGTTATTATTATTTCACGTTCAGATAATTTATTCTTGAGAAAATTATTCGAGATAGAAATCCCGGAAATTTATGATGGAATAATCGAGATAAAAAGAATTGCACGTGAACCAAGCGAAAGAGCAAAAATAGCAGTTGAATCACAAGACCCGAGGATTGATGCTGTTGGCGCTTGTGTTGGGATGAAAGGTGTAAGAATTCATGCAATTGTACGAGAACTGAATAACGAAAACATTGATGTTATAAATTACTCCGATGATCCGATAGTTCTGATTCAAAGATCGTTAGCGCCGGCAAAGTTAAAGCAAATTGAGTTGGATGAAACAGAGAAGCGTTGTAATGTCCTTGCTGACAGCGATCAAGTTTCCCTTATTGTCGGTAGGAACGGTGTAAATATCAGATTGGCTATGAAATTAACCGGTTATGAGATAGATGTGATCCGCGAAGAAAAACCTTATGAAGAAT
>UOGD01000328.1_pt1 | contig 12610 bp, 13 predicted proteins | sample 1989731 | NCBI WGS metagenome assembly UOGD01 (sample SAMEA4712198, study PRJEB27164) | hydrothermal vent metagenome | biome: marine basaltic hydrothermal vent biome; feature: marine hydrothermal vent; material: mineral | place: Pacific Ocean | collected 2011-06-14/2011-07-23 | depth 1691 m | reverse complement strand
TTAAATTACATTATATGAATTATCCTGATTTAATAAATACCACTCAACAAAAAGCCAAATCGGAATTCAAAGAGAAAGGCTCTTTATTCATCGGACAAATATTTCCTATCCAAAATTCAGAAGAAGCTGAAAATATATTATCGGAAACCAGAAAAAAATATTATGATGCTTCTCATAACTGTTATGCTTATAAATTAATTGATAGAGAAGAAATAAAATATTCCGACGACGGCGAACCTAACGGCACAGCGGGTATCAGGATACTCAATGCAATTAACCACTACCGGCTTTCAAATGTACTCATCATATCAACCCGGTATTTCGGCGGAACTAAACTTGGCGTTGGTCCGTTGGGCAAAGCATATTACAATTCGGCAGTCTCGGCAATTGAAATTTCAAGTATAATTACAAGGGTAAATTTCTCCGAGATCTTAATAGAATTTGACTACGATATGACCAGTCACGTTCATCATTTTTTGAATCAATCCGGCGCTAAAAATATTAAAAATTTATTCGATGAAATTCCGAAAATTCAATGTCATATTAAACCGGAAAATCTCCAAAAATTAATCGACGAACTGACTTTAGTTTCAAAAGGTCGGATTAATATTACGATACTGAATGAAAATATTTACTTATAGCTTAGAGTTAATGGTATCATTAAGCATAACCTTATAAAGCGTTTAATAATAATAACATACAGAACTTAAACGAAAAATTAGAGAATTTTATCTGCATTTTTTTTAATAATGAAGATTAATTCCTTGACATTATTTTAAAGTATTCACTATTTTTCGGAAATCATTTTTTTACGGTATATATGCTTACAGAATTTGGTAAAATTTTCATCTTCGTTCTAGTAGGGATTGGGTTCGTTGGAATCGCAATCGTTACAGCCTACCTGGTTAGACCCAACAGAAAAACCAAGGAAAAGTTAACGACTTATGAATGCGGTGAGAACCCGATAGGTTCATCATGGCAGAAGTTCAATATCCGATTTTATGTCGTTGCACTTATCTTTTTAATTTTTGATGTTGAAGTTGTTCTGCTTTTTCCATGGGCGGTCAATTTTAGAGCTTTTGGTTTTTACGGATTCTCAGTGGGGGCAATCTTTTTAACCGTTCTTTTTATTGGTATGCTTTACGAATGGCGAAAAGGCGATCTTGAGTGGGACAGAAGTAAGCCGATAATACCGAACCTTAACCTAGATATTTCTAAAACAATTAAAGAAGATCCGAAAGCTGAGTAGAATTTATGGGATTACTGGATAAAGAATTTGCCGATAGTAATATAGTTATTGCTAAAGTTGAAGATGTAATGAATTGGGCTAGGTTGTCATCTCTTTGGCAATTGAGTTTCGGGCTTGCCTGCTGTGCGATTGAAATGATGGCTACATCTGCATCTCATTATGACTTTGACCGGTTCGGCGTTATGCCGCGTCCTACACCAAGGCAGGTGGATGTTATTATTATATCTGGTACGGTAACATTAAAAATGGCAACCAGAATTAAAAGACTTTATGAGCAGATGCCCGATCCAAAATATATTATTTCTATGGGAAGCTGTTCAAATAGCGGCGGACCTTACTGGGAACATGGTTATCACGTTTTAAAAGGTATTGATAGAATAATCCCCGTGGATGTTTATGTACCGGGATGTCCTCCAAGACCGGAAGCATTGTTGGAAGGACTTCTGAAATTACAGGAAAAAATTAGAAACGAAACACTAAGAACCAAAAAGAAAACAGCATGAAAACTCCGGAAGAAATATTTGAAATATTAAAAGCTGAATTTCAAGATGCTGTAATTGAAATTGATTCCGAATTGCCGGTTGAGCCGATCATAATTGTTGACCCGTTAGCGATCAATAAAATTGCTCAATTTTTAAGAGTCAATGAAGAGTTGCAATTTGATAGTTTGATGAATTTATCAGGCGTTGATGATGCAAACGGTGAAAAGATAACTGAAGAAGACGGAACCGTCACAATTAAAGGCGGAACTTTCAGTGTTTACTATCATCTGCATTCAACAACCATTGATCATAAAGTTATGATAAGAGTTATTGTTGATAAAGATAAACCGGAAGTTGAGTCTGTTGATCCGGTTTGGAAAGCATCCACATGGCATGAGCGTGAGGCTTATGATATGTATGGAATAATCTTTTTGAATCATCCTGACTTAAGAAGAATTTTACTGCCCGATGATTGGGACGGTTATCCGTTAAGAAAAGATTACGAAAATCCGGAATACTATGACGGGATGAAGATCCCATATTAGATCACAGATTGATTGACATCAGATTTCAGATGAGAAATGAGATGGTATGCACAATTTTAGAGAAATGAAAATTTGGCAAAAAGCAAGAGAGTTTGTAAAAGAAATATACAAGACTACTGCTGAATTTCCCTCTGATGAAAAATTTGCTTTAGCATTACAAATGCAAAGAGCAGCAGTTTCTATTCCTTCAAATATAGCTGAAGGTGCAGGAAGAAATAGTGATAAGGACTTTAATAAATTTTTAAGTATCGCAAATGGTTCAGCTTTTGAATTAGAAACACAAATTTATTTAGCGTACGATTTGAATTACATTGATAAGAACAAACTAGAAAAATTAACTGTTAAAATAATTGAAATAAAAAAGATGATATACGGATTTAAAAAGAATTTGAAAATCTGAAATTCTGTTATCTGATAATCTGATATCTGACAATCTAAATAAAAAATTATGTCGCTAAGAACTGAAGAAATGGTATTGAACATGGGTCCTCAGCACCCATCTACTCATGGAGTGTTGAGATTGGAACTCGTGCTGGAAGGTGAAGTTGTTCATGATGTAAAACCTCATATAGGTTACCTGCATCGATGCTTTGAGAAACACGCCGAAGCAATGACCTATCCTCAAGTGATACCATATACAGATAGAATGGATTACCTCGCTTCAATGTATAATAACTTCGGTTATGTTGGAGCTATTGAAAAATTGATGGGAATTGAAGTACCGGAAAGAGTTGAATATATACGTGTGATAATGGGGGAACTTCAGCGAATTGCATCTCACATGGTTGCTCTTGGAACTTACGGACTTGACCTAGGCGCATTTACTCCGTTTCTTTATTTATTCAGAGACCGAGAAAAAGTTCTAACATTATTCGAAGAAACTTGCGGAGCGCGTTTATTATATAATTATATGTGGGTTGGCGGACTTTCACATGATATTCATCCTGACTTTGTTAGAAAAACAAAGGAGTTTGTTGATTATTTCAGACCAACAATCACAGAATTAAACGAACTTCTTACATATAATAAGATATTCATTGAAAGAACCGCTAATATTGGAATCTGTCCTGCTAAAGAAGCAATAAATCTTGGATTATCCGGACCGAACCTTAGAGGAAGCGGCGTTAAATTCGATCTTAGAAAAAATGATCCTTATTCAATATATGACAGGTTCGATTTTGAAATTCCGGTTGGTGAAGGATTGGTTGGAACTGTCGGCGATTGCTGGGACAGATATTATGTAAGAATTCTGGAACTTGAACAAAGTTTAAGAATCATTGAGCAGGCAATCGACCAAATTCCGGACGGTGATGTAAAATCGGCAGTGCCCAGACGAGTTAAACCGCCGAAAGGTCATGTATATCACAGGGTTGAAGCCCCAAAAGGTGAGCTCGGCTATTTTATTATAAGCGACGGCACCGTTAATCCGACCAGAGTAAAAGTAAGAGCGCCTTCATTTGTTTCGCTTTCTGCAATCGGTGAAATTGCGAAAGGATATTTGATTGCCGATGTAGTGGCAATTCTTGGCAGTTTGGATATAGTACTAGGAGAAATTGATAGATAAATGCAAGATTATATTTCAGAAATAACGGGAAGTAACATCATAGCCTTTGTTTTGGGAACCATTCCCCCATTGGCTTTCATGGTTGTTTTTACTTTGTTCGCTGTCTGGCTTGAAAGAAAAGTATCAGCTCATATGCAGGATAGACTCGGACCGATGAGAGTTGGATGGCATGGTTCACTTCAAACATTAGCAGATTTCCTTAAGCTATTGCAGAAAGAAGATATTGTTGCTTCTGCTACTGATAAAGCGCTATTCAACATTGCGCCTTACTTAGTTTTTGCCGGAACATTTTTAGCATACGCTATGCTGCCGTTTACTTCAATTTACATCGGATCAAATGCCGATGTGGGAATTTTCTTTGTACTTGCTGTTTCCGGATTTGTTGTTGCCGGACTATTAATGGCGGGCTGGGGTTCAAACAACAAATATTCTCTTTACGGAGCTATGCGTTCCGCTGCGCAGATAGTGAGCTATGAAATTCCTACTGCATTAATTATTCTCACGATGATAATGGTATACGGTACAATGAGTCTCAACGAGATAAGCGTTCAGCAAGCCGGTTTTCTTTGGGATTGGGGAATTTTCGGCGGAGCTTTAACGGGCATTGCTAAATTTTTGATCATCCCGTTTATGCTTGTCGCATTTATTATATTATTTATAAGTTCACTTGCTGAAACGAATAGAACACCGTTTGACCTACCTGAATCGGAATCGGAATTAGTAGCCGGTTTCAGTACGGAATATTCGGGCGTTAAGTTTGCAATGTTCTTCCTTGCTGAATTTGCGAATATGTTTTTGGTGTCATCAATTTTAGTCGTTTTCTTCTTCGGCGGATATCAGTCGCCGATCGGTTATCTCGGTCATTTACTGGGGATTGATTGGCTTGTTCCTATAGAGCAGACTTTCTGGTTCATTGCCAAGGGATTGTTTTTTGTATTTGTCCAGATGTGGTTAAGATGGACACTGCCGCGAGTTAGAGTGGATCAGTTAATGACAATATGCTGGAAGTATCTGATTCCATATGCATTTTTTAATTTATTGATAGTTGGATTAATTCTGTTGATATAGTATGATTAAAAATTATCTAAAAAATACATGGGATGGATTATTTACCATTTTTATTGGTATGAAAGTTACGTGGAAACATCTTTTTGTTCCTGCTGTGACTATCCAATATCCCGATGAACGTGTGCCGATGGTTGAAAGGGCGCGGAATAGATTATTTGTAAATATGGATGACTGCATCGGATGTAAGCAATGTGAAACGGCTTGCCCGGTTGATTGTATCGAGATCGATACAGTAAAAGCTCTGCCGACCGATGATCTTGGATTAACATCCCAAGGCAAGAAAAAAGCTTTGTGGGTAACTAAATTTGATATTGATATTGCTAAGTGCTGTTACTGTCAATTATGTGTGTTCCCCTGCCCTACAGATTGTATATTTATGACAGATGTTTATGAATTTTCCGAATTTGATCGAAATGATCTGGTTTATAAATTTGCCAGTTTAACTGAAACTGAAATTAAGGAAAAGAAAGAAAATTTTGAAAAGTTCCAAGCTGAGAAAGAAGCAAAAAAATTAGAAGCGGCTAAATTAAAAGCTGAAGCTGAAGCCAAAAAGAAAGCAGAGGAAGAAGCAAAGAAAGCCGAAGAGACTAAAAAAGAAGTAGAGAACGGGGATAATACTGGTGAAAATAAACCGGAAGATAATGCCCCTACTTCTGAAAACGAAAACGATAAACCAGAAGAACAATAATAATTTAATAATATATGTCAATTTACGATTTCATATTTTACTTGTTTGCTGCTATTACAATAGTTTCCGGCTTGATGGTTGTATCTTCAGGAAGCATTGTTAGGTCAGCATTCTATCTTTTAGCGACACTTTTTGGTATTAGTGGCTTATATGTACTGCTCGGCGCTGATTTTGTTGCGGTAACACAGATCATGGTTTATATTGGCGGTATTCTTATTCTTTTGTTATTCGGTGTTATGCTTACATCTGATATTACTAACATCGAAATCAAAAAAGGAAAAGTCGCCGTTCTGCCGGCTATTGTTGGCGTTGGTGTTCTTCTGGGAAGTATCACATCAATTTTGATGAAAACAAACTGGAAGATTGAATTATCCAAGATACCTCAGACTACAACATATGATCTTGGAAAACTTTTAATAACAGATTACGTATTGATTTTTGAACTATTAGGGATACTATTATTGATCGCTATGATCGGGGCTGCTTCAATGGCTCGCAGAGATGATAAAGAATAGTAACAGAGGAAAAAATTGTTTGAAGTTGGATTAACACATTATTTAGTTGTAAGTTCGTTCCTATTTGCATTTGGAATTTATGCAATTCTGGTGCGCAAAAATGCTATACTAGTTCTTATGGGAATTGAGCTTGTTTTGAATGCAGCAAATATTAACTTTGTCGCATTTTCAAGATACGGCAATTTTGGGTTGAATGGTCAGTTGATAGCTTTGTTCGTTATAATTTTAGCTGCTGCCGAAGCTGCAATCGCACTGGCTATCGTGTTGAATATCTATAAAACATTCGGTCATGTTAATGTTGATGAAATTGATAATTTAAAAGAATGATTATGTCAGAATCTAGTTTAATAACCATATCGCTGTTTATTTTGTTTTTACCGTTATTCGGTTTCGCAACCGTTTTGATCTTTGGTAAAAGGTTTAAAAAATTGTATTGGCTTGAAGTAGGCATTATGGTCTTTTCTTTATTCCTCTCAATTTTTATGGGATTTATAAAACTGGGATCTTATTTCAATAAAAATATCGTTTCAACATTCACTTGGATTGATTTCGGGAACGTTCCTTCAATGGGACCATTATCCATCCAGCTTGGAATTAAGATTGACAATCTAACAATAATTATGATGTTTGTTGTTACTCTCATAAGTGCACTAGTTCATATATTCTCACTTGAGTATATGAAAGGCGATAAGAGATTTTCCCGCTATTTTGCATACTTAGGAATTTTTACATTCTCAATGCTTGGTATCGTTTTAACCGACAATATATTAATGATGTATATTTTCTGGGAACTTGTCGGATTATCATCTTATCTATTGATAGGCTTCTGGTATGAAAAAAAATCCGCCTCCAATGCAGGTATGAAAGCGTTTCTTACCAATAGGATCGGCGACATCGGAATGTTCATTGGTATTTTAATATTATTTACGAATTATCACACTTTCAGTTTTGATGAGATATTTCATCAGATATCACTTGGGATCGTTCCATTCGGAAGTAATGCATGGCTGACAGCAACGGGTATTCTTATATTTATGGGCGCCGTCGGTAAATCTGCTCAGGTACCTCTTCATGTTTGGCTGCCTGATGCAATGGAAGGTCCTACACCGGTTAGTGCATTGATACATGCGGCAACGATGGTTGCAGCAGGTGTTTATTTGGTTGCAAGAATCTTTGCACTGCTTACCGCTGATGCAATGCTTGTTATAGCTGTTGTCGGAGCATTCACATCATTCTTTGCAGCATCGATTGCGCTTACTCAAAATGATATTAAAAAAGTTTTAGCTTATTCTACCGTAAGTCAGTTAGGTTATATGATAATGTCCCTCGGAGTTGGCGCTTACGCTTTTGCACTTTTCCATCTTGTAACACATGCATTCTTTAAAGGCTTGTTATTCTTAGGTTCAGGTTCGGTTATTCAATCAATGCATCACGAGCAGGACATTCGCCAGATGGGCGGTCTGCGTAAAAAAATGCCGATAACTTATTACACTTTCCTGATAGCAACGCTTGCAATTTCAGGTATCCCGTTAACTTCCGGCTTTTTAAGTAAAGATGGACTTCTTGCCGGGACCTACGCATTCGGCTCTTTAACCGGTCATTGGCTGATTCCAATATTTGGATTTACCGTCGCTTTGATGACAGCATTTTACATGTTCAGGTTAGTTATAATTACTTTCCATGGCAAACCGAGAAATCAGGAAAAGTACGATCATGCGCATGAAACTCCTTTTGCAATGACAATGCCGTTAGTCGTACTAGCAACTTTGTCAATATTCTTCTGGTACACACCGAATCCTGTTTCACCTGAAGCCGGTTGGTTCTACCATTGGATTGAAACTCCTGCGACAGTTGTTCCTCAAGAAGCAAGATTTGACTTTATGAAAACCGGTGGCGAGGAAGCTGTTCATTCGGAATCAGTATCAGCAGAACATGAAGAGGTTGTGCATTCCGAAATGTACGAGGAAGCGATGCATCATGCTCACTATCCGGCTATGATTCTATCGATTATTCTTGCAGGTTTGGGGATACTGCTTGCATACCTCTTTTATCAATGGAAGAAATTGGATCCTGATAAACTGGCGGAAAAAGTTAAACCGCTCTATAATCTATCACTTAATAAGTGGTACGTTGATGAAATATATCAGGCAACATTCATTAATGGTTTGCTCGGTTTAAGCAGGGTTATTGCATGGTTTGATAATACGATAGTAGATGGAATAGTAAATTACACAGCAACCATGACCAGATTTGTTTCAAGAATTTCTGGCTGGTTTGAAACATATGTTGTTGATGGTCTTGTTAATTTTACAGCATTCATCAGCGGGTTTTTCGGTTTAACAATTAGAAAGATTCAAACGGGAAAAGTTCAAACTTATATTGTTTATGTGCTTTTCTCGATAATTATTTTGTTAATTATTTTTAAACCGTTTTAAGATTTAATTGAAAATTTTAACGTAAGGGATTAAATATATTATGCTTGGTTTTCCAATATTAACGTTTTTAGTTTTCATTCCAATAGTTGGAATGATAGTGGTGCTGTTATTACCAAAGGGAAATGACAAAGGAGCTAAATACACGACTCTGATCTTTACATTTCTGCAATTGGTACTTGCTGCAATACTAATGCTTAACTTTGATTATTCCGCCGGTGGAATTTTTGATGTGAATTCATTTCAGTTTTTAGAAAAAGTGAGATGGATTCAGGTTGATAATGTAGCTTTTCTCGGTACGGTCAAAATTGATTATTTCCTTGGAGTTGACGGATTAAGCACTCCATTAGTATTGCTTTCAGCGCTAGTATTTTTTATCGCTTCCATTTCATCGTGGAATATAAGCAAATCACCTAAAGGATATTTTGCAATGTTCCTTCTTCTTGATGCAGCAACGATGGGCGTTTTTGTTTCATTGGATTTTTTCTTATTCTTTGTATTCTGGGAATTAATGCTTCTGCCGATGTATTTCTTGATCGGTATTTGGGGCGGTCCAAGAAAAGAATATGCTGCTATAAAGTTCTTCATTTACACAATGCTCGGCGGTGTGTTCATGCTGATCGTTATGTTTGGTCTTTATTTTAGTGCAACTGAAACTCTTGCTGATGGAACACAAGCGTTTACATTCAATCTACTTGCTTTAATGAACCCGTCAAACTATTTAAGCGATGGTATTTTGTCGCCGATGAATCCGAATAATCTTAGATTTATTGCTTATATAGGATTATTTTTTGCTTTCGCAGTAAAGATACCGATGTTCCCGTTCCACACTTGGCTTCCTGACGCTCACGTAGAAGCTCCGACACCTATCAGTGTTATTCTTGCCGGCGTACTCTTGAAGTTAGGAACATACGGAATCCTAAGGGTCAGTTACCCGATATTCCCGGATATCACAAGAGAATTGATGTGGTATATTGCCCTATTCGGAATGATCAACATTATTTATGGTGCGTTAGCAGCTATGGCTCAGAAGGATTTCAAAAAACTCATTGCTTATTCTTCAATCTCGCATATGGGTTATGTACTTTTAGGCATGGCTTCCCTAACAGCGGTGGGCATAAACGGTGCCATACTTCAGATGTTCAATCACGGAACAATTACCGCAATGCTCTTCCTCGGTGTAGGCGTTGTTTACGATAGAGCGCATACACGCGGATTGAATGACTTCGGCGGACTTGCCAATCAGATGCCGGTTTATACTGGATTTATTACTGTTGCATTCTTTGCAGCTATCGGTTTGCCGGGACTCAGCGGCTGGGTTTCCGAAGCGCTGGTATTTGTAGGTGCATTCGGTGTAGATTCAATCAGAACTCTCACGGTAATTTCAATGATCGGAGGAATCTTACTGGGAGCAGGTTATATGCTCTGGACGCTCCAGCGGGTTTATCTAGGCGAAGTTCCTGATAAATGGAAAGGATTAAAGGACTTGGACAAACGCGAACTAGCAATGTTCATTCCATTGACAATAATAATATTATTAATTGGTGTTTATCCGTCGGTAATACTTGATATGATGAGTACCTCTGTAAATTCCTTAGTGGCTTTTCTTACAACCACTTTGGTTAACTAATTTTTAAGTTTATTACTAATTAAATATTCACATATGGATTTTATAAGTTTATATTCGAGTTTGAATCATATTATGCCTGAAATTTCAATTTCAGTCTTTTTGATGTTGATTGTTGGGGTTGATCTTATTTTCGCAAAAGATAAAAGGTATGTTCCATACGTTGCAATCCTTGGCTTAGTGGTTACAGGTATTATACTTATCGGTCAGCTTGGTACTTCTGCTTCGGCATTTGCATTGTCTTCAGCAGAAAGTTCAGGAATGGTTGCAGTTGATCCATACGGAATTTACTTTAAACTTATCATTGTGCTGTCGTCACTGATTGTAGTTTTTATATCAATGTCATCACTCGAGATTAAAAAGGTCTTTGCTAGGCAAGGTGAATACTACGCTTTAATGTTCGGAATGATACTCGGTATGATGCTGATGGTTTCAGCAGTGGATCTAATTCTGATTTATTTATCAATTGAACTTTTATCACTTTCCTCCTATGTACTGGCTGGATTTACAAAATTAAGAGATAGAAACAGTGAGGCATCTCTAAAATATATTATATACGGAGCAGCATCATCGGGAATTATGTTATTCGGAATTTCCATACTGTACGGTTTAACTGGTAGTACAAATCTTTTTGCGATAAATCATTATCTGCAGTCAAGTATGATAAACTTGTTCACACTATCACTGTCGATCATTTTAATATTTGTCGGATTTGGTTTTAAACTTTCTGCTGTCCCCTTCCACTTCTGGACACCGGATGTTTACGAAGGTTCGCCGATCGCGATCACTGCATACCTTTCTGTAGCCAGTAAGGCTGCGGCATTTGCACTTTTAATCCGTTTTGTTAAAGTTACTTTTGTTAGTTCAATTGCAACCGACGGTTTTTGGAGAATGATCTCACTCTTTGACTGGCAGACTTTATTGATCTTGATCGCTCTGCTTACAATGACGCTCGGGAACTTTACGGCTTTATGGCAGAATAATCTAAAACGACTTTTAGCATACAGCAGTATTGCTCATGCCGGCTATCTTCTATTAGGTGTTGCAGTGCTATCACACGCAGGCGTTGTTGCTGTTATGTTATACTTCTTGGCATACTTGTTAATGAATCTCGGCGCATTCTATGTTGTAATGCTTATTTCAGACAGAACAGGTTCAGAAGACATAAACGATCTGGACGGATTAGGTTTTTCTTCGCCGTTGCTTGCTGTACCGCTAAGCATCTTCTTTGTAGCATTAGCCGGTATTCCGCCTACATTCGGATTCGTTGCCAAGTTGAATCTTTTTGCTGCGGTTATTGATGCACACTTGATCACCGTAGTTGTTATAGCCTTACTCAATACTGTTGTATCGGTTTATTATTATACAAGAATTTTTAAACATTTGTACTTTGCTAAAGTGGAGAATCCTACTAAAGTGGAAGTTCCTGCGCTTCAGACTTCACTTGTTCTTCTTTTGGCTGCCTTAGTTGTTCTACTTGGTATTTTCTTCCAGCCTGTAGTTGAGTTCGCTGCCAACAGCGCTTCTTTTCTATCTTTCTAAGCTGATGAACAGGAAAACTACTCTTATAGGAGGCTTTGCAGAACCTAAAAATTATTGCAATTTTATTTTTTCAAATAATATTTATTGTTCATTTTGCTCCATTTTAGATGCTACGCCCCCCAAGTGTATGAATTATTGGAGAGACTTTACTTAAAACGGAATACAGATTGTAGTTATGCAAAGACTTCTTATAAATTCAAATATCATTTTACTATATTTGATTAGTAAAATTAATAATTATTGAGGGGACTATGAACCACCTAGAAGAACTGAAAAAGAATAAAGATATCTTTCTGAAATTTATGTCTGAGAGATATAAAATTTTTATACATTCAAATATCTTTTTAAGAGATATCCAATTTGCCATCAAGTTTTATTTTGAAAGAAAGAATGTTTTTCTTAAATACCCCCAAGCTGAGGAATTGGCTAAAGAGTTTACCGCATACCTTGTTGAACAGAATGAACTAGTTCAGCTTAATGATTACACTTGGAAAGTCCTCTTCTCTATTGAACAACCCGCTGAAGAAAAAGAAGAAGAACCAAAGCCTGAGACCGAAGAAGTTTAATTGTTTGTTGCCGCTTTGTGAAAATTGAATAGTTTAGCTATTTTTAATAAAGCGTAAATAATAAATTCAACAATTTATAAAGATCTGATATACGCAATACGCTTTAAACGTATTATTACGGGATATGCGCATTGCGTGTATTGAGACGTTGGCGGTAATTAAAAAGGATACATTATGTATTATTACACAGAAAAAAAACCTGAATACTACGAATTAGGTGAAACTTATTTGAAATTTGATTTTGAATTTAGTAATGAAAACAAAATTTTATTAAAAGAATTATATTCAAAAAAAATAAAAGGAATTTCAAAGGAGTTTCTAAAATCTTCTGA
>UOGD01000237.1_pt1 | contig 12743 bp, 13 predicted proteins | sample 1989731 | NCBI WGS metagenome assembly UOGD01 (sample SAMEA4712198, study PRJEB27164) | hydrothermal vent metagenome | biome: marine basaltic hydrothermal vent biome; feature: marine hydrothermal vent; material: mineral | place: Pacific Ocean | collected 2011-06-14/2011-07-23 | depth 1691 m | reverse complement strand
TATTAAAAGATATAAGGGGGGCTCATAAGAATTATTTTTGTAATAAATAGTAATTCTTTGAGTCCCCCGTAAGTTAACCTGGATTATTCAGGCTTTTTATTATTTCGTTAAAAGATTGTTTAAATTTTTATATTTTTGGTAAATCGTAAATTATTCAGGTTAAACAATCTGTATATATTAAATAGAGGGGATATGAAAAACTTACGTTACTTATTGTCCGTTGTAATTGCATTATTCCTTACATCAACAATTAAGGCTGTAAATGAGGGGGATAAGACTGAAGGCTTCAAATTTCAGGATGTTATGGTTTTACCTGCCACTCCGGTAAAAGACCAGTATAAATCGGGTACATGTTGGTCGTTTTCAGGGTTGTCGTTTTTAGAATCGGAGATGTTGCGAATAGGGAAGCCTGAAACAGACCTTTCGGAAATGTTTGTCGTCCGGTATAGTTATTCCAACAAAGCCCTGAAAGATGTAAGGATGCATGGGCACCTGAATTTTTCTGCGGGGGGTGCTTTTCACGATGTAATCAATGTCATCAAAAAATATGGGATTGTACCCGAAGAAGTGTACAAAGGGTTAAATTATGGTGAGGAGAAACATGTGCATGGCGAAATGGACAGGGTACTGAAAAGTTATGTAGACGCTGTTATCCTGAATAAAAACAAAAAATTAAGTTCTGTATGGCACGAATCGCTGGATGCTATTTTAGACACCTACCTTGGGAAGGTGCCCGGGGCTTTTGAATACGAAGGGGAAGAATATACGCCGATAAGCTTTGCCCGTGATTATGTGGGGCTTGATCTGGACAATTATGTTGAGATATCTTCATATTCACACCACCCGTTTTATTCGGAGTTTATTTTAGAAGTACCCGACAACTGGGCATGGGGGGAAGTATATAATGTACCTTTAAATGAGTTGCTGGAGATTATTGATTCTTCACTGGAAAGCGGATATACGGTTGCCTGGGCTGCCGATGTTAGCGAAAAAGGTTTTTTAACCAGTAAAAAAGGCGTTGCCGTGGTGCCTGAGGTTGACCTGGAGGACATGTCGGATACAGAAATTGCACATTGGGATAGTTTATCTGAAAAGGAGCAGCAAGAGGAACTGTTCAAGCTGGATATACCTTATAAAGAGGTAAATGTTACACAGGAAATGCGCCAAACAGCCTTTGACAATTACCAAACTACCGATGACCATGGAATGCATATTATTGGCCTGGCAAAAGACCAGGATGGGGAAATGTATTACAAAGTGAAGAACTCATGGGGGGACTACAACCTGTATGACGGTTATTTTTATGTATCGAAGCCTTATGTTAGATACAAAACTACCTGCATAATGGTGAATATACAATCTATTCCACAGCATATTCGAACGAAATTAAATCTTTAAAGTTTCTTAAAGATACTGGGCCTTCCTGAGTTTACGGGAAGGTTTTTTTTTATCTTTGGGCAAAGATAATCCGTCATAATGTTGATTACAGGCATGTTGAAACATAAGTCTATTGCGTTTAATATCAGGGGGTTGAAGGGATGGGTCGTTTTATTGTTAATGATTATAACCCCTTTTTTGTCAAAAGGCGATGACAGTGGGTGGTGGAATACCCTGCATGGCTGGAAACCCGGGATGCCGGGGTGGAGGATGTGGGTCAACATAAGCCCCGGGTATTTAGGGCCCAATGCCCTGCCTGTACCTGAATTGAAAAGGGGGGTTATTCCTAAAAAGAGTGAAGTGGAACTGAGTGCTGACTTTCATTTTATGAAGGGGGACCCTACCCAGGACCTTGCCGGGAAGATTTATATACCCTTTGCAAATGAGAAAATTGCACTCGAATTGTATGGGGTGATGGTAGAAAAGTACCAAATGTCGGATGCGGTACGTGACGAGCGGATTGCACGCGACCGCGATGGTAAGGGGGTAACCCAGGGAGACCTCTATTTTAGCACCCTGGTTCAGTTGGCAAAAAACAGGAAGTTCCCCAATACATTGCTTCGCATGGCTGTAAAAACAGCTTCAGGGGGAGCCTACAATGCAGCCCGGTATTCGGATAGCCCCGGGTATTTTTTCGACCTGAGTTTCACAAATAAACGCAACCCGGATAAAATTTCAGGTGTTAATGTGTTTGCAACAGTTGGCTTTTACAGTTGGCAAACTACCGATGCGGATAATTTGCAGAATGATGCCTTCCTGTATGGGGGGGGGCTTGAGTATTTTAAAGGTTCATGGACAGCAGCAACTTCTCTTTCAGGGTATATGGGCTATAAAGATGAAAGAGACCAGCCGGTGGTCGTTAATATTGATGTAAGAAAAGATTTTGGGCAGAAGGCTTTAAGGTTGCAATACATTAAAGGTTTGAAAGATTGGAAATACGATACCCTTAAATTTTCATTTATCTGGTACTTTAAAGGTGTGAATTAGAGTTTCCTTTTTTATTTTTGAGGAATTGAAAAGAGATACATGTTAAAAATACTATTTCAAAAAAGTTTCCTTTATTTTATTTTACCATTTATTGCCCTGGTGCTGGGTGGTGCTGGGTTGTTATTATTTTTTGAAAAGGGTGATATACTTTTAGCGGTCAACAAAATTTCAAATAAAGGGCTGGATACTTTCTTCCTTTTTATTACCGATTTTGGGTTGGGGGTTTTTATTGCCATTGCCGGAATATTATTTTCAATATATAAAATTCGTTGGTCGTTGCTTCTTTTAACCAGCCTGGGTTTGGTCGGGATATTTACGAACCTGTTTAAGAAAGTATTTTTCCCCGGCCTGACACGCCCATTACATTATTTCTTATACGATGACCTCCACCGGTTTATCCATGAAGTACCTCTTATATATTTCAGGACTTTCCCATCGGGGCATACCATGGCAATTTTTGCATTTTGTAGCATGTTGGCATACCTGGCCAGGCAAAAGGTATTGAGTATACTTTTATTTGCCATTGCATCAATAGTTGCTATTTCCAGGGTTTACCTGCTGCAGCACTTTTTTATTGATGTTTATTTTGGGGCGATACTGGGGCTCGTTTCAACTTTTCTGGCTATTTGGCTAATCGATAAGAAGTTGATTAAGAATAAATCATTCCCGGATAAAGGGTTAGTGCAGTTGGTCTTTAAAAGGGGAGGGGGTGAATAAGTTAAAGGGTTGATTAACGGTGCCAGCCCCTTATTTAGGTATTGCCCATAAAGGAAGTGTTTGCACGAAAACTCTGCCTCTGATAAGAAAATGTCAAGAATGAGGCTTTCGCAGTTTTGAAAATAAGGAGTTTACTGGTGTAATCGACTGTTTTCAAAACAAGAGTAACGAATTTATTGGCGTTTTCTTGCTGAGATTATTTAGTGGCGGGATATCAAATGTGCCGGTTAGCCTTTTTGAAGGATCACCATCGTAGCCCCGTAGCCATATTCTTTAAAAGAAGCATCCTGGAAATAATATTTCCTGTATTTGGTTTTAAGCTCTTTAATTATTTCTGCCTTTAGTGTCCCCTGTCCGATACCGTGGATAAAAACAATACGCTTAACCTTGTTTTTTATGGCCCGGTCCATTTCCGACCTGAACCTGCCCATTTGAATATCAAGGATATCGTGGTTGCTTAAGCCCGAATAATTATCGAGTAATTCATGGATATGCAGGTCTACCTCAACAAAATCGGCACTTCGTTTTTTTACAACCGGTTTTTTTGGCTGTATTGATTCTGTTTGTTTTTGCCTCAATACTTCCTGCACGTCCGAATTTGTCAGTTTATCCAATTCAACCGACTGCAAGTTATTTGAGATTGCCAGCAGCAAAGCATTACGCTTGAAAAACTGGGTCTTGAAGAATGTCTTTTCTTTGTAGAACTTTACAGGGTTAACCTTTATTTCTTTGACTACCGGCTGGTATATTTCCCTGCTTTCTTCTGAAAAATAAATGACCTGAAAACAAAAACCGGGCAGGTTTGCCAAATCGATATGGCTAAAGTCTTCAAGGTGTTTCACCGAATTGGGCTCTTGTGCCCCGGCCCAGATACTTTTGTACAAACCGCCGGCATTATGTGAATAGTGGGCAATAAGGTGAAAATTACTGTCGTTGACCAGCCATGCCCCAATATCGCCACCTACAGGATTCTCTTCAATTTGCGGGACAAAAGCAAGGTAGAAGTCCGGATTATCTTTACCCTCAATAAATACGGGCTTTGTTTCTGCCTGAAGGATTGGTTCTTCAGTTAACTCAACCTCCCCGGTGTTCCCCGGCAGGTTAAATGACTCTGTGCCATCTTCCTCCTTCACCAGCTGGGAAATCAGGGTGGGTATCTCAAAGCCGTCTTCATTCTCAACATGGGCCAGGTTCTTACCAACTATCCTGGTTATAACCCCTCCTCCAACATCATTCAAAAACTTAACCTTGTCGCCAACTTTAACCATCACCTTCTATTTTTGCAGATTTGCAATTTAATTTTAAACAACCTCTGTTACTAACCGGTGTCGAAATTACAAAAAATCTTATCCTTATCAACAATTACCCACTGCAATGTCCGGAACTATTAGAACGCTCTACTAGTGCCAACCTTACGGGCCAAGCCTTGTCCTTTCCCTTGTTTATTCTATATTTATAGCCTAATGACTTATTTATTGAATGAAAGAGTAAATTATTATGGATAATCAAATTTTAAGGAGGGCATTTTTGCTTGTTCTCACATGCCTTATTTTATCGTGTTCACAAAAGCAAGAGCCCCTTTCGCCTCAAAACGCACTTGGGAGGTACCTTAGCAATGGCGACAATTCTTTTAGTTGGGAACTGAAAGGATCATTTGAGTCGGGCGGGCAGGCGGTATACCTGCTCGAAGTAGTTTCACAACAATGGCGTAAGCATTTATTAAAACATTCGTTAACGGTTATCGTGCCGGGAGAAGTTGAAAATGATGGTGCTTTGTTTTTTATTACCGGAGGGGAAAATGATAAAGATGGGCCGCGGGTGCCGGGGAAGGATGATAAATTATTAAAAAAACTTACAGGCATCGCTGCTCAAAATAAGGCTGTTGTTTCGATCATCAGGCAGGTGCCAAACCAGCCAATGTACGATGGTTTAACAGAAGATGCACTTATCTCATTTACGCTTCATCATTTCCAGGAAGATAGTGATTATACCTGGCCTCTGCTTTTCCCTATGGTCAAAAGTGCCATCAGGGGGATGGATGCTGTGCAGGAGTTCTCGAAAAAGCAACTTTCATTAGATGTGGAACACTTTGTTGTTTCAGGGGCTTCAAAAAGAGGTTGGACAACATGGCTTACAGGGGCTAATGATAAAAGGGTAGTGGCGATTGCGCCTATGGTTATTGATGTGCTGAATATGCCGGTAAATATCGACTATCAAATAAATTGGTGGGGCGATTACAGTATCCAGATCGAAGATTATGTGAAGCTTGGTATTGCACAGCAAGTTAGTTCTGGCAAAGGCCACAGCCTTGTACAAATGATTGACCCGTATTCATACAGGGGAGAACTTAGTATGCCCAAAATGATTTTTATCGGCACCAACGATGAGTATTGGCCGGTTGACGCAATAAAAAATTATATTGATTCGATCCCGGGTGAAGATTATATCCACTATACACCCAATGCCGGCCACGATTTGGGGGGTGGAGCCGGTGCGTTTAATACACTAAGTTCATTTTTTGGTTTTACCCTGCGGGGGAAAGGTTACCCAAAGTGTGGGTACCGAATAACACAGGCTGGTGGCAGGGCTATTTTACATATAGAAACAAGCAAAAGCAGGTTGCTGGATGTTGTACTTTGCTCAGCTACATCGGACGACCGTGATTTCCGTGATGAAAAGTGGGGGTGTACCCCCCTGGGGATATCGGGTGAAACTAATGTGGAAGTCGAGGTAGGCCTTCCTGAAAGCGGGTATAAAGCTTTTTATGTCGACTTGGTTTACGAAAACCTGGCCGGTGTCCCTTATACGGAAAGTACAAGGATGTATACTTCCGAAGGTAAAATATTATTACTTAACAGGGGCCAGTTCCAGGCAAATTAGGTTATGCCTGGCTTAGCACGGGCTTATTTGTCATTTTGTTTTGACCCTTGATTTTAATATTCCGTTATTAAGGGTAAATACCCCATATTCCGGTGGTTTATTTTCCAATTCGTCCTGTAGCCATTTTATGTGCTTCATTAGTATTTTGGATACTTGCCCCGGTTCCTCTTTACTAATTATTACCGGGATAAAATGACGATTAACCATCCTGATGTTTTGCCCGAACCGGCGCGATACTAAAATTGATACCCCAAGTCCTTTTAAGAATGATATTACTGCCGCCCCTTTTTTTGCAGAACCGTGTAACTGGTTGCTTTCAAATGTCTTAAAAGGATTTGTTACTTCTGATAGAAGAATCATCCCATTCGGATTAAGTTCATAGACCAGGTATTTATCAGCTTCGCCAAAATGCTTCTCTTCAAAAACATTGTTATGGCTCAATGCAAAGGCAAGCCGGATTTCCATGGCTTCAAATAATTTTAAAAACGTCCTCTGCCCCTGCCTCGGCCAAGCCCTCTACCCATGCCTCGGCCTAATCCTTTCCCCTTCGGGAAATCATCATGTTTGTCACTTACACTGGAATCTTCATTCCTGGGGTTACATTTCCCCAATCCTCTTCCGGTACGGGAGCCTTGCCCCAATGGCCCGGTATTGTTCAATCCTGGCATAACTACTTTTTTTTAAATTATACTTTTAGTTTATTTATAATATCCTGGATGGTGTTATTCCCATTTTGTAAAACCACCATTTGGATATTGAATTTATCCAATAAGCTTTTTGCTTTAGGCCCAAAATCACCGGATATAACTTTCCCTACCCCAAGTTCAGCCATCTTTTCCGCAGTTTGAATACCTACCCCTGCATTGGTTTCCGCATTTTTGTTTTCTATAAAATTTATTTCACCGGTTTTCTCATCGTAAAGGCAGAGGTATGCAGCCCTGCCGAACCTTAAATCAAATGGTGAACTTAATTGCTTGCCTGTTGATGTGACTATTATTTTCATGCCGATTATTGTTTTATTAGTTCTATATTATTTGACCTGCACATTGGGCATACATGTTTATAATGTGTTGGGGGGATTGTAAACCTTGCATGGCAATTGATACACAGGAACCAGTTTTTGTCAAAAATGGCATTCCCAAATGCCGTTTTAATTTCCTTTACCTCTACGAGGGCAAGGGCAATCTTCCTCCTTGCACTTTCGTATACCCTTGCAAAAGTAGGCCTTGAAACACCCATTAACCCGGCCGCTTCCTTATGGTTCATCAAATCGTAATCAGCCAATTTTATTGCTTCGTATTCTTCATATAGCAACTCTACGGTTTCCTTTGCCTGGTTCAGGTTCCCATAGGGCCTATACCCTTTGAAACCAGGTGGTGCAACTATCCTTCGTAACCTTCTCCTTCTGGGCATGGTTTAATAATTTATTACAAATATAATGAGAATATTCTCATAAAACAAGTTTTTCGTGGATTTTTTTGTGAACATTTGTAAGATTTTACAGCAGGTGAAAGTCAAAACAGCATCCTTGCTTTTATTACAGGGATTCCTTTGGCTGGTATCCAGCATTTTTTCATATAATTTGGAAAACTACTTCCTATGGCATAAATATAGGGTGTGATTATGTATAATTTGGCTATACCTTTATCAGTTGTAATTAAAATAATTATTAATCAGAGGCATTGGTCCGGCATAAAGAAATACTGAGTGAAAGGCCGGTCCTTTTTAAAAGGTATTTCACTCTTTCATGGTTTGTCATAGTACGTGGAGGGGAAATAAAACGGATTTTAAGGACAGCCCTGTAATTCAAATATGATATTTGAATTATTATCTTATATTTGAGATTTATTAGTTGCGAATCCAAAAAGTTAACGAAAATGAGAAGCAGGTTTATCATTGTAATGTTTTTGTCCGTCCTTACTACATACGGGCAGGTAGGTAAAGAGGGATTATCAGATAAAACCCTTACCATTATTGGGGAATACGGGCACTGGGCTGCTTCTTTAAATGGAAACAGTTTGCCTTCATTTTCTTTTCGTAGGGGCGAATGGACGGATTTGGAAACATGGCGCAAAGCTGCAAAGGGCTGCCTTGCCGATCGCATGGCAATCCCTGATATTGGCAGTATGCCCGATGTAAGGGTTGATAAACAGTATATATATGATGGCCTGCACATCGAGGAGCTTAGCTGGCAGTTGCCTTATGGGCGGCGTACCAAAGCTATACTGCTAAAACCCCAGGGTGCAAAAGGCCCGCTTCCGGGTATCCTCGCTTTTCACGACCATGGGGGGAATAAATATTTTGGGGTACGTAAAATCACGCGGACATCTGACCAACAGCACCCCTCAATTGTTAAACATCAGCAGGAAATTTATGAGGGCCTTGCCTGGGCAAATGAAATTGCCAAACGCGGGTATGTTGTTTTGGTATCAGACGCCTTCCCTTTTGCCAGCCGCAGGGTGATGCTACAAGACGTACCTGAGCGCCTGCGGGGCGGGTTGACCGATGAGAACCCGGAGGACCCGGGTAATATAGAGGCATACAATGCCTGGGCCGGCAAGCATGAGTCGGTTATGGCAAAGTCGCTGTTTAGTGCCGGGACAACCTGGCCCGGCGTGTTTTTCGCCGAAGACAAAATAGCCCTCGACATATTATGCGCCCGCAAGGACGTAGATGCCACCCGGATTGGTTGTGGAGGGCTTTCCGGGGGTGGGATGCGCACAGTATTTATGGGTGGGCTTGACCCAAGGATAAAATGTGCAGTTTGCGTGGGGTTTATGACTACCTGGGATGACTTTGTGAAAAATAAGTCCTACACACACACCTGGATGACTTACGTCCCGGTTTTACCTAATGAGCTGGATTTCCCGGAGGTACTTGCACTTCGTGTACCCCTTCCAACACTGGTACTTAACGACAGCGATGACTTTTTATATACCCTGCCGGAAATGCAGCAGGCTGACAATATAATGCAGCAGGTTTATGAAAAAGCGGGAGCCCCCGGGAACTACAAATGTTTGTTTTACCCTGGCCCTCATAAATTTGACAAACAGATGCAGGAAGATGCTTTTGACTGGTTTGACCAATGGCTGAAAAATAAGGACTAAGAAAAAAAACGTCATACTAAATCTATAAATCACATAAAATGGATATTAACAGAAGAGGATTCATAAATAAGACCACCAAAGCAGCTATTAGTATATCAACCCTTGGCATTTTAGCAAATACCTCCTTTGCAAAAGGCGAACCCATAAAAAAGTTAAAAGTAGCCATAGTAGGGACAGGCTCCAGGGGCTCGGGTACCTGGGGGAAAGAATTAGTACACCCTTACAAAGATTATGTAGAAATGGTCGGGCTATGCGATATTAACCCGAAGCGGGTTGAATTCGCAAAAAAATACATCGGGGTAGATGCCCCTACTTACCTGGCAAAGGATTTTGACCAGATGGTACAGGAAACAAAGCCAGATGTTATTATTGTTACTACTGTCGATGCCTTCCATGTTAAATATGCTACCCGGGCAATGGAGCTGGGTTGTGATGTCCTTTGTGAGAAACCGCTGGCAATTGATGCAGGGCAATGCCAAACGCTATTGGATACCGAATCGAAAACCGGGAAAAAAATTATTACCACGTTTAATGCCAGGCATGGATTGGCTTCTGAGAAAATAAAAAAGGTAATTATGTCAGGAACCCTCGGCAGGATTATATCCGCCGAATTCCAGGAATACCTGGATATTAACCATGGTGCAAGTTATTTTAGGCGCTGGCATGGCAAATCGGGTTTTTCGGGGACATTATTATGCCATAAAGCATCCCACCATTTCGACCAGATGAACTGGTACATGGATGCCGAGCCTGTTGAAGTAAATGCCTTTGGGAAGGTGGCCTTTTACGGCAAAAATAACCCGTTCAGAAGCAGGAATTGCCGCGAATGCCCTTTTACCGGTAAATGTAAATTCTATTGGGACATTACAAAAGATAAATTCCTGATGGATTTGTACGTTGCCTGTGAGGACGAGGATAACTACCTGAGGGACGGCTGTGTTTGGGACAATGACAATGACACCTACGATACTATGACGGTCGAGGTGAAATATAACAATGGCATATTAATGAGCTATTCGTTAAATGCTTTCCTGCCGTACGAAGGTCAAAAGATAGCTTTTAACGGGCAAAATGGAAGGCTTGATGTACGGTTGTACCAGCGTCAGCCATGGGAGGTAGGGCATACTTCGGATTTCCGGTTGACCAAAAGTTTTGAAGGGACAGAAACCTGGCACGAGAAACAAGGGGCAGGAGGGCACGGGGGGGCAGATAAAAGCCTGAAAGATATGCTCTTTTTACCTAACCAGGACGACCCGCTGGGCCAAATGGCGGGAAGCCGCGCAGGGGTGATGGCCAGTTTAATAGGGGTTGCTGCACGGCAATCAATTGAAACAGGGCAAAGGGTGAAAATTGCTGACCTGATTAAATTCCCTTTTGACTGGAGGCTTTGATTTTTGTGGAATCAGTATGCCCCGGGCATAAGGATAGCCACTTCTTTATGCCCTGCCGGCCTATGATTTTCGCTTTCCATACATTACAATACGGCATTTAATGAAGGATTATATATATTTGTTAAAAATCTTCATTTTTGAAAATCGTTAAGGAAATAGGGTTTGACGAAGCCGGGCTCTGGCGTAAATTTAAAAGCGGAAGCCAGGATGCATTGGGAATCATCTTTCAGCATTATTTCCGGGAACTTTATTATTACGGGTTAAAAATTATCCCGGTGTCCGATATCGTGAAAGATGTTATTCAGGAAATGTTTGTTCAATTATGGGGCAGGCGGGCAACCCTTGGAATAGTGAAAAATATTAAGGCCTATCTTTTAGTCACCCTCAGGCGGGAATTGATCCGTACGTTAAAAAATGCCAAATCCGAACTCCTGGATGAAGGAATGAAAATAAATGGTTTTATTATTTCTACTGAAGATTTTATCATTGAATCTGAAGACAGGGTTGAATTCAATGAAAAGCTTGCTGCCAGTATCCAGAGTCTAACTGCCCGGCAACGTGAGGTAATATTCCTCAGGTTTTATAATAACCTTGATTTCCCTGAGCTTGCCGAGGTTTTAGGAATGAATGTACAATCAGTCCGTAACCTGCTGTTCAGAAGCCTTGAAAAAATCAGGGAAGGCCTTCGTGGCCTGGGGCTGCACAAAACCGATAACCTTGAGATAATCCTATTCCACCTTTTTTCGAAGAATCATAAAATTTTGTGAGTATAAAATAGTATTTCTTCCTCTTGTAAATAGAAACAGGAGGAAATGAGCAGTTTTAACGAGCAAATTTACGAGCAATTAATATCTGACAACCAATTTGTTGAATGGGCATCGGGTAAAAATAATACACACCAAAAGTATTGGGCTGTGTGGAAAAAAGAGCATCCGGATTTTACAGTTGAATTTGAAGAAGCGCGTAAAACAGTTGCAATTATTGAATTTAACCCACCCAAAATCTCCCGGGCTGAAGTAATGTATTTATGGTCGAAAACACAAAAGGACCTTTATAAAACAAAAAAGAACAGCCCTGTCCGCAAAATTATTTCCTGGTATGGGAAAATAGCAGGAGTACTAATTATCCCGTTCATCATACTTTCGGTTTGGCTCTTTCAAAACAATCAAATGGTGAAATCAGGCATAACCAATATAATTGAATATAATACCAGTAAACTCATTACAGTGAAAGCCCCGGTTGGGGGGCGTTTAAATTTTGAATTGCCTGATGGTTCTAAAGTTTGGTTAAATGCCGGGACCATTTTTGAATACCCGGCTTATTTTAATAGCAACTCCCGGGAGGTTAACCTCTTGGGGGAAGCTGTTTTTGAAATAAAAAAAAGTAATACCCCTTTTATCGTACATAATCCGGGTCCGGATATTAAAGTTTATGGGACTATTTTTAGTGTTAACTCATATAATGACCAGGAAAATATTACAGTTGCTTTGGTGTCCGGGAGGATTTCGTTGGATGTGAACCACAAGGAAGTTTTTTTAAGCCCGGGCGAAGTATCAATGTTCAACAAGCAAAAACGGGAATTAACTATTACCCGCAAAAATACGGAACAGTATACATGTTGGAGAGAAGGCAGATTCATGTTCCGCGATACCCCGCTAAAAGAGATACTGGCAACATTGCAGCGCCAATACAATGTAACTATATCGTTGAGCAACCCCAAACTGGCTAATTATAAATATAATGCAGCTTTCGAGCAGGAGTCTCTCGACCAGATATTATATATGCTAAGCCTTTCGGCACCCATTAAATATACGTTCAATAAACCCAAACGAAATAAGGATGGGTCGTTTACTAAAGCAAAAGTGACTATTTATGAAGATAAAAACAGGATTATTAACCAATAGGAAAAGCCTATGATAAAAATGTATTAAAAAAAGATGCAGGTAATGTTGGCGCATTACCCACATCAAAAAACTAAGTTTTTAAATAATTAATTGTGAAATTAATCTTGACAAATTTATGAAAAAAAAGGCAACAGTAGGTAAAACACAATGGTCGATCCTACAAAAGATTTTAATTACTATGAGATTAACAATGTTTTTAGTAATTCTTGGCGTTTCTCAGGTATTTGCAGGGCAGGGGTTCTCGCAATCATCAAACCTGACATTAACCCTGAAGAACAGTGCCATTGAGAATATCCTTTTTCAAATAGAGGAGCAAAGTG
>UOGD01000290.1_pt1 | contig 13005 bp, 7 predicted proteins | sample 1989731 | NCBI WGS metagenome assembly UOGD01 (sample SAMEA4712198, study PRJEB27164) | hydrothermal vent metagenome | biome: marine basaltic hydrothermal vent biome; feature: marine hydrothermal vent; material: mineral | place: Pacific Ocean | collected 2011-06-14/2011-07-23 | depth 1691 m | reverse complement strand
TAAAATATCAAAAAATGAACAAGCAGAAAAAAGAAATTCCTATGGTAAGTATTAAATCCAGAAGGTTACAGCAATTAACAATGGAAGCACCGATATCGAGATCGAATATGAAAAAAAGAAGAGCTATGATTGAGTCTCAATCATCTACGAGAGATGAAAAATACGAGATCATCAATACATAGCTCTCTGTGCAAACATAATAAATTGTTTGCTTTTTTACTTGAAAATTAACGGTATATCTCTGTGTCCTAAATAATTTTACCTCCACAAAGACAATACAATTAAATAATTTTATTAGATTACAAAGGCTTATTTAAAAAATTCTGTAATGCTAGAAAGAAGAACATGGATGATATAATTATTCCTTCTATTGGGGGCAATGTAAATGAATAAAAAAACACTTATAATCCCGAAACAAATTGTTACAATGAATGCCGAAATGGAAATATTACGAAACCATGGCGTTCAGATAAATAACGGTATTATTGAAAAGGTGTGCAGTTTAAAAGGATTCGATTATGAAAAATATCCAGGTGATATATATGTCTGCAATGATTTAACATTACTTCCCGGGTTTGTTCAGACACATGTTCATTTATGCCAATCTCTTTTTCGCGGACTAGCGGATGACATGGAACTTTTGGATTGGCTGCAGAAGAGAATCTTCCCTTATGAAAATAGTCACAATGAAAAATCATTAAGACTATCAGCGCAACTTGGTATAAGCGAAATTATTGAATCAGGAACAACTACAATACTTGACATGGGTACGATAAATCATCAAGAAGTTGTATTCGAGGAGATGATCTCTTCCGGTATCCGCGGATTTTCGGGCAAATGTATGATTGATGAAAATGATCTTTATCCGGCATTCAAGGAATCAACGGAGCAGTCACTTTCTACATCGTACGAATTAGCAAAAACTTTTCATAATTCTGCCGATGGTAGAATTCAATATGCCTTTGCTCCTCGTTTTGCTTTGTCCTGCAGCGAAGGGTTATTGAAAGATACTTTTAAAATGACGAATGATTTTAACGGTTCGCTTTATCATACACATTCTTCGGAAAACAAGGGAGAAATTGAAGCGGTAAAACAAAAATACGGAAAAGAGAACATTGAATTTTTCGATTCGATAAATGTCTTATCCGATAGAACTATACTGGCTCATTGCATTCATACGAATGAGAAAGAAATTGAATTGCTAAAAAATAGTCAAACAAGAGTTGCACATTGTCCATCATCTAATATGAAATTGGGTTCAGGCATTGCCGATATACCCGGATATCTGAACAAAGGAATTTCGGTTTCGCTCGGCGCTGACGGCGCTCCGTGCAATAATAATTTAAGTATGTTCACTGAAATGAGATTAGCGACATTGATCCAAAAGCCGATACACGGTTCTACAACAATGGATGCGAAAACAATGGTTAAAATGGCAACAATCGACGGAGCAAAAGCTTTACATCTTGATGGTCAGATCGGCAGTATAGAAGTTGGTAAAAAAGCGGATCTTGTTCTACTTAATCTTAGACAAGTTAGTAATTCACTATTGAATAAGGATGAAAACATTTATTCCGATATAGTTTATTCATCAAATGACAACAGCGTTAGTGATGTTATGATTAGCGGGAAATGGGTTGTTAGAAAAGGGAAGTCAACTTTCTATAATGCTGAAAAGCTTATTCATGATGCTAGGCAAGAATTGAAAAAATTATTAAGAAGGACTGACATAGGTTAGGAGTTAAATTGACAGAACTGATATTCGCTACCGGTAATAAAGGTAAATTAGCAGAAGTGCAGAAAATATTTGAAAATACAAATTTCAAAATAATATCGCTATACGATCTTGGAGAAGTCCCGGATATAGAGGAAACCGGTAGTACATTTGCTGAAAATGCAGTGATCAAAGCAGAAGCGATTTATAGCCTTCATAAATTACCGGTTATTGCCGATGATTCCGGTTTAGCAGTCGAGCAATTGAATGGAGAGCCTGGAATTTATTCGGCTCGTTATGCGGGAGAGAACTGCACTTATGATGATAATAATAAAAAGTTAATAAAAGTTCTGCAGCAGTACGATACTCCACACAAAGCAAAATTTGTATGCAGTGCAATTTACTATGATGGTGAAAATAAAATAACCGCTGTAGGAGAACTACCAGGAAAAATAATTTCAGAATTTAGAGGGACAAATGGATTTGGATATGATCCGATATTTGTACCTGATGGATTTGACAGAACTTTAGCTGAACTTACAACAGAAGAAAAAAATAAAATCAGTCATCGTGCAAAAGCATTCAATAAATTAAAAACACATATTGAGATCAAGTAGATATAGCTTGGTGTTTAGTGGTTATTGGATGCCGTATATAGATCAAATTGCCCGACCAAAACAAAATTACCTTCTTGGGTGTATTTAATTATACATTGAATAAGTGTATAGAAAGTCCTATTTTCGTTGGTTTTTAAAAATGCTTTTATGTTTGTATACGGGGGAACTCCTTCAAATAATTTAGTATCTGCGGTAAAGTTCGCGATCAAGTTACTAATAAGAGTTGAATATTTAATATTGGAATAATGATGAAATATATAATCACGTTAAGTATAGTATTATTTTATGTAAGTGTTCTTTGGTCACAAAGTGCTTTAGAGAAAGCAAAATCTACTGATGAGAATATCGATTTTGTCGGGCAGTGGAAAACAAGCGGCGCATGTAAATCGTCTTATATTTCAGGAGATCATGCTTTCATAACGAATAATAACAAAATGGAAATTCTGGATATAACCGATCCTACCACACCAAACTTGATCAGTGAAACCGTATTAAATACATCATTGCTGAGTGAAGATATTTTTGGGAAAGGTGATCAGATCTATTTAGCTAATGGTAAAATGATATATCAATTTGATATAAGCGATCCCGCAAACCCAGATTCTGTTTATGCATTTGATGCCGGCTCTTTTATAAATGATCTGTATATAGTTGATAATTCTCTTTATGTGATCGCATCTTACGATTTTTATATACTTGATATCAGTGATCCTGATACAATTTCTCAAGTCGGGAAATTAAAATTACCGGATGCATCCTTAGGACTTACAAGATTTCATGTTGACGGAGATTACGCTTACATTGGAAGCTGGTCAGATGGTTTATACGTAGTAGAATTAAATGATCCAACAAAGCCGGTGATAGGTGGTCGCTTTTTAGAAACCTCATATACTGTCTTTGCACAAGGACTATTTGCGTATGTTGCTGATGCCCAATACTTATATCTTTTGGATATCACCGATAAAGTTATCCCGGAAATTATTGCAAGGGTAAATAGTAACGGGACAATTCATGACCTTTTTGTTGATGATAAAAATATTTATACTGCTACTAATAACGGTCTGGTGATTTACAACAAAGAGGATCTAAGTTTGATTGCTTCTTATTCGATACCAGATGTAAGCGAGAGAGTATTTCTATTGAACGGATTCACGTATTTATCCAGTAATAGTCAAGGATTGAATATTTTAAAATATAATGATCCAACTGGTATTAAAGATTCCGAGGAAGATCATCTTACATTTAATCTTGAACAAAATTATCCAAATCCGTTTAATCCAAGTACAACAATTCAATATTCAATACCTTTTATAGCGCGAAAGTCCTCTTTCGCTCAAAACAATAATATCTCTGGGAAAAGGCAATCAGGAGATCGGCTCAATAATGTGACATTAAAAGTTTATGATGTTTTAGGACGGGCAGCTGCAACACTTGTAAATGAACAACAGCAGCCTGGTAATTACAAGATTGAATTTAATGCAGAAGGGCTACCAAGCGGTATTTATTTTTATCGTTTAAGTGTCGAAGGTAATGGCACTAATAGCGACTATCAGATTACAAAAAAAATGACTCTGCTCAAGTAGCAATATGTAGCGTTTTTTAATCTTTGCTGGAAGCCACATATTATTATTGAGAAGTTTAGTATATTAAAAAAATATTTATTCTTAAACGTGAACTATTATGAAACACTTAACTTATCTTATCGTAATTCTTTTATACTCAATTGTATTTTCTCAACCGGTACCTGTTGGTCATTGGTCGTTTGATAACCCTAATGATTTAACAAATGCGGACATCGGAAACTCTTTAACATTGACTGGAAGTCATAGTGCAGTTGCTGGTCCTGAGGATGGTGATGGTGCTGTACGTATTGGGATAGGGAGTTACTATCTTCTTGACCATGGACTTCCTGCCAGCGGTGGTGGAAGCAATGTAAATGAATTCAGTCTGGTCTTTGATATTAAGATCCCTGTTATTTCTCCCTGGTACTGTTTTTATCAAACTGATCTATCCAACGTAAGTGATGGTGAGTTTTTTATAAATCCATCCGGGAATATAGGGGTTGGTGATACTTATTATACGCAAGATGCTTTAGCAATAAATGAATGGTATCGTATTGGTATTTCCGTAAAAAATGGAGATCGATATGATATTTATATTGACGGATATAAGAGTTTGAAAGGAAAACCTGGCCAGATTGATGGTAGGTTTTCGTTTGATCTAAACGGTGTGTTATTGTTTGCAGATAATAATTCGGAAGATCATGAACTTGATGTTGCGGATGTTAAACTTTTCTCTACAGCTTTAACCGATCAAGAGATGAAAGATCTTGGTGGATATCATGATAGACCGCCTGTTGTTATTGCACCGCCGGATACTGTAATATTGCCGTATTTACAATCGCCTACTGAATCATCAATTTATGTGTGCTGGCATGCATCTATTTCTCCTAAATCAATAGTTGAATACGGGACATCTGAATCGTTAGGCAGTTCAGCTACTGGGGATGTTTATATTTGGGAAGATTTTACAACATGGCATTGGGTAAAATTAACAAACCTACAACCGGGAACGGTTTATTATTATCGAGCTATTTCTGACACAATGAAATCTGATATTTATAAGTTTAAAACTCCTCCGAGTATTGGACAAAAGACAGGACATATTCGTTTTGCTATTATTGGAGACACACGTACTTACCCAAATCAATTTACTAACGTTGTTTCAAGCATAAGAGAAAAAGTGACGGAAATATATGGTGATCCGGATATTGAGAATAATTTGAATCTTATTTTAAGTAATGGAGATATTGTTACTTATGGACCTACATTATCGCAATATAAAGCTGAATGGTTTGAACCGTTATCCGGTGTTACAGCTAATGTGCCGATGATGGTCAGCATTGGCGATCATGAGCATGATGCGGATAATTATTACAATTACATGAAATATGAAGATTTTGCCGGACCACAAGGGGAGAGGTATTATTCATTTCAATACGGACGTGTTCTTTTTATAGCTGTTCATAGTATTTTCCATACTGATGTACAACTTCAATGGTTAGATAATTTACTGCAAACTGCTGAAGCAGATTCAACAATTGATTGGGTGATAGCTTATACCCATCGACCGGGTCATAGTGAAATCTGGCCTGATGGAAATGAGAGTTATGTGCAAGATCATGTAATCCCTATTATGAGTAAGTATAGTAAAGCGGATATATTAACTTACGGTCATTCTCATGCTTATGAGAGGGGACAAGTAACCGATGTAAGTCTTCGCCTTTTGGAAAACGGAGGCGGTGGCGCTGAGTTGGATAGATGGAGAGAGTACCCAAATCAAACTGATTATCCAGAGATCCAAAAAACTTATGATTATTGGAGCTATACCATTATTGACATTGATGTTGAAAATAAAAGATACGACGGCGCAATGTACGCAATAGGTTTGGACGAAATTGAATTTGATAATATAAAAGTGGATCAATTTTTTAGAGATAAGAAAACTGAAACTCCTCCAACCAAACCTGGGGTAATTGAGCCTGCACACGGAAGCGAAGTATCACAACCAATTATTTTACATGCATCAGAATATCAAGGGGTTTACGAAATATTAAGTTCACAGTTCCAAGTTACTAGTCAACAGGGTAACTATACTAATTCACGTGTGGATAATAAAAGGGACTTTGAAAATATTTATTCTGATACAGGTGCACCGCACTTTATCCCGATTGATAAAAATGCCGTAATTGATCTTACCAAATGTTCGCTTGAAAATGAAAGTCTAGTAGATGGCAACACTTATTGGTGGCGTGTGCGTTATAGAGATAGAAATTTACAGTGGTCTTCTTGGTCAGAAGAGTATGCGTTTACCTTTACAACTAAAACAGATGTTGATAATGATCCTGGTGTTATTAAGGAATCAAATCTTTATAATAATTATCCAAATCCATTTAACCCATCAACAGTTATTAAATTCGATGTTGCAAAAACCGGTAAAGTTACTTTACGGGTCTATACGGTTGAAGGAAAGTTGGTCAAGGAATTAATGAATAATGAAGTTAAGTCCGGCAGTTATTCTGTAACATGGAACGGTACTGATTCATTTGGAACGAAAATGTCTTCGGGTATTTATTTTTACAAACTTCAGACTAGTGATTATCAAAAGATAGGCAAAGCTATATTGGTTAAATAATACGGCTAAGTTCTATGCATTACAGCAATTACTTGTCATTCCCACATGCTTTTAGTGGGAATCCAATCTATTAAAATAATTCAAAGCAGATTCCCGATTAAAACGTTCGGGAATGACAGAAAAACACAACAAATAATATGCTGTTATAATTAGAACTCAGCCAATAATACTTACTTATTTTAAGTTTTCTTTGAAGATAATTGTTTCTTAATTTCAATCAGAAGTAGTTCCAGAATTGTTAATTCGGATATACGGGATTGACACGAAAAACTTCCCAAAAGATTATTAGGTACACTTGTGAGCAATGTATATTTAGAATTATTATTTAAAGGAGATGGTGAAAAGTTAGTTAACGCAATAGTAATGGAGCCGTATTCATGTGCAACTTTTATAGCAGAAACAATTTCCTCCGTTTCACCAGAATGAGATATTCCTATCACAACATCAGAACTATTAAGTGTAGGGATAATGTTCTGTATGATTGAGCGGTCATTGATATAGTTGCTATAGATTCCAAGTCCGCCAAGTGAATCATTAAAAATATATGCAACACCCGCAGCGCCACCTATTCCAATAATAATAATTCTTTTTGCTTCAATAATTTGGCTAGCTACTTCTTTTAAGTCACTAAAATCTATATTAATAACAGTTGTATCAATCTGCTGATGTATATTATGAAGAAATGTTTCCTTTATTTTTTGTGGTGCACCTTCTTCTCCTATCCCTTTTAAAATACTTTCCCCGCTATGTAATAGTTCCGGGACAAGAGCTGTTTTAAACTCATTAAATGTTTTATAACCAAGTGATCGGCAAAACCTAATAACAGTTGCATCACTAGTATCGCAGCGGTCTGCAAGTCCTTGAGTAGTAAGTAGAACTGCTTCGTCTAAATGTTTTTGAACAAATTCTGCAACACGTTTCTCCGATTTTCTCAAAGTGTTGAAACGTTTGTTGATTAAATATAGAGGACTCTTCATAGTAATCCATTTAAGAATAAAACTTCCGTACAATTATAAAAACAATTTTATGCTCTTATATACTACACAAAATTATTGTATCCATTGTTTATTGTCAATGTTTATTATTATTTAAGATCGTTCTGTAACCACGCGGTGTTTTTAAGCAAAATTAAAATATTGACATTAAATTATTTAATACTTAATTTAGTTGCAGATAATACAAAATATATTTATATATGTTGTAACAACAACATGCTCTCTGTCTTTAATCCGAACAGATTGTTCACGAAAAACTTAGTGAGAATTTAAATGAATAAATTTTTACCAATTATTACTCTCTTCATAACAATCATACTATTGATAAACTTATCGGCTGAATCAAATTCCATGCAGCAATTCCCAAGTGATTTAGTTGGTCATTGGTCATTTAATAATCCTAATAACTTAACTGAGGCAGAAGTTGGAAGTTCTCTCCTATTAAGTGGTAGTCAAACTCCAGTAGCAGGTCCAAGTGATACTTCTGGTGCCGTAAGGATTGGTTTGGGAAGTTATTACATTGCGATTCATGGCATTCCCGCTAATGGCGGAGGAAGTAAAGTAAATAGCTATACTATTGTGATGGATATAAAATACCCGACTACTGGTCAATGGTATGCTTTTTATCAGACAGAACCTTCTAACACTCTAGATGCGGATTGGTTCCTTAATCCAAGCGGTAATATGGGAGTTGGTGCAACCGGTTATACTTCTCATATTTTAATACCCGGTGATTGGTATCGAATTGCGATCAGTGTCAATAATGGTGTGCGTCATGATTATTATATTGATGGGGAAAAGGCGCTTACTGGTACTCCTGGTACAGTGGATGGCAGATTTTCACTAGAACCGCAAGTGTTATTTTTTGCAGATGAAAATAATGAAGATAATGCACTTGATGTTGCCGATATTAAAATATTTTCCAGGGATTTGTCAGATAATGAAATGAAAGAACTCGGCGGATATGAGCATACTATTGAAGTGATTAAATCAGAAGCTGGTCCTTATTTGCAATCACCGACTCCCACCTCAATTTATGCATGTTGGGCTTATATTGGAGATAATCCCGTTGCTGAGTATGGATTGACCCCAAGTTTAGGTAATCAAGTTATTCCTGAAACAATCCCCATTGATGGCGGCGTTACTTATATTACCTGGTATGCTGCCAAGCTTGAAAATTTGCAACCGAGTACAACTTACTATTACAAAGTTAAAACTGACAGCACTGAATCGGAGATATATAAATTTAGAACACAGCCTGTTGATAATGATTCCACAGAACATATTCGTTTTGCAATTTACGGTGATAGCAGAACCGTTCCTACAATATTTAAAGAAGTAAATGATTCACTAAAACGAGTAGCATTATCACTTTATGGTGAGAACATTGAAGAAGACCTGAACCTTGTATTTGATGTTGGTGATATTGTGACTAGCGGGGGAGTGTTATCTCAATATCTCCCGGAATATTTTAATCCGACATCTTCCATATCAACATCAGTGCCTTTTATGGTAAGCATTGGTAATCACGAAGGAGAATCGCCTCATTATTATAAGTTTATGAAGTACGAAGATTTTGGCGGTACGGAAGGCGAAAAATATTATTCTTTCAGGATAGGCAGAGTACTATTTCTTGGATTGAACAGTAATGTTCAATTGAGGAATGATACGCAGATTGAATGGTTAGATCAAGTGCTTGCCCAAGCACAGAACGATGATACAATTGAATGGATCTTTGGATTCCTTCATCATCCGGGGCATAGTGAATTGTGGCCTGATGGAAATACTGCATACGTCCAAAATAGAATAATACCCACACTTGCAAAATATTCAAAAGTTGATATGCTGACTTATGGACATTCTCATAATTATGAAAGAGGTACGGCACTTAACAGTGGTTTTAGGTTAATGCTTAGTGGCGGTGCCGCTAGTGCATTGGATCGTTGGGAAATGTATAGCAATCAGCAAAACTATCCGGAAATTCAAAAAACATTTGATCATTACTGTTATTCTATTGTTGATATTGATGTAGCTAACAAATACTATGAAGTGACATCTTATAGTTTAGGGAATCCTCAGAATCCGTTAGATAATGTAGTGATCGATCATTTTATCCGCGATAAAAAGAATGAAACACCACCGGCTACTCCTTCTATAACGCAACCAGAACAAAATGCTCAAGTTGAGCCGCCTTTTACTCTCAATGCATCAGATTATGCAGGGACTTATGATATCATGAGTTCGCAATATCAGATGACAACTTCGGCAGGAAATTACGATTCTCCGATTTTGGATGTCAAAAGAGATTTTGAGGATATCTATGGAACTCCACAAGCTCCTGATTTTATTCCAATAGATTTAAACGCAGGAATTGATCTAACTGAGTATACAGTATCAAATGCGAGTATTGCAGGAGACGTATGGGCTAGAGTAAGATACCGGGATAAAAACTTGCAGTGGTCATCTTGGTCGCCAGAAATAAGTTTTCAAGTAAAAGATCCTAATAGTGTAGAAAAAGACGAGACGGTAGTTGTTGAAGATTATAAACTATACAGTAATTACCCAAATCCATTTAATCCAACTACAAATATTCAGTTCGATCTGCCTGAATCTAGTGTTATAACATTACGAGTGTATAATAGTCTTGGACAAATGGTCGCAGAACTGGAGAATGGAAGATTAAGCGCAGGGCGCTATACCAGAACTTTTGATGCTTCTAATAAGCTTGCACTAAGTAGTGGAATATATTTCTATAAGCTCAAAGCCAACAGTTTTGTTGAAATAAGAAAAATGTTATTGTTGAAATAGTATCAACATATTATGTGAACAGATAAATTTGTTGTTAGAAAGAATTTTATAGTTTTATATAGGTTACAATCCAATTTATGATAACTAATTAACCATTAATTAACTTAAGGAGTACACGTTATGAAAGCAAAACTAATTTTTTTATTTATGTTGGTAGCAATGAGTTTATCTGTTGCTCAAACGCCGGTTGCACAATGGTTGTTTGATGATCCGGCTAACCTCACTAAAGCTGACATTGGCGACGACTTGATCCTTGTCGGAACAGACTCAGCTGTCGTTGGTCCTGTAGATGGCGACGGCGCTGTTTCAATAGGAGTTGGGAGTCATTATATCGCTAATCCATACATGGTGCCTAGCGGTGCTGATACAGCCAAAAGAGTAAACATCTATACAATTGTTTATGATTTTCAAATACACGAACTAGACCAATGGTATTGCTTTATGCAGACCGATCCTACTAACGAGAGTGACGGAGATTTATTTGTTTCGCCTGATGGAGAAGTCGGGGTAGGTTCGTCAGGTTACACTCTTAACACGATAACACCAGGTGAATGGTATAGATTAGCGTACGTTGTTGATTTATCTGATACAAGCATCAATGCTGTAAAATATTATTTTGATGGTGTTAGACAATTTCCTCTTGATAGAGAACCACATCAGGAGATTGATAATAGATTTTCCATCGGTGGTCCAGATGAAGCTATTCAACTATTACTTTTCGCCGATGAGAGCGGAGAAGATAATGTAATGGAAATCGCAAAAGTATCAATTTACGAACAAGCATTAACTGATGGCGAAGTGGCAGCGCTGGGCGGTTACAAGCATCAAGAAATTGAAGCATTCGAACCAGTTGGTAAATGGGATTTTAATGATCCTGGTAATATTACTGCTGCTACAATAGGTTCACCACTTGAATTAGTTGGATCGGTTGATATTGTTCCCGGACCGGAAGATGGGAACGGTGCCGTTTCAGTTGGTGTTGGAAATTACTTTAAAGCTCTTACCGCAATTGCACCTAATGGTGGAGGAACAAGAGTTAATTCATATTCCTTAAGCATTGATTTTAAGGTAAATGTATTAGATGATTGGGTTGCCTTAATACAAACTAATCCAGCGAACGATGATGATGGCGATCTATTCTTAAGTAGTGATAAAGATATTGGTATTGGTGATCTCGGATGGTCTGATCCAGATATTATTACTGAAGGTGATTGGTACAGAATGGTAATGGTTTCAACTCCTTATGAAACTGATTCTATAGCTGTCGACATTTATCTTGATGGTATTTTAGTAAACAAAGGTAAAACTCAACTAATAGACAGCCGTTTTTCATTAGATAACACACTTCTATTCTTTGCAGATAATGATGCGGAAGATAATACAATAGAAGTTGCTCAAATAGCTATTTATGATTCTTCTCTAACGAGCAGGGCTGTTGCGGCTTTAGGTGGCTATCAGCATGGTACAGTTGAAGAATCTATTGTTGCATGGTGGAAATTTGATAATCCAGATTCATTGACTGAAGCTACAGTTGGAAATCCGCTGCAGCTGGTTAATAAAGACGGTGCAGATCCTGTTGCTGAAGCAGTAGCCGGTCCTGAGGCTGGTGACGGAGCAGTTAAGATTGGTCCGCGTAATCATTTTGTCGCTACTCCTGATATGGCACCAAGTGGAGGCGGTTTAAAAGTTAATAGATATACTATTGGTTTTGATTTTAGTATAGATGCATTAGGTAACTGGCGTGCATTTTTCCAAACTGACTCGCTTAATGAAAATGATGCAGAATTTTTTATCAAACCGTCTGGTGAAATAGGCGTAGGTGATCTTGGCTATTCCGACAGTGCATTTGTAGCTCCGGACGAATGGTATAGATTAATTATCACTGTTGACTTGTTGGATACAACCACTAGTGCAGTTCAATATTATATTGATGGTATAGAAGTATCTCACGAAGAAAGTAGTAAGCAAAAAGTTGATAACCGATTTTCTTTCGGTCCTAAAGGTTATGATACTCAACTAATTCTATTTGGGGATAATGATGGAGATGATGGTATAATAAAAATATCTCAAGCAATTATCTTTGATAGAGTTTTATCAGCTGATGAAGTTGCAGCATTAGGTGGTTATGGTCATGTTGTGGAGGTAGAAGAAGGAGTGACCACTCCCGAAGTATATTCTCTTAATCAGAATTATCCGAATCCATTTAACCCATCAACAATTATTAGCTATTCACTTCAAAAACAGAGTGATGTAACACTAAGAGTGTACAATTTACTCGGTGAATTGGTAACAACACTTGTTGATCAAAAGCAAAATGCTGGTAAACATGAAATTACATTTAATGCAAGTAATTTATCAACCGGTGTTTATTTCTACAGTATTAAAGCTGGAAGTTTCTTCAAAACAAAGAAAATGCTTCTGCTCAAGTAAGCTTTTCATTTTAGTACTTATAGACCTCCAAATTCCCAAGACTATATATAGTCTTGGGAATTTTTGAATATAGAATTACTAGGATAGCTATAAGCAAAGAGATAAACGTTTTATTATAGTTTCTAAGCATTGTCTTGTTTTATAGGGAATATTTTCCTCTATAAACTTAAAATAAAAATATTGACATTAAAATATTTAATAACTATTTTATGTAGTGAATAATACACAGAATAATATTTATAGTTGT
>UOGD01000095.1_pt1 | contig 13045 bp, 8 predicted proteins | sample 1989731 | NCBI WGS metagenome assembly UOGD01 (sample SAMEA4712198, study PRJEB27164) | hydrothermal vent metagenome | biome: marine basaltic hydrothermal vent biome; feature: marine hydrothermal vent; material: mineral | place: Pacific Ocean | collected 2011-06-14/2011-07-23 | depth 1691 m | reverse complement strand
ATGCAATCGGTTTCGGAATTCTTTCGCAAATAAAACAGTGCAATTCTGTCTTTGTCCAAGCGGATTAATGAAACAGACATTACATTCATTCCACCTTCATTCGGAAGTATTTTAACATCTTCACTGCTCCAAGTTTTACCGCCGTCAGAAGAATACCTCCCTGCAAGATAGGCAGAGGAATTATCTCCTGAGCCACCAGTAAAGTGCGAATAGATAAAAAGAATTTTCCCATCTTTAAGCTGAATAAAATCACCCTCGCTGTTTCTAGGATTTCCCTCACCAGGTTCCAAACGCAAAGTTACTTCTTTCCCAGGTTCATAAGACGAGTTACATGCAGCTAGCAAAAAAAGAATAAAAACGAATACTAATTGTTTCAATATTACATTCACAATTCTAATACCCCAATTTTTTGAAAAATTTAAAAGTGTCTCTTAATCGACCTACTTATTTCTATGAAACAATACTGACGGAGGTATTTCACTTTTATCAAATCCCGGACCTTTCCAGCTTACCCTATTCATCAATCCCCCAGCCATCTGGAAATATTTTTGACCGATCTTATAAACTCCTTTTTTAAGCGCTATCGTTTTAAATGATTCATAAGCAGGATGTCCGCCGTCCATATCAATGAACTTCTTTCCATCAAGGTAGAAAACACTACCGTCATTTGTTTTATTGTAAAATGTATAAGCACCGTCTCTTGGTATTTTTATATATCCATCATATTCATAAGCGAAATAATCATCTCTAGTACGATTATCAATTGCAAAATTAGAAATGATCCCAGTTTTCTTAGGTTTGAGAGGTGATAATTCCTTTACTCCCATTACCTTTGCTTCATAATACTTATATTTTAATCCCGGTGACAAAGGAATGCCAGTGTAGTTCTTATAATTTTCATATTCCAATTTGTTGAACTTTTCGAAAGCTGTTAGACTGCTTAATAAACCTTTTTTATATGCTTTATATTTAAGTAAAGTTGTTTTTCTTAATTCGATAGGAGCAGTATACCGTTTTGATTTTTCAGTCGGCTCACTACCGTTTGTTGTATAGTATATTTTTGCGCCTTTTGTATCGCAGTCTAAAGTTACTTTAATTTTATTCAAGAAATTTCTTTCCGGTTCTACCACATAAGGCATAGAAACTGTTGGCTGCAGCAATGGGGTTGACGGTCTATCCGCTTTTGACGTACCCCAATCATAGTTTGGGGTTGAGCCCATCTCAAAAACAAACTTGCCGCCATTTGTTATTACATCATGGCTAAACCACGATCTTGTATAAGGCTTTCCATTTAAAGTAGCAGATTGAATATACATATTTTTATCGGATACATTTTTGGCTTCTATAATAAATTGCTTTCCGTTCTCTAAATTGATTGTAACTTTTTCAAACAGAGGTGAACCGATAACATATTTTGCATCGCCTGGGTTGACAGGATAAAAACCCATTGAACTTAGAACATACCAAGCCGACATTTGTCCGCAATCTTCATTCCCTTCCAATCCGTCTGGTGTATCATCATACATCGTGCTAAGAATCTGTCTAACCATTCTCTGTGTTTTGTATGCAGCGCCGACATAGTTATAGAGATAAGCCATATGATGACTCGGCTCATTACCATGTGCATACTGTCCGATAAGTCCGCTTGCATCTAAAACCGATGTATCATGCTTTGACTTAACAGTGAAAAGACTGTCCAACCAATCCTCAAATTTTTTATCGCCCCCGATAAGCTGAATTAACCCTGAAATATCATGAGGAGCAAATAGACTGTACTGATATGAATTCCCTTCTACAAAATGCTCGCTTCCTTCTGTAGGATCAAACGGTTCAACCCAGCTACGATCAGAGTTTTTTGGTCGCATAAAGCCGGTAGTAGAATCAAATACATTTCGATAAAACTGAGCGCGTTGTTGATAAGTCAAATAGTCTTCTTCTTTCCCCAAATTTTTTGCCATCTCGGCTAAACACCAGTCATTATAAGCATATTCCATAACTACAGAAACGGAACCGGAGCCTTTATCTGCGGGGATATAACCCATCCTTGAGTAATAGCCTTCTTTGTCAACTTGATTTTTCATAGCTTTGTATGCTAAGTCAACATCATAATCTCTTATCCCTTTGTTATATGCATCCAAAATAACGGGTAATGAATGATGCCCGATCATCGAACCTGAGTGTGTGCCCCATATTTCCCAGTGCGGCAGTCTGCCTCCGTGTTTATAAGCGGCAAGAAACGATTTAATGAAATCATTCATTCTGGAAGGCTCAAGAATTGTGTAGAGCGGCATCTCGGCACGGAAAACATCCCAAAGAGAAAACACTGTGTATCGATTGAATCCTTCGGCTTTGTGCATTTTAAGATCAACGCCCCGGTATCTGCCGTCAACGTCATTAAACAAATTAGGTTCAATTGCAGTATGGTATAATGAAGTATAAAAAATACGAAGCTGTTTCTCTGTTCCGCCCTCTATTTTTATCTTGGACAAATGTTTATTCCATACATCATTAGCTTGCTGTTTGATCTTGTTGAAATCCCAGTCTTTGATCTCAGCATCAAGATTCATCTTAGCATTATCAATACTGACTGACGAAATACCAATTTTCACAAGCACTTTCTCATTCTGCTTTGTGCTGTAGCTGACAAACGCTTTTATGTTTTTACCATCTGCATCCCGAATGTCATCAACCAGTTCATCATTAACGGCAATACCAAAACTTTTAAATGGTCTTGAAAATTTCGCATAGAAATAAACATGCTGATCTTTTGCCCAGCGAGTTGAGCGTCTGAAGCCAGAGATCTCGGAATCATTGATTATATGAATTCCCGAATCAAGCACACGGTCACGATTCAATAGATCAATAATAATATTAGAACTATCCGATGCCGGGAATGTATATTGATGAAATCCCGCTCGCTTAGTAGAGGTTAATTCAACTTTCACATTATAATCATCCAGCAGAACGTTATAATAACCTGGTGAAGCATATTCATTATCATGACTAAAAGATGAACGGTAACCGGTTTTCGAATTGTTTTCATCACCAACAAGTACCTGCACCTTACCAACCGTGGGCATTAGCAGAATATCGCAATACTCCGGCGCACCTGTTCCGCTTAAATGTGTTTGGCTGAACCCCATAATCGTCTTATCGGAATAATGATAACCCGAAGAGCCATCCCAATTTTCCATTCTCGTGTCAGGACTTATCTGTACCATACCAAATGGAACAGTCGCTCCTGGGAAGGTATGACCGTGTCCGGCGGTACCGATGAACGGATCAACATAATTAGTTAGGTCTTTATCAGTTGCGTCCTTACATGACGCAATAATTATCAGGCTCAAAGTTATTGAGAATAGTTTTATTACTTGTCGTATATAATTTGATTTTAAATAAGTTATCATTTATCTGCCGATTATTTTATGTATTAATACTTTGTAAATTCTTCTAAGCTGATTTATTACAATTCACGTATCCAAATATTCCTATAACTAACAGGGTTTCCATGATCCTGTAACGCGAGCGGTTCTTTCTGATTATGCTTTTCATAATGAGGTTGACCGGAATGAACCGTGTTACCTTTAACTTCAACATGATTCTGAATCAACACACCATTCTGTAATACTGTAAAATAAGCCGGTTTTTCAACTGTTCCATCTTCCTTAAATACCGGCGCTGTATAGATGATATCGTAAGTCTGCCAAACTCCCGGAGGGCGGCATGCATTTACCAACGGTATGTGCTGTTTGTAGATTGCTCCAGCTTGTCCATTCACGTAAGTTTTATTGTTGTAGGAATCTAATACTTGAAGTTCATAACGTTCCTGCAAAAAGATACCGCTGTTACCTCTTTCTTGTGAGTCACCAACTACTACAGCGGGAGTTCTCCATTCAATATGAAGCTGACAATCTCCGAATGCTTTCTTTGTTCGTATGCTTCCGGTTTTTTTAACAACTGTCATTGCACCGTCCCCTAATTTCCATTTTGATGGACCACCCTTAGTACTTTCCCATTCGTTCATATTCTTCCCGTCAAATAGAACTATCGCATCCGATGGGGGCGCTGTGCCAACACCAGGCGTAACAACAACCGGTACTGGTTCCCATATAGCTGTTGACTCTGATTTGTTTTTGTCATCTTGTGCTAAACACTGCAAAGAAAAAAGTAGTGCGGATATTCCTAGCACAACTAGTAGTGTTTTTTTAATAGAATTATTCAAGTTTTGCTTTTTCATGGTTCCTCCTCTTATTTTTGAAAAATAATTTTTTGTGATTGCATAAATTCTCCGCCAGTTAATCTAACTATATATACACCGGAACTAACAGGATGATCATTACTATCAATGCCTTTCCATGCGATTGAATATTTACCGGTTGCCTTATGACCATTGACTAAAGTAGTTATTAATTCTCCTCGTAAATTAAAGATTTTTATTTGGATATCCATCTCACTTACGACTGAATAGTTAATCGTTACAGAAGGATTAAATGGGTTCGGATAAGCCGGTAAAAGAACGAAACGGTTCGGGACTCTTCTAACTTCTTTTCTATTTACATCAGTAAGGTCTTCAACTGTAATAAAATGATAAATTGCATTATTGGAATTTTCGTCATTATATACAATCAATATCTTTCTGTCAGAATTCCATAGATCACTATTATTAATTGTTTTTACAAATTGACAAGATATTCCTGTAGTCAGCCAGTTTGTATCAATTATACTTTTATTTGTTTGGATCAAGTTAATAGAATTATCAGTAACTGAAAGTGTTGTTATATCTTGCTGACCTGATGTATAAATTATGTGATACTCGTTTTCTGTTTCATTCCATCTTACCGCTAGATCAGTTTCCCTAGTTATAGGTGCATCTGTAATTAATGCGAAATTGCTTCTAATACCATTTGTATCAATTAAACACGCGGCAGAATTATTACCTACTTTTGCAATAGCAATGAACTTTGAAAACTTTTCCAACCAAGCAATACTATAATAGTATTGGTCAATATTTGAAAAATAAAATTTTTGTTCCGTGTTAATAACCGTGTCATTATTAGCTTTAATAATTGTACCGTAAAGACTTTCACCATTACCCCAGACAATAAGCGCAACGTTTTTCTCATTGGAAGCAGCTACTGCCCACCAATTATCTTCATCCCGCGGAGAAAGTTCTAATGATCCGATCTCCTCCCCTGTTTTATCTTTCAATATCCTAATTTCATTCATTGAGGTTTGTGCGGGAGGAGCTTCATCAGTAAAGGAGACAATAAATATCCCATTCAGGTGAACAGCATTAGGTGAATGCTGGGATTCCGCGCCACCGGCAATTATCCAATTACTTTTAATAATAGTTCCATCAGGTTTATGCATTTGTCCGCGAATATCAACCGTAGTGATACTGCCGTCTTCCCAGACTGAGAGCATTGTGTTATCAGCGTGATTGATCGCAACATTTACAGGTTCCTGAGCTTCGTCATAACCTGTCCCGATATAACGTTGAGGTTCTGTATCGAAATTAATATTTCCATCAGAAGTGAATGATATGATCTGGTTGTAAATATCGTGCTGCCATCCGTCATTAGAACCCGAGGAACTTGACCATGTTACATAATACCTCTGTACTCCTTCATCAATAAATGGGACTATATTCATTGAATGGCTTTTCTCTCTTGGGTCTTGAGCAAAAAAAGTAACATTCACTAACAAAAGAAATAATATAAGATAATTTTTGTATATCAATATAGTTTAGCCAATTTAAACTTTTATAAATATTTTTCTATTATATAGAAATCTAAGCAGTAATAAGGATAACACTAAAGACATAATCATCGCAGCTAAATATCCCCAAACATTCGGGCTGTGCAAATCAGTTGTTCCGCCAACAAGGCGCGTGGCAATCCCGTTAAAATCAATAAGATTACGAGCCATATAAATCGTAATGGGATTCACTCCTATCCAAACAAATATCAATGTCCATTTTGTATATTTCTTTACATCTATTATCCAATATAAAAATCCCATCAGGATAAAACTTAACCCGCCGGCAAATAATACGTAAGTTGATGACCATATATTCTTAATGATAGGCATTGAAACCGACCAGCCCAATCCAACTACAAGCATTGATACACCAAGACCGACAAGGTAATAAACTCTCTTCTGCTGATCTAACTTTTTGTCCAACAAAATAAAGGAAGCAAAGACACCGAGCAAACAGCTAATTGTTGCAGGGAAAGTTCCCAATATCCCGTTTACATCCCAAGTACCGTTTCCGCCATATTTTCTGCCAGGCAGAAGAATGGAATCAATATATTGAGCCCAATTGGATTCCTTTGTGATCGAGACTATACCGGTATCGGGAACCGGTATAAATACGTTCAATATCCAGTATACAATTAGAACAACAACTGAAACTAAGATCAATCCTCTCAGCTTGAAATGGATAAACAACATTCCTGTAAAAAGATAAGTAACTGCTAAACGCTGCAGCACACCGAAAATACGAACATCACTCCATCCGTGAGATATTCCTCCGTAATAGATTATTCCCAGCAGAAACAATAACACAAATCTTCTGAGTAATCTTTTGTATGCAGCTTTTTTCCCTTCTTGTTTTAGTATTCTGGATAATGAAAATACAACTGACATTCCCATAACAAATTCAAAGAGCGGGAATATCAAATCGTAAAATGTAAAGCCTATCCACTTCGCATGGTCAAGCTGCGGTAGTAAAACACCCTGTACGCCTTGTCCAAACAGCTTTACAATTGCGAGAGCTAATCCTGTTCCGCCGATTAACCAGAACATATCGAATCCTCTTAATACATCAACAGAAAGTATTCTCTCCTTTTTAGGGGCGCTTTTCAAAGTTGTCGTATTATCGTTTTGCATTCTACTTTCTAAACTATTCAATTGATATTCTTGTTAATCTGATCTCATGCGAATTATTCTTTTTCGCAACTTCTGCATAAATCCACAATTCTCCGTTAACCCATATCCAATCTGAATAACGGAATGTATAAAATTTTCCTGGTGTAGTGCTAAGCAGAAGAGGAGATTCCGTAGTTAAGTCGATGATATTATGAAGGTCAAAAGTAAAACCAAATCCAGTACCAAGGTTATAAACAGGATCATACCACTGTGTACTGGAGCCTTCATAAATAAAGAGATAACCAATACCCAAAGGCAACACTGACGCCGGACGAATGAAGAAATTATGCCAATTATCCAAATCCATTATCGGTTGATTAACATTACCGACCGGATCCCAGTTTTCTCCATCGTCACTCACAAAATGGAACAACCTTTCATTTCTCCTAATATACCCGGTAACGTAACAATGGTATTTCCCTTCGGCAAAAATTATGACCGGGTCTTTGTATTCCTTAACAGAAACGTCTCTGGCATATTGCTTAACAGGCGGAACAATAACCGGATGAGCAGAAGTTGGATCAATATCTTTCAAATCGCTTACATCATTGAATTTTATTATTGACCAGGGACCTTGCTGCCAAGGACCACATGCATACAACTTGAACTTTTTCGTAACCGGGTCAATTAGCAAGGCGGGTCTTTCAAAGCCGGGTATCGGTACATCTTCCCGGAATATTGAATGATATTTATTAAAATGTATTCCATCTTCACTTTTTAATATTCTTATCTCATAACCTCGTAAACCTCTTGGATATTCAGGCGAACGCATTCTTGCCGCCATCCAAAATATTCCGTCTTCATCTCTTACAACAGAAGGCGCGCCTGCCCAGTATTCAGCTTCATCTTTATCTGGTTTTAACACTACACTGTACTTCTTAAACTTATCTGCAATAGTTTGAAGCTGTTTAACAATATGTGGTGAAGGTCCATTCCAACCAGATTCTTTCGCTAGGAAAGTATTCCAATCAATATCACTGATCTTTCCATTGATAACTTTTTCATACGCGAAGCCCTCTCCTTGTAATTTTCTTGTGTCATTTTTTGTTTCTTGATATTGTACTATCATTCTTGTCGGATTCTTAAAAACATGAACTTGTAAGAAACCATTATATGTTGGACTATTACCAACAGATCCGGTATTAAACGCAATTGCACCGGTATCAACATCTTCACCCAAAAAATAGTATCTTTTATATCTATGAGTTGTCGCACCTAGAACAAGATCAGCTTTGTTCATCAGTTTTAGTTTTCTTTCCTCACTGAGCTGATTGACCCAAGGACCTGTGTGTGCAAGAACAACGATTATATCGTTATCGGTTTTGTCAATACTATCCAAAGTATCGAATAGATATTTTCTTGTGCTTTCGTTAAAAGCTATTGCCGGGTCAGTTGGGGTATCTGAGTAATGAAGTTGAATAATATGAACTTTAATACCATCATATTCTTCCACAGCATAATATTCGCATTTGTTTTTTCTGATCTTCACATTTTTTCTTTTTGAGAGATCGACATAATTCAGAATAGGAGCGCCGGCTCCCCAATCCCCTTGTCCTGTCCCCCAATATTCGTTTTCACCATCGGCAACATTTGGATAAAAATGGTTGTGCCATAGAGTATCATTTTTTATCAAATCTAAAAATGGATTCTTTCTATTATCTTTTACGTGATCGCCAAGACCAAGAATAAATCGGTCTCCGGCTTCTCTGATCCATTTATCGCATTTATACATATCCGGATTTTCAACCGAGTAACCTTTATTATCACTCATAATTGAAAAACTGAATACTGCCATGCTGTCCAATTTACTGATGGTCATTTGTGCGGAAAGTGAACTAAGCGTGGTGGCAATAAACAAAAACAGTATTTTAATTTTAGTTGAAAACATTTTTCTAATTCCTCCGAATAAAATTATTTTTTCACTGGAATATAATGAAAAGATTCACCCCAAGTCATTTGTATAACATGGTAATCCGATCGGTAGAGGTCATCATTCGTAAGTTCCAGATACTCCGTATCACCCCAGAAAGGAACGCGATCATCAACCGGATGACCTAGTTCATTTTCGTGACCTGGAATTACCAGCTTGGGATCAAAACCTTTGACAATTCGGTAAAGTTCATTTGTCCAGCATGGCGGGAGTAAAATATCCACTTGATACTTTTTTGCAACATTATCTATCCAATCATAATCAACCATAAAATCTCCTTCGTTGATCTGATCGCCCATATGCGAAACAGTTATTCCTTCCGGAGTAAATACCAATGGAACATTATTAAGAGTTCCTGACATTTGATGTCCGGGATAAGTTACAACATCTAGATAGATTTTTCCATTTTGTATTGGTAAAGTTTGCTTTGTGTCCGCTTCTCTTTTCAAGTGTGTTATCTTTTCAAAAATCGGATCATTCTTCCATAACTGTGTGGCGGCTACAACCGGTTTCCCATTATCTATAAATTCTTGTGCAACACCTTTATCAATATGATCGCTATGCTTATGACTGATAAATAACACATCACACTGTTCAACAAAGCGTTTCATAGTTTCATCGGAAAGTTCAAAATCCTTTGAACCGGCAGTGCTTCCCCTTACCAGATCAAAAGCAAGTGTCACGCTCTTTGTTCTGACGATGAACCCCATATTATAGAGCTTCCATATAATTGCACCTTCCGAGACTTTTGTGTTTTCTATTTCACTTAAAGTGTTTTCGAGCCTTGTGCGGTAGAATCTTTGAACAGGTTTTCTAAACGCTGCATATTTATCGTGGAGGACAGCATCAAGTAAATATAATGCACCCTTTCGCTCACTCGCTGCCGGATAACTCGGTGGATATTGGGTCAAAACATCATTAATCTCTTTTAAAAATGCCGCATCTTGTCTATCCATGTATGCATTACCTTTTGCATCCAAACATGGATCGATCAACTTTGTATTCATTTCTTGAGCAGATATGAATGCTTCACTAATGAAGAATAATATTAGAATAGATCCTAACTTTAACATTGTTCATCCGTTATTATGAATTGATTGTTGGAGTAATTCTTAACAACAAAAAACTTGAGTCAAAGAAAACATACTTGACTCAAGTTAAAATTTCCCTGAAATAAATAGATGTGATAATTTTATTTGACCAGCATCATCTTCATTGTTTTAGAATATCCCGAAGTAGAGATCCTGTAAAAATACATTCCGCTTGTTAAATCGGAACCATCCATTTCAACAGAATGATTTCCCGCTGCCATAGTACCGTTTACCAACTCTTTAACTTTTTGTCCAAGTGAATTGTAAACAACAATATTAACATTCATTGTCTGCGGTAATGAAAAGTTTATCATAGTTGTCGGGTTAAATGGGTTAGGATAATTCTGCCTAAGCACAACCGTTTCAGGAATAAGACCCTTCTCATTTTTAACATCAACTGTACTTGATTTTACAAAGTAGCGGAACGGTTCAGCAGTATTAGAGCCCCATACTGATTTACTTCCAGGAGTGTAACCTAATTTTATTGCTTCTTCTGAAAGTTCACCGCTTGCTTCAAGTGATGCCGACACAATGATATGTCTATTTACATCAATAATATTATCGCCTTCAGGCGTTTTCAGGAAGCCCCAGAATGGCGCTGCCATTTCTGCTTCATGTCCATCCGGGGAAACTGCAATTGTTATTATTCCGTAATAAACCGGTCCTCTGTCTTCAACCGGGACATAGCTTGAATCGGCAAACATAACCCATTGTGAATACCAATCATACGTTCCCGGCGCTAGACGAACAATACCTTGAGCCAGATCATTTTCCCAGTTTGCATTATAGTCAGCTTCGGAAATGTATTCGTGGTTTAAATAGTGCCCTGTATTATATGCTCCCTGATAGAATTCTACTTCCATGTTCATATCGTATCCTTTACTATCCGGCCAGTATCCGCCTTCCCTAAGAGGATAACCGGTTGTATCATTTTCATCTACATCGATTGTAAAGATAAAATAGTAACGACCATTTTTTGCATCTCCAAGTGAATCGGCGGAAGTTCTTCCAATTATACCAGTTGCTTTCATATATCCATAAAGCGTACTGTCATCATTAGCGAATTTAACTTCGAGTAAATCTACATCGGAGTAATCAATAAATTTTGAAGGTTGTCCGCCTTCCGGATATCCATCGGTATCATGAACATTATCAGCAGAGTCCTTGATCGCGATCGGGATATCGATCCAATCCTCAAAATTTCCATCGATAAAAATTTTGTCTTGTGAATAAATTGTAGTTTGCGCAATAAGCAATAGCATAAATAGAACCTTCTTCATCTTTTCCTCTTAAATTAAAAGTATTGTTTTAAATTATTCAGCACTTGGACTTTCTTTAATTAATTCCATCGCTTCGTTTACTATTATCCCTTCTGTTCTCTCACCCAGACTAGTTCTGGTTATGTAGTTATATCTTTCAAAGCTGTTAAAATCTTCCTTCGTTAATATGTAACCATAAGCATCGTTGGTTAAACCAAATATGAACGGATTCTTTGTCCTCATTTTTCTCTTTATATAAAACCCTATGTTGGGCAGGGCTTCTCCGGGAATTGTAATAACCTGTGCATTACCGATATTCACTAGATTCATTCGTGTCGAGACTGTTTCGCTGTTAGGCATATTATAATTAAGTATAGTATGATTCAAAACGAACTTCATTAAATCTGAATCAACCGGAAGATCAAAATCTTTACTCGCTATAAAAATTTGCGGATCTTTTTGAACTTCTGCACCGGAAATGATTCTAAGAGCTTCATTAGCAAGCAGCTCGCCAATTCTAATACACTCATTCCAATCTTTCACTTCTTTACCATTGTTTCTCCTGTTATCTGCCGTAACCATACCGCCCTGAGCGCTGTTCATAAATATTGCCATCCCTCCAACTTTAGACTCAATTTTATCATATAGCGGTCCAATTAGGTCAGGGGTAGTCACTCCTTGACTATTTCCGACTACCTCCGGATGAATTGCATAGTTAACCAAAGTTGATATTACTTTATTATTATCAGTTGATATAAACTGCATTACTCCGCACCGTGGATCATACAACTTAGGAGCATACGCATTATAAGCAATTTTTCCTTTTGCCTTACCAACTGCAATCTTTACATTTGCGGGTTTAATACTTTTATACGCTTCGTTAATTGCTGCCGCAGTTTGTTTTACTAGGAAATCAATATACTTTAGATCGGTTCCCGTATTACCTTTTTCATCTGCAAAGCCATAAACGTCGGGCGCACTATGTGTATGGGTTACACCAATAATTATATTTTTAGGTTTTATCTCTGGAACAAGCGTACGAATACGATCGCCTATTAATTTTGGAACGCCGAGGTTATCGATTGAAACGATCGCAACTTTTGTGTCACCTTTTGTCAATACCAGAGCGCGTGTTGTCAGTTCTCCCCATTTAATATTAGACGGTTTCGGGATACCCACACCGCCTGATACCGGTAATAATGGATTTGGCGTTATATTTTTATAGGAAGCGCCGACTTTCAGTTGTTGTGCGTGTATTGATAGTGTTAATGCAGCTAACGTTAGAATAAACATGAACATCTTATACATGATAATTCTCCTTACTTTTATTAAAAATTTAGAACTAATTTCTCCATGGAACTGTCAGCCCTAGTTCTTCAGGCTGACGCGGAATGTAATACAATTCAAACTTCCACCAACTATAACCGTGTTTAGGAAAATCAGATAAATAAAGAGTTGCTGTATAGTCATTATTTTTTGATGGTTGTTCTAATACGAAAGGGCCAAATGATCTAGACTGAATCTCTTTTACAACAACAGTATAATCTTTGGCTGGTAACGGAGTTGAAAAATCTTCACTGGTTTCAAGTATTGGGTCATAGCGCAGATGTTCAATCTCAATTTTATTCCCTTTAACTTTCAACAGATCTCGCCCGTCAATTCTACCTTGCCAATAAACAATTTTCACAGCTTCTTCTTTGTACTTTTCAAGCACATCAATATATTTTGCCTGCTGATCATCAATCATTTTTTTAATACCATCATCATTTGGAGCATCGGCAAGTAACTCTTCAGCCTTCTCAACATCTTTCAAAGCATCACTAATATTAACTTGT
>UOGD01000374.1_pt1 | contig 13086 bp, 12 predicted proteins | sample 1989731 | NCBI WGS metagenome assembly UOGD01 (sample SAMEA4712198, study PRJEB27164) | hydrothermal vent metagenome | biome: marine basaltic hydrothermal vent biome; feature: marine hydrothermal vent; material: mineral | place: Pacific Ocean | collected 2011-06-14/2011-07-23 | depth 1691 m | reverse complement strand
TGTTTGTGCTGTTTTTACAATTGCCGTTAATATTCTCACGATTTCGTCACTCTTTGATAAATAATTTTTATAATCATGTTTTACCAATTGACTCTTATCTAAAAGTCTCAACCAATAACGTGATTCTCTAGCTTCCTTTGAAGCAATACTTATCTTTGTTATAAAATCTTTTTTAGTTTGTGCAGCGCTACCTTCTTCAGCATTTGCACCGACACTGGTTGCCGAACGTAATAATTGCTTTGATATAACAAACTCATTATTCTCTCTTAAATCTTTATAAAGCTCTATGATATCAAGCGAAAACTCAAATGTCTTATCCAATATCAAATTCTCTTTGCGCATTAAACATTCAACATTATGCATTTATAATTTTATTTAGTATTGAGTAAGCATCCGCGCCAAGGTAGATGAACTCATCAACGCCATTTTGTTTGTATTCGTCAACCATATCTTTCGGGTATCCAGCTAGCACAATGATAATATCAGGATTTTTCTCTCTTAACAATTTCACATATGTAGGCACGATCTCCTGATATTTATCATCAGTTGAACAGATAACAGCAATTTTTGAATTGGATTTAATAGTTTCTGCTACAGCATTTTCTACTTCAGTTAATCCACTTGGATAAACAACTTCAAATCCGGCAATCTCAAAAAATCCTCTGGAAAAATCTGCACGTGCTTTATATTCTTTTATCGAACCGATAGTTGCTAGGAATACTTTTGGTCTTGAGCCGGAATTAATTTCCATCTCTCTTACTTTCAATCTTAATTTTTCAAAAGGTTCTGCTGCACGATGAGGAACTATTTTCTCAACCGCAATTGATTTGGATGTCCCCGCTCTGTGAGAGTGTGTGATTTCGCCCAAAGTAGCGCCTTCTAAAATAGCTTGACTGCTTATATCAATTATTTCGCTGCCTTCTTTTTCGGTTAACGTATTCAATTTATCAAGAATAGAATGATTCTTTTTTAATTCCCCCGATGTTCTGAATTTCTGCAGAAACTCGGCGCGTTTTTTCTGAAGAGATGCATGGTCAAACGGTTTTGTCTCGATAGGTGTTTCTGTAGGATTGGCATACATGTTTGTCCCTACAATCACCGCTTTCCTTTTAGAGATAAGTTTGTTTCGTTCATCTACTGTAGAGCGTATTTGATCTTGGATTATTCCTGATTTTAACGATTCGATCATACCGCCGTTTTTCTCAATTTCCTGAAAGTTTTTCCAAGCCGATTTTGCTAACTCATTTGTTAATGATTCTACAAAATACGAACCGCCAGCTGGATCGATAGGTGTTGAAAAGTGAGCTTCCTCGTTCAGAATTATTTGAGTATTTCTGGCAATTCGTCTGGAAAAATCATTTGAGATAGAAAACGGTTCATCAAACGGACTTGTATGCAAGCTATCTATTCCGCCCATAATAGCAGAGAATGCCTCAGTAGTAACTCTTAAAATGTTAATATGCGGGTCAAATAATGTTTTATTAAATCCTGATGTAACACCATGAATATAGACTTTTTCTGATTCTTCTTTTGCATTATATGGTTTAACCAAATTTTTCCAAAGAATTTTAAGCGCTCGTAATTTTGAAATCTCCGTAAAGAAAGACGAACCAATACCAACAGTGACTTTTAAACTCTTAATGATCTCATCAATTGTAAAACCATATTCAAGCATTTTCTTTATATACTCATTCGCAGAAGCTAAAATGTACGACAACTCTTGCACAGCATTGGCGCCGCTGTTGTTATATAAGAGTCCGCTTGCATTAATTGTCTTTATATCCGGAGCATTACTTTTAGTCCAACTTAATGCAGCAGACATTTTTTCGAATGTAAAATTTAGACTTACGGGCAATTTACTCTCAGATGCTAAAAACGTGATAGGGTCAGCTTCAGCCGCTCCATTGATGTTTGCAATATCAATTCTTTCTTGTTTGCAGTATGCGTTTAAAATTGAAAGCATCGGTACGGACGAAAATCCGCATTGAATAAAAAGGGGATACTTTTGAATATTAATTCCATCCATTGCACGGGAAAAACTATTTAATCCGGAAATTGATACTCCGTTTCTACCTACATCTTCCGTTTTTGCATAATCAGCATCCAAGCCAAGCATGGCAGCTTTATCTAACGACATATAAATTGCAGTTTGACCTTTTGACAGATCGTTTTTTAATGCGGTATTAAACTCAGCGGGATCGCCGTAACTAATATTTTGCGATACAAGCCAGCTATCTTTTAGGTAACCAGATACCTTAGAACCCCTAATATTATTGACGAATCCTGGGAATTGATCTTTTGCTTCGAGTTTCTGCAAGTCATTTTTTGTGTATATAGGCTGGAGTGTTATGCCCTCAATGATTTTTGTTTGTAATTTCTCGAATGGTTTTCCCTTCAGATCCGCAAGTACTTTCTCTTTCCATTCGTCATAAGTCGGCGGTGTGAAATCATCCAGAAGAGTAAAGGTTTTTTCAAGTTTAATCTCGGAGTTATCGTTTACTGAATCCATCAAATAACCTTTTTTGCTTAATATTCATTAAATTTTAATTATGAAAACTAAAAAAAAATGATGCATCAACATAGTTAATTATAATAAAATGGTTGAGAGTATAAAGAGTGTTGAATTACTTTAAAAATAAGCAAAGTTAATCATATAAAATATTTATAACTCTGCGAGATACGCAAGGAAATGATTATAAAAAACCTTCGAGGTTTTTGAAGTTAATTAGTTAACAAAATCAATTAATTGAAAAGTAGTGTCAAATTACGTAAGTTATAAAACCTCGAAGGTTTGGTTAAACTAAAAATATAAACACATGAAACAGTCATTATTGATTTTTAAATACACAAGGGTATGATTATAACAACTTAGTGTCATTCCCCGCAAAAAAGCACGGGACAGGCCGGCAATCCGCCGCGGCGGATTTAGCCGGAATCTCATGGTATCGTTGGAGATTCCCGATAAGAACATTCGGGAATGACAGAATAATGGGAATTATAAACAGATGAAAATATTATCACTACAACTGATCTTGATCTTTTTATTTACCGGCTGGATAAACGGTCAAGAAGGAAAAATCCCGGTTAAGGAATTAAACTATCCTAAAGATCTAAAAGTTATCAAACGCAGCCAATGGGGCTGGGTACCGTTAACTAAGAAGAAAAAAGAAGCTAAGATCACAAAGATTACAATTCATCATGGCGGAGTTAAATTCACAAAGGATGAGGACCCGAAAGAAGCCTTGAGAGAACTTCAAAAATGGAGTAGGGAAGAAAAAGGATGGATTGACATTCCTTATCATTTTGTGATCGATCTGGACGGAAACATCTATGAGGCACGTCCGATAAACTATCCCGGCGATACGAACACGGAATATGATCCGACCGGTCATGCTCTTATTGAAGTCATGGGAAATTATGAGGTGCAAACTCTTTCAAAGAAACAATTGGATTCTTTGATCAACCTGATCGCATTTTTAGCTAAGAAATTTAATGTGCCGGTTTCTGAGATAAAAACTCATAGAGATTATTCAAAGATGACCGTATGCCCTGGTAAGAATATTTATAAATACTTTCAAGACAGCACAATAGTAAAAGCTGTTGAAAATAAATTAAAAAAGTAGATCTGAATTTGAAAAGCATAATATTGTTAAAAGCTATTTTTTCATATCATTGATCTTATTCATAAATCTTTTCACTCTCGCTGCATCAACTTTGTTCATCCAATTCCCCTCAAACTTAAAGTGAGAGCCTATGATAAATGCGTTCGCCGAATTGAAATAGTTATCTATATTTTCATAAGTAATACCGGAACCAATCAGAATTGGGAGATCTGTGTTCTTTCTTACTTGGGATAATTCTTCAATATCAGCTTCCGCACCAGTGCTAGTTCCTGTGATTATTAATCCATCACTCAAGAAAAACTCTGCCGCTTTAGCTGTCTCAACAATTGAAACATCGGAAGTGATAGAATGTGAGCTGTGTTTCTTCTTTATATCGGTTAAAACCAAGATATCATCTGCCCCGATCTGTTTGCGGTAGCGCAGCAATTCACCTGCATTCGATTCAATTATTCCTTCGTCGGCTACATGCGCAAAGACAAATCCTTCGGCGCGTATAAAATCAAGTCCGGCTGAATGAGCAACGGCAACAGCTTCTTTATTCGCTCCGGCAAGTATTTGTATCCCAACCGGTAAATCAGTTTTTGCCTTTACCTCGTATGCAATTATTGCCATCGCGGATATTATTTCCGGTCCGGAATTATTATTCATATAAGGAACATCATGCATGTTCTCGATCATAATAGAATCAACACCGGAATTTTTATAAATCTCTGCTTCCTCAATTGCAGTGCTGATTATCTTTTTCATATCTCCTTTATACTTGGGAGTCCCGGGAAGCGCTTCGGTATGTATCATTGCAATAACTGATTTCGAAAAAATATTGTCACTCATTCTGTCACCTCCTCAAATGTTGTTACTCGTAAAAATCTTTGAAATCTTCTTATAAAGAATATCGCTGCAATTGAAAGACCAATTACAAAACTTATCCAAACTCCTTCAACACCAAAGCCAAAAGTAAATCCTAAAAGATAAGCCGAAGGAAGACCGATTACCCAATATGCAATAAATGCAATTATCATCGGCGCTTTTAGATCGGTTAAACCTCGTAAGATACCTATGCCTACTACTTGAAGTCCGTCAACCACTTGGAATATTGCTGCAATTATTATCAATGATGACGCGATCTCAACAACCACAGGATCATCAATATATAAAGTCGGCAGAAAGTTTCTCAGTATGATAAACATTATACCAAACGAAGCCATAATCCCGGCAATGATAAAAAGAGCAGAATAACCGGCGTTTTTTATTCCAGCCAGATCTTTCTTGCCAAGATAATTTCCAACACGAATAGTTGCAGCAATTGATATCCCTAATCCGACCATAAAAGTTATTGATGCCAAATTAATTGCAATTTGATGTGCTGCCAGTTCATTCGCTCCGATCCATCCAATCATTACAGCAGCAAAAGCAAATCCGCCCACCTCAAAGAACATCTGAAACCCACCGGGAATACCGAGATCGATGATCTTCTTAATTATTTTCCAGTTGATACTTCTAAACCTGAGCGTTGGATCGTATTGCTTAAATTGTTTAGCGGTTACGACATAGATAAATATTGCTGCAGCTATAAAGATCCTAGTTAACAAGGTTGAATATCCTGCTCCATCCAGTTCTAACTTTGGCATACCTAAATTTCCGTATATCAAAATCCAATTGCCAAAAGCATTCACAATATTGGCGAATATTAAAATTATCATTGCCGGTTTTGTGAAGGATAATCCCTCAATGAATTGTTTGTAAGTCTGAAACATCATAAATGGAATAATAGAAAAGCTGAGTATCTTCAGATAAGATTCAGCATAAACCGCGACTTCGTGAGGCTGATTTAGATAATAAATTATATCAGCGAAAAAATAAACTATAAAAACCAGCAGAATAGAAAAAACCAAATTAACAAGTAACCCTTGTCGTAAAATAATTCCGCATTGATCATGATCTTCTGAACCTTTTGCAATTGCAACCAGGGAAGTAAGGGCAACACTCATTCCAATTCCTAAAACTATTACCAGCAGGATCAATCCATTGACCAAAGATGCAGCCGCTAAAGGGACAGCACCTAATTTCCCAACCATAAGACTATCGACAACACCAAGCATCATATGACCGAGTTGACCGATAATTACCGGATAAGCTAATTTTAAAGTCTCTTTTATGTGCATTTTTATATCTGTCATACAATAATTGTGTTTGAATTTTATGCGATTGAAAATAAAACTTAAAATAATAATTTATATATTATTTCTTCAATTTAATTAAGGGGAAGAGAAGAAGAATAAAAAAGCTCATTACAGCTATTGAGATCCCTACTCCAATCAGATCTGCGAAATAACCGATGACCATAACAAACAATGCGCTGAAGATAGATGCCAATTGTGATGATACGGAGATAACGCTTGCATTTACTTTTTCATAGCTCTTTTCGGTTATCAAGGCAACGCCGGAAGGCTTGCGTGCATTTTCTATAAAAAGTACAATTATAAAAAGAAGTACTACCCAAACACTTGGCATATATTCCATCATCAAACCGCTGATTAAGCCAAAAGCAATTCCAACAAAAAGACTGTAATTAAGAAATTTGATCAGAGTTGAAAAATATCCGGCAATTTGTGAAGCTTTTCTAGCCGCAATAGAATTATTCAGAAAAATGATAAAGTAAACCAGCCCAAGAAACAATCCCATTTTTTGATATTCTGTTAAGAAGAGCAAAATCGGCAATTGCACCAGCAATGATTTCAAAAACGGTTGGATAAAGTCTTTGATACTTTTATAATATCCGGAATAAATTGAAACGTTGACAAGAACTTTGAATAATTCGCCGTTTTTTATCACATCCAAAAAAGTTGAGGTTGTGAGCTTTATTCTATCATAAAATGATTGAGATTTTTTAATCCCTTCATCCAAATATGCCGGGTATGAAAGCACATTGAAGAAATCCATAATGTATGGTATTATAGAAAAGAGGAAGATTGTATCTAAGTTTTGTTGGTAAAAGACTAAAACTCCGCCGGCAAGACTTGATATTGCGCTTCCGATTTGTGACCATGAACGGGTATGTCCATAGTAAGTTACTTTGTACTGTAATTGATCAGTTCTTTTCAAGTATTCAATTATCATTGCTTTGTTCACACCCGATCTGGCAGCATCTCCTAAAGCGTACATGATCATTGCGAGAATAAATAATGGGAAATCATAACCCAGGTAGAAAATGATAAACGCAATTATATAAATAAGAAATGAAAACGCTAAAGTTTTACGTCTGCCAAGTGCATCGGCAAACACCCCTGAGGGAATTTCGAAGATATTAATAGAAATTTCTCTTACGGCATACAGAACACCAATTTCAAAAAAGGATAATCCTTTGCTCACGAAAAAGAGAATTAAAAACGGATCAAAAAAACGGAGATTTTTTAGAAATCCGTACAAGCAGAATTTATAATATTGTTTGTCTTTTTTAATATTATCGTTTTTTACAGTCACTTTATGTCTTTTCGTGTAATTAATTCGTTTTTTTTTGATTTAACCATTCTCACACTCAAAAAATAAATCTTTTATTGAAACAAAACAAAGTAAAAAGCACCACTTGTTGTATAGGCACGGGATTTGATAAATATTTGTGCTTTCAAAAAGCAGTATAATAACTAGAATGCATTTTATGGAAAATTAAAAGAAAGGTAATACTATGGCTGATTTAAATGCTACTAAAAAAGAATTAGAGGAATTAATAGACTCAATAGGCTCAAAAGTTAATGAATATCTTCATTCATTAAAACAAACCAGTTCAGATCAGATAATGAATGGTTCAATTCCGGAAGCTCAGAAATTATTGGGTAAAATTCTTCCTGTTGAAGAAGCCTATAAAAAATTAATCGGCTGCCATACCGAATTCTTAAAAGCTTTAAACGAGGAAGGATCGGTAAAAGCTTCGAAAACAGTTGAAAATTCTGCTCATGTAGACGATACTGAACTAAAACAGATTGACCTCTCGGATATGGAATTTACTCCAAGTAGTGTTTACAGAGTTTCAATTTTGAAAGCTTTGATTTATTTAGGCGGAAGCGCTAAATTAGCTGAAGTTGCATCTTTTATTGAAAAAGAGATGAAAGGCAAATTCAAACCTGCGGATAATGAAAAAGGCACAAACGGTTTCGGTAAACTTTGGATTGAAATGGTAAATTCCGAAAAAGAAAATATGATCTCAGAAGGCTTGATATCGGAAGATAAAGAAGAAAATCAATGGGAAATAGTACAGCCGGGAATAGATTATTTAGCTCAGCATTCTAACTGATTAAGACTTGCAATTGTTTGAAAATTCGTAGAATTTATTAAATCTTACCGGAAAAAGTTACTGGTTTACAGAATTTAGACGCTGAAAAACATCTGCTTTTCAATAGAGATTAATCCAATCTATAAATAACAGGCTTACCATTTATGGCAATAAAGATCAGTCTATTCTTGATCTTTTGATTGCCGCTTTTAAATATCACATCCAGACTTTTTACTTCGTGCCCATGCATCTTTCTTGTCTTAAAACTTCCAAATTCATAAGAATCACTTATCTCTACCATGGCTTTCATTCTTTTGCAGAATCTTTTAACTTCTGCAGCTTCCTGGGAATTTGAGTAGTTATAGGTATCCTTATATAATCTGCCTTCGTCAGAACCGTGATAGGCAAGAATATCAGCAGTGGAGCGGTAATCATTCTTCTTACACGCATTAAATAATTGATTAGCAACTTTGATAGCAGATTGTTTGTCAACCTGTGCATTTATAGCATTTGAGCCGATAAATGTTGAAACCATTATAAAAACACTTATATACTTTTTCATTGTACCAAATATTTGTTGTTATTATCGTTTAATACCTAAAGTGCTTAATTTGTTCCCCTTTAGAGTCGATATCTGTCATAGCTTCAATTCCAATTTCCAGATGTACATCAACAAATTTGTTTGTGATCATTTTATCCGATTCTTCGGTTTTTACTCCGTCCGGAACCATCGGCAGATCAGAGACCAATAATAAGGCTCCACGAGCTATCTGGTTCGCATATCCGACAATAAATATAGTTGCGGTCTCCATATCGATACCGATAGCGCCCAGCTTCCTTAAATAGTCCTTAAATTCAATATCCCATTCCCAGAGTCTTCTATTAGTTGTATAAATTACACCTGTTCTATATTCAAAACCACGATCAAGAATCTTACCAGAAACAAATTTGTGCAATTTAAATGACGGAAGAGCAGGCACTTCAAAGGGCATATAATCTTTGCTTGTTCCTTCACCTCTTATAGCCGCAGTAGGCAGAATGAAATGTCCTAATTCAGTAGATTCCTTCAATCCACCGCATTTACCTAAAAAAAGCACACCTTTGGGTTGGCGGGCAATAAGAAGATCCATTATTGTGGCTGCGTTTGCCGAACCGATGCCGAAATTAATTATTGACAAACCGTTATTATTTGTTGCCGTCTGCATCGGTTTATCCAAGCCTTTGATATCACAGTTAAATTTTTCGGCAAAATTATTTACATAGTTCTGAAAGTTGGTTATCAGCATATAATCGCCAAAATCATCAATCTGCGTTCCTGTATATCTTGGCAGCCAGTTCTTTGCTATGTCTAGTTTTGAGTTCATAAATTCTATTCTTTTTTATAGTCTGATCGTAATTTGATCCATTCGTTAACTTTTAATGCGAGTAATGCCATTAAATACCCAATAATTGTACCAATCAGTGCACCTATAACAATATCAGAAAAATAATGCACCCCAACGATGGGACGGGATAGAGCAACCAAAACTGCTATTGTTATTAATGGTAACTTATATTTCGGGAATAATTTACTAAAAAATATGGCAGCAGCAAAATTATTTACTGCATGAGATGATGGCATAGAATATGATTTAGTACAACCGACGAGTAGATAAACGTCAGGTAATGCATTACATGGTCTTACTCGCTCAAATAGGTTTTTTAATAGATGGCTGCTGATCTGGTCAGATAAGGCAAGGACAAGGATTATCAAAATAGCTGATATTCTGCCTATTCTTCCACCTTTAAAGATTAAAATTAGCCAGAAAATAATATATACCAAATACCAGTTTTTTGGATTGGTGATAAATGGAAAAAAATTATCAAACAAAGGGTTGGAAATTGTGTGATTCAAGAAGTAAAAAATACTGACATCAATGTTGTATAAAAAATCAACCATGTTTTTTAAATATTTTTGATTAAATTTTTATTCTAAAAATTAAAACTTTAGTTTTATTTAATATTAAACATATGAAACTAAATATAATAAAAATATAATTATTGTTAACTGTTAAATCTTATTGCTCGTAATAGTATGAAAAAATTTATTAAAAATAGTTTCTCAAATCGAAATAATGGTGATACTAAGAGTTTAGATCTTAAAGAAGAATTTGCTTTTCAAGACTTTGTCGATTATGCTGCCATCGGTATATTTAAGATGAACCCCGATGCGGTTATTGAATATGCTAACCAGTCCCTTGCTCAAATTTTAGATTATAAAAGCCGGTCAAATTTAATTGGCATCAACTTTAAAGAGGAATTGATTTCCGATTCAGCAGACTGGGAAAAAATTAGAGCAAAACTCTACAAACATAGAATCGCTAAAAATTTTATTATTCCTTTGAAACAAAACAGCGGAGCCTCCATTTTTGTTCGGGTGGATATTCGGGCTGCTTCCAACACAACCGGAGAACTATCACATTTTGAAGGCAGTGTTACAGACGTATCCGAATTTGTAAAAAGTGTTAGCCGTATTAAGAAAGAACTTCAGAGTGTTAAAGAAGAAAAAAACAGCGGTTCTCAAATGATCGTTCCGACCGCTATCAGTAATAAATATTTATCAGAAACTATACATAAGCTAAAAACACCATTAAATTCCATAGTTGGATTTTTAACATTGATTGAACAAGGAATGTTTAATTCCGAAGATGAACTTAAAGATTTCTCGCATAAAGCTAGTGTTTCAGCAAACTCGCTAATTAGAATAATTGATGGAATTAACCAAAAATTAGATGGCAGCGAAGAGAAAAAACCGGAAAAGAAAATTGAAGCGAAAACAACTCCACAAAATAAAAAGGAAAAAACTATTGAGCCAAAAGTTCCTAAAGAAAAGGTAAAAAAAGAAGCTGCAAAACATGAACATACTCAAAAAACATCCGATACCGCTATTGGCAATTCAAGTAAAAATAATGAAAAAGATCATTCGAATAATGGACAAAAGATCCTTCTGGTCGAAGACAATCCTATTAGTCAAAATGTTGAGATGAGATTGTTGAAAGAAAGCGGATATAGTGTTATTGCCGTTGCCAGCGGTGAAGATGCGATTGAAGCAGTTAAATCGCAAAAGTTCAGTCTTGTTCTGATGGATGTTGAAATGCCTAACATGGACGGAATTAAAGCCACCAAGATTATCAGAAAGCTTGATTCACCTGTTAATCAAATTCCAATTATTGCCGTTACTGCTCATTCGAGTATGAAAGATAGAGAGAAATGTTTGGCTTCCGGTATGAATGATTATATTGCAAAACCGATAAATATAAATTTTATGAAAATGACCATAGATCAGTGGTTAAAGAGAAATGTTGAAAGCTAAATATTCATCCAGCCATAAGTATTTAATTTAGTAGGGCGGAGCTTCTCTTTCTAATATGATAATTCTCTTCCCAAAAGGTCTGGATAATGCTTTAATTATAAAAGGTTCATTTGATAGCAAATTTCAGTTAAAAGTGAAAATCTTTTTTATCAAACTAAACTAGGGAGCATCTAATGGAAGATTTTAACGAATTAAATATTGATGAGGATTCAATACCCCAACCTCAGTCTAAACCTCTTGGGCTTTTTGGAGTGTTATTTACAAAAATGACTTCAGACATGAAATTTGTCGGTATGTTCACAATTGTTTATGGAGTACTAACAAGCTTATCAATTATTGGTGCAATTATTGGAGTCCCGCTTATTTTTGCAGGACTACGAGTTCGTGAAGCAGCCGACGAGTTCAATACATTCAGGTTAACTAATGACAGTAACGCACTAAGAAGAGGATTTGAACTTCAAGGCAAATATTTCAACATCCAGAAAATTATCATTATTGTTGGTCTTATATTGATAGCGCTTTATTTTATCGGAATACTTATCTTTGGAATCTCAATGTATAGTTCTTATAGTAATTAATAGAATTATATAGTTTCTATAGTTTTCAAATTTGAAACGGATTGTAAAAATCTTTTATATCAAAAATACAATCCGTTTTATAAAAGGTTTATATGAGTATTAATATTTACAGTGCTTTCACTTCCGAAATCATTGTTCGTCCGGATGACATTGATATGAACAATCACGTTCATTTTTCAAAATACCTTGATTATTTCCTCGCAGCCAGATATGAACAAATGGAGCGGGACTATAAAATTTCGATGGAGGAGTTCATTGAAATGCGTCTCAACTGGGTGGCTTCGAGTATGAACATAAATTACAAACGCCCGTTGAAATTAGGTGATACGGCAGTTGTAAAAACCCAGATGGATACATTCCAAGGCGCACAAGTTAATGTGAATTTTTGGATATACAATAAAAAGACCAATAAACTAGCTGCTGATGGAAACGGTGTATTTACATTAATAAACATTGATAGCGGAAGACCTGCACGAATCTCTAAAGAGATCACCGACCGATACAGTATTTAAAAAATAATTTGAAAAATCACTTCAGTTTATTAAGCAAAATCTGTAGAAGCTCATCAATTGCAACTCGTTCCTGTTCCATTGAATCTCTTTCGCGGACAGTAACTGTTCTATCTTCTAATGTTTGATTATCAACAGTAATGCAATATGGTGTTCCCGCTTCATCCTGTCTGCGATATCTTCTACCCACCGCTCCTTTTGAATCATAGAATACTTTCATAAACGGGCGCAGATCAGTTTCAATTTCCTTAGCTACTTCAGGCATCCCGTCCTTATTAACAAGCGGGAATATGGCTACTTTTATCGGAGCCAATTTCGGATTAAATTTCATTACAACGCGCTGCTCGCCGTTTACTTCCTCCTCATTATAGGCATCAACTAAAAATGCCATAAACGAGCGGCTTGCGCCGGCAGAGGTTTCAATTATATATGGAATGAATCTTTCCTTTGTTTCATCGTCAAAATATTGCTGTGACTTGCCTGAAAATTCCTGATGTCTGCCGAGATCGAAATCAGTTCTGTTATGAATACCCTCAATTTCGCCCCAGCCGAATGGGAATTCATATTCCACATCGGTTGCCTCTTTTGCGTAATGGGCAAGTTTATCAGCCGGATGATCGTGGAATCTTAATTTATCCTCGCTAATACCGAGTGATTTGTACCATGCAATCCTTCTTTCTTTCCATTCGTCGTAATGTTTTTTATCTTCGCTCGGTTTAACGAAATACTGCATTTCCATTTGTTCGAATTCACGAGT
>UOGD01000380.1_pt1 | contig 13095 bp, 7 predicted proteins | sample 1989731 | NCBI WGS metagenome assembly UOGD01 (sample SAMEA4712198, study PRJEB27164) | hydrothermal vent metagenome | biome: marine basaltic hydrothermal vent biome; feature: marine hydrothermal vent; material: mineral | place: Pacific Ocean | collected 2011-06-14/2011-07-23 | depth 1691 m | reverse complement strand
CCACTTACTAAAATGCCCGTACGAAAAGAATAACGTCTGATTATCTGATACCGGATGAGAAATTCCAATTCTTGGGCTAAGCCTCATCTTAAATCTTTGTCCGTTAAACCACTTATATGATTCGTCGTAATACTTATCCCTTATTTCATCGGGGATAGTAACAACATCGGGATTCGCCACGGCATCATCAACATATTTGCCGGGGAACCAATAATCGAGGCGCAAACCGAAATTCAGTATCATACCGCTGAAATTAATATTATCTTGAGCATAAAAGGCGCCGACCGCTGGATGAACTGTGTAGATATCATTATTCATCCCTAATTTGCCCAACCATGGTCGATATATATCGACTACCTGCATTTCCTGGAATGCCATATAGAGACCGGCTTTAAACTTATTCTTCTCATCAAAGAAACTTGTGATATCTCCCTTAATCGAAAATTCATCGGTGTAATGGTCTCTCCAGGTATTCGGATTTCCGACATCCCAGAAACCGTCGCCGGGAATTACTCCGATTGTATCTCTATCAAGATTGTAGTACTCGATCGGGAAGGTTACAATATCCTTTCTCTCTGTATAATCGTAATAGTATCTGCCGTTAGCATCTGCGCGCAGATTAGAGAAGAACTTATTTATTTTCAGTTCGTAAAATGTTTTTGCATTAATGGTATGTGTCCAACTCAAACTATTGAAATAGTTAACATGAGTAAAGGTATTAGCGCTGTCTAAAATTTTCTGAAAAGGATACTGATAACCCGGATTCGGTTCAACATATTCTAAATTCGATTGAAGTGATTGTGAATTCTGATTTATATTCACCGATTGATTATAGGAGTATGATAATTTTTTTGTCGGTGAAATATTATAAGTAAGTTTCCCCATCCAGAACCAAGTGTTTGAAGCTTTAGGAGCAAAAGATGCTCCTCCAAATGTAGAAGAATACAATTGTTTAGCAGTAGGCTTATAGTAACCTTGTGTAATACCATCGGTTAAACCCATATAAAAACTTCCAAAAAAGGTTAAATCGCCGGGAATTTCAATTCCTATAGCAGGAAGCAAATATTTTGTGATCGGTTCCGGACCTGATAAATTGGTTTCAAAAATTTCCACATTGAAAACATGATTGGATTCACTATTTCCTAAATTATCCCGTTTGTAAGCAGCATAACCGGAATAGAAAGCTTTCCCCTCCCTTGTTTTAACATTAATAACACCGGATGTTGCTTGTCCGTATTCTGCATTAAATCCACCCGTTATCACTTCCACTTCTTCTATTGCGTTAGCGCTCAGTTCAAGTCCAAAACCCGTGCCTGACAAAGGATCCTGAACGGAAACACCGTCAAGCAGATAAGCGCTTTCGTATGCTCTTCCACCGCGTATGTGAATTGCATTATCGGATTTTACTACGCCCGCCTGTTGAGTGACCACATCTTGAATATTTTCAATTACCGCATTTTCAATATCTTTTCTGCTTACTGTGGTTTTACTTTGAGTTTCTTCAACATCCATAAGGGGTTTTTCACCCACAACTATCACATCTTGTCCAATTGTAAGTGAAGTCTCCTCAAGTTCAACGTCAAGATTTGTTGTCCTATTAGCTTCAATCACAATGCCGGTGAACTTCATAGCTTTGTACCCGATAAAGGAAACAGAAATATTGTACGTTCCGGGGGAAATATTTTTTATTTCATAATTTCCATCACCATCGGTAGCAGCTCCGTAATAAGTCCCTTCAATCAACAGGTTAACACCGGGAAGAGGAACGTCGTTATTCGATTTATCTGTAACTTTTCCTGAAAGTTTTCCTTTACCCTGCGCAAAGAGAGTTGATGATAAAATCAGTAATATTAAAATAATTCCTATCTTTTTCATAGAGTCAGTCCAAATTCATCTATGAAAACTTTTTCTATCAACTGCTGAACGGTACCATCTATTCCATTGCACTGATGCAGGGGTAACCCGATAAAGAATAATTCCTTGGAATTATTAATCAGCGACATAACGCCATTAATTTGTGAGCTGGAAATATTATGAACCGTCTTTGCAGTTAAGGAACTTGGTATATAAGTTCTTACGAAACTTATTGTCGAAGAAGTTCTCAACTGAGGATAATCACTGAAATCGGAAGTCGGCAGGACATTAGCGCCTAAGAAAAGAAAACTTACAGGAGTTTCTTCGCCAAATCCGTCAATCGGTAAAAAACTCTGAATTGTAGCCAGATCGTATTCAAATGTCGATGATGATTCCTGAAGCGTAAATGAATAGAATATCTTACCGCCCGTCTTAATATAATCCTGCGTAACTGAACTTGTCAATTCCAAACTCGGACTTGAATCGGAATACCAGTAAATATATTTGAACAGCTTCATCGTCTCTAAGAAAGTAATATTTGCGAACGGAAGCTGCGTTTTCTCGATATCCATGACATCAAATTTGCCGGCTAATTCACCGTTGGAAACAGAAGAGAATACATCGTTATAAAACTGTGTAGCATTTTCTCCACCTTCATAATCATCAATGATTAAAATATCTCCCTTTGGTTTTTTAACATACCAAGTAAGTCCTGTATCAGGCAGCGCTATATAAGATGAACTTGAACCTGAAATATCGGTTGCTTGAACAAACAACTTATTGTTTGCATCAAGTTTGATACCTTTTAATGTTTCATCAAAAATATTTTGATCGGAACCATTTATCAATATTTCCATTTCCGGTTCTGCAGCATCTGCATCTTTAATGCGCAAAGTAACAATACGGACATAACCCGGTAATGCAACAAAAGTTGTTGTATCATTCAAAGATAGATTTATATTTAGAATTGATTCCTCTCCGTCCAGATCCGTTGCATCCCAAGCCACAGTTATTACAGGGAAGGTTTCAGGCGGAAGAACTGAGCTTTTATTCCACTCAATTTCCGGTGAAGAATTTTTTATCGGGAACTTCTGCGTTGCAGGTGTCGGGTCGATCATCCCGATATCATAATAGAATTCACCCTCGTCCCAAATACCATTTCCATTTTCATCAATGAAAGGTTCCGGGCCAATATCCTCGTCATTCCATATTACCGATTGGTCATATTTCTTATTCCCCTCTTGATCAACTGCCATTACCTCAAAAGTATAGATCGTATCAGCCGAACCGATCGGCAGAGAGAAGATACTATCATTCTTCGGTGTAAAGTTCCACGTCGGACTAACTCCCACCCAGCGGAAATAATATCCCAACACCAACCCGTCGGGATCATCGCCCCACCAGTGGACACTTAACCTGCTCTTCTGCTGATTCAATGAATCGGGATTATCCGGAAATAAAAATATTTCCGTATCCGGCGCCTTGTTAGGCTGCAGCGGTTCGTTTACACTTTCTTTACAAGATGTAAACACCAGAAGAATTAAAAATAGCAATATGAGAATATTTAAAGTTTTATTCATTATTCAATTCATATTACGTCACGGAAAGATCCGTGACGTTCAAGTTCACCCACAAAAAATCAATTTTATTTAAACAAAAATTCAATTTATTTTTAATTTTATTTAAGTTATATACATACTAACAGTTAATTTAGTTGAGAAAGAATCTCAAAAAGCACTTATGTCATTACCCGCAGAACGGGATTCAAAACCCGCACGTTTTAAGCGGGAATCTGTTCTATTATAGATTCCCGATAAGAGCATTCGGGAATGACAATTTGAAGAGTATTTTAAATATTTAAACTGTAACAAAGTATATAACTCAATAATTTTATTTAAGCAGCATAAGTTTTCGAACCGATACAAAACTACCAGCTTCAATTCTGTAGAAATAAACGCCACTTGTCAATGAACTAGCATTGAATTCAACGTTATAAACTCCGGCACTCTGTTCTTTACTCACAAGTGTTTTCACTTCCCTACCAAGTACATCATATACTTTTAACGTCACAAAATTATTTGTAGGAATTGAATATTGAATTATAGTAGTCGGGTTAAAAGGATTTGGATAATTCTGTGACAACGCAAACACTTTTGGTGTTACTACATTTTCTTCTACATCCGTATAGCCTACAAAATCACTATTCTTTCTTGGTATCAATTTATAATTGCCAAATGAGTAATACATAATTCCAGCCAATACATCGAATGTTGCTCCATCGATAACTCTAATCGGCTCATTTTCAAGATCTGCACTCCAGAAATTATGATAGTCATTGTTGCCTTCCTGAAGTTCAACACGGGTTTGAACAGCGGAACCATCTGCAACTAATATTTCACCGAAGTTTCTATTACCTCCGGTACCTTCATCCGGTCCCGGGTTTCCATCGGCATTTTCGTCAACCACAGTTACATTCTCATATTTGATCAAAACACCTTCATAAGATTCTGCTGGAAGTTCGCCGCTGTTGGCTCCATCAATATCCGAAGTTAAGAGTAATGTTGCTTCAGGTTCAACACCTGTTCCTAGTGGTGTAACTTGAACACCTTGATCCAGGTTGCCAATTCGTGTTACGCCAAAAGTTTCGTTTACAATACCTGTAACTTGAACTTTATCGCCTCTCACAAGTCCTTCACTCTCAGCGCCGAAAATTAAGATACCGCTCCATGGTCCAACTCCATTCTGGATGTGAACTCTAGCGCCGCTTCCGCTAAATCCCGGAATATCAGAAGTATCGGCAGTTACCACACCGGTAACAGTAACCGTATAATTGTGATATCCGCTGAACCCGCTGCCGAACGGAGAATATTGAACATCTTGAATAGTAAGGTCCCTATTCAGTACTTTGTAGAAATATCTGCTGGTTACAGTGTCAGTTGGACTGTATGATAAATTACCATCATTATCCACAGCTAAGATATAATATGCTACAAAAACAGAATCGTTAAAAGCCGGAATTACACCTGTCCAGATAGAATCCGCTGTGCTCATATCAATAGCAGCTTGATTCACAGAATCTACATCATAGATAATTTTTGCAGATGCAACTGAACCATCCCTATCAATGATCTTAGCGCTAACCGTCACACTTTCTCCTAACTTCACTACTCCTTTATCTCTAACAACATCTGAAATATTCGGAGGTAAAACTTCACCATAAACAATATCATCCGGATAGACAGGATTTATCATAAACCACCCGCCTTGTATATTCGTTCTTGTCTCAATATACCCGCGAATTCTATCTAACTTTGTTCCAGGTAACGGAGCTGGTGTGACCCTCCAATAATCTGCACTATTACCTACTACTATATTGGAATTGTCATTATCAAAAATTCTAAAAGTATTATATCCTAACACGCCGGGTTCTGTTGTTGTAACATTCTTAAATTCAACATAAACACCTTCCCACTTTTCAGCGAGGTAGTTAGGATTTCCACTCCCTTTCACTACAAGTGAATCGAGTGTGAGCAAAACCGGTTTTGGTCTTGATTGAATCCCGATCACATCCTGTGCTTGAAAGTCAACTGCATTAAGCTGAGTAGTAGTATAATACTCATTTACAACTGCTTTGAACTTTACAATATAACCGGTATCTAGAATTGCAAAAGAAGTTGAGGCATCAGGATCTCTGACCAAAATACCCGACCATTCGGTCATTGAAGTATCCTGCAGAAAAAATGCAGCTGCTCCGGCATGAAGCATAACGGTACTGTCGGGATTCGCTCCTTCATATGGTGCGTTCATTACAACACCGGTCACAATAACTGTATCACCGCTTACAGCAAGCGCAGGTTTTGGTTCACTGTTGCGTAATCCGTATTCCAGCAATGAATCTGCTTCGATAAATTGTATATCTTTAATTGACAGCTCGGGATAAGTCTGCGCAAACAAACTAACCGAGATCATTAAGATCGCAAAAATCATTAAACTCTTTCTCATAGTACCTCCATTTATTTTATTACTAAAAATTTTCCAATTTTAATATTACCTGTACCCTCATCTTTTACACTAAAAAGATATAAACCGGTTGCAATAGCCTGATCAAAATCCGTTATAAGGTCCCAGGCTTCTTCACCGCCTGACATCTGCTGAGTTTCGTCTGAAGCAAATGTCTCGAACCATCTTATATTTGAACCGTTGCTATTCTCGTCATGGTGAATTCTCTTAACGATATCACCTGATAAAGTATATACGGTAATTTCACAACGCTTAGGTAAATTGTTAAAGTATATCTTTCTCAAGCGCTCAGAATTACCGTCCCAAATAGCATTGCCATAATAGGGGTTCGGATAAACTCCAACTTCAAGATTCTTATCACTCGTTGGCGGAGTGCCGGGCAGCACTTTATTCAAGCCTGCTAACTTACTCGATTCCAACGAGCCTAAATTATTTGCCGGGTCTCCTTCGTCAAATGCAGTAACTGAATATGCATACTGCCATCCGTTAAGTAGATCGTCAAATTCAAACTTGTACCAGTATTCGGTCGTATCGTTAAAAAATGTTTTCGGTTCATCTAACTCTACAAAACTGAAGCCGGTATTATAGCCAATATCATTTCCCAGACTATCAAATTCTGCAGCAAGTGTAAGTGATTTTAATATATCCTGAGATTCGGTTAGATCGTACCCGGCATTAGTTCTGTAAACTCTGTATCCCTCAAAATCTTTGATTCCGGAAATCGGATCGATAGATTCTTCAGCGCGTTTGTCCCAATAAACTGTAACCTTGTTACTTTCGGGTACAACTTTTATAACCGGTGACAAAGGAGGCGCAGGAAGGATATATCTTGTAATTTCACCATTGCCGTCGAGATCCTCACCGGGGTCTAAAATATTATTTCCGTTTCTATCCTCACCGTTGTATGCTCTTATCGCCCAGCCAGCATTACCATATAGGTTTGTTTTTTGAATTCTAGTATCAAGACTTTGATCATTAAAACCATATTTTTTTGCAGCAACAATAGCGAACACAACATTGATCGAATCGCCGGGAGCAATGGATGAAAAACTTCCTGCAGTGATCAACATTGATCTGTTGCTCGGCTTCTTAATTTGTGCTGCCATTGATTCGTCGAATCTCACGCCATCTGTGAATTCACCGGTCATTTTTTTATAACGCTGCACATCATTTTGAGGCGCAAAATATTTTGCATCGCTTGTATTCCTAAACTGCCAAGTAACAAAGTTAGCGCTGTCCATCAATTCAGTTGAACCTAAATATTGTATGCCGATGTAACTATTAGTAAAACCCACATCTCCGGTTGCGTCAAACTCGTATGCTAACTTTAGTGAGTCATTGAATCCGTTGCCTCCTTTATTAAAGAAAGGCGCACCGGTTCTTGGTGATGTAATATTTGTGTTTCTTACAACTGTATCCGTCCATAAACCGACATAAACACTGTCAAGATATTTATCAGAAGTATTTATGATCCAATAATTTAGTATTACAAAAAAATCAGCAAAGGGATAATTCCATGCATAAGATTCTTGTCTGACAACGATACCTAACGGAGTATGGTCAACAATCAGTTCTCCGTTGCTCAAAGTTCTGTTCGTATCAGTGTAATCCATAAAAAGGTCTTGATGTGAAACTGCCTTCGGACTGAAAAATTTTGAGTCGATAAGAGATGATCTTTCTCTTACAAGTGATGCGGGAGCATTTGTGAATTCGAAACCACCGCCCCGGTTGCTTACAGAAGATGCATCCACAGAGCCGGTAGTTACAAACGGTCCTACTCTTCCGCTTTGGTTCTCGTTGTTGCTCACAAAACCGCCAACCCACAACCCGCCGTCAAAGATATGTTCAATACCGCTTCCTAAAGGATATTCACACGAAGGCTGTTCAGGCCACAGCGAAAAGCCGTGTCCGTAAGTACCGAAGTTGGTTACTGTAAGTCCGATGTTTCCGATATTAGTATATTTTGAGTTATCGTCTTTTAGAAGTTTATTCAGTCTAAAACCATGTTCATCAAAATTGGATGAAAATGCAAAGATCAAATATGCAGATAACAGTAATAGTAAATTTCGTTTCATAAATTCCTAAAAAAATGCTTTGTAAAATAGTAAATGAAGCCTTTTAATACAATGAAAATATTTAGAATATTTAGCAAAAAAGAGACATTTCAACTTATTATTTTTCAATATTATGCCTAACTTTTTTCTCCAAATAATTATCATGTGAACCCTGATTATTTATTGTGAAAAGTTTTTTGTATTAATATTACTTTAGAGTATTATGTAAACTAAATTGGTGAAATTTTGATGTTCAAATTTTTGTAACTTGTAGTTTCAGTGTTAAAGTGTTGTTAATGCAATAACCTCTAATAATAAAATTTTAAGATCAAAAGTTTTATCAAAAGAAAGAATCACAAAAAATTGTAGTGATAAAGATTAATATGAATAAATCGAATAAGGACATTAGCATTTTTCAAAGGATACTGAATTGTACCGAAAAAGCTGGAAATGCACTACCGCATCCAGCAACATTGTTTGCTTTATTTGCGATTGGTACACTTATATTATCGACTGTAGGAGATTTTTTAGGTTGGGAAGCTATTCATCCAGCAACAAAGGAAATTATAAAACCCATCAACCTTTTATCACATGACGGAGTTCATCGTATCCTTCTCGAAATGGTTGATAATTTTACCGGATTTGCTCCCCTCGGAATAGTGATTGTAGCTATGCTCGGAATAGGCATTGCTGAGCAAAGCGGGCTTATCAACACTGTCATTCGTTTACTTGTATTAAATTCTCCTAAACACTTATTAACCTTTGTAATTGTGTTCTCTGGAATATTGTCTAATGTGGCTTCCGATGTTGGCTATGTTCTATTAATTCCATTAGCCGGAGTTATTTTTGTCGCAGTGGGAAGACACCCAATTGCGGGTATGGCTGCTGCGTTTGCCGGTGTTTCCGGTGGATTTAGTGCTAATTTAGTATTAGGAACAGTTGACCCTTTATTAGCGGGATTATCACAAGAAGCAGCTAGGATTTTAGACCCTTTATACGAAGTAAATCCAACAGCTAATTACTATTTTATGGTCGCTTCAACTTTTATCATTGCTTTTGCTGGAACATTAGTAACAGAAAAGATTGTTGAACCTCGCTTAGGTAAATATAGCGGTAATGAAAGTAAGGTAAATGATTCTTTTGAACAATTATCTACAATTGAAAAAAAAGGCTTAATGATGGTTGCTCTTGCTTTTCTTTTCATTGTGCTTATTATGCTATGGGGACTAATTCCAGACGACGGATTTTTTAGGGGTAGTGATGGCGGACTGTTAACTTCCCCATTAATTAAAGGTGTTGTTGCGATACTCTTTGTGGTTGCCGGCGGCTTAGGAATTACCTATGGATTTACAACAGGAAGTTTTAAATCAGATGCGGATGTTATGAAAGGAATGGCATCTTCAATGAAAACTTTAGCTACCTATCTTGTTCTAGTCTTTTTCGCCGCCCAGTTTGTTGCATATTTTAAGTGGAGTAATCTTGGAATTATATTGGCTGTAAAAGGTGCAAATTTACTTATGTCAGCTGATATCGGTTTAATTCCTTTAATGATACTCTTTATTCTGCTTTCCGCAGCAATTAATATGCTTATGGGAAGTGCTTCGGCAAAGTGGGCAATACTTGCTCCAATTTTTATCCCGATATTTATGATAATGGGTTACTCTCCTGAACTATCCCAAGTTGTTTATCGAATAGGTGATAGTGTAACCAATGTGATTTCACCAATGATGAGTTTCTTTGCTCTTATCATTGCGTTTGTTCAAAAATATGATCCAAGAGCAGGAATCGGGACTATAATTGCCACTATGGTTCCATATTCATTTATTTTTCTTATAGTTTGGATTTTACTACTAGTTGTATGGTTGTTATTAGGTATTCCGTTGGGACCAGATGCCGAAATTTATTATGAAATACAGAAATAATTACTTTTTTATTCTGAAATTGAATGATCATTATTATTAATTGTGAAGTGGTCAATGAATTTATAATTATTATAAATGTATAGTGTAGTAACTAATAAACGAGGATTAAATTTTGAGATTTAAAATATTAGCAATTTTCAAAGATACACTTTTAATAGTGATTGGAATTCTTTCAGCAGGGTTCGGATTAAAAGGATTTCTTCTGCCAAATTCATTTATCGACGGCGGTGCAATGGGTATTTCTCTGTTATTATCAGAAACAACAAGCTTTCCATTGTCGATTTTAGTTGTGGCAATCAATTTACCATTTATTATACTCGGATATTCACAAATTGGCAAACAGTTCGCTATTAAAAGCATAATTGCAATAATCGGACTCGCATTGGTATTACATTTCGTCCCATACCCATTAATTACATCAGATAAATTACTAATTGCAGTCTTTGGCGGTTTTTTCTTAGGTGCTGGTATTGGAATGGCAATTCGTGGCGGTTCGGTAATTGACGGTACAGAGGTACTGGCAATTCATCTGAGTAAAAAAACCGGACTTACAATAGGAGATATTGTTCTAATCTTTAACATTATTATATTTTCTTTCGGAGCTTATATCTTATCCATCGAGATTGCACTTTATGCTATTTTAACATATCTGGCTGCCTCAAGAACAATTACTTTTATAGTAGAAGGTGTAGATGAATATACTGGTATAACAATAATATCAGATTATAGTGACGAAATACGCTCGATGATCACTCAAAAATTAGGAAGAGGAGTCACAATTTATGATGGGAAAGGTGGATATAAACGAAACGATGAGAGCTTTAAACGAATGGATATCATTTATACAGTTGTTACACGTCTTGAAATTGCACGTATTATGAAAGAGATTGAAAAAATTGATCCTAATGCCTTTATAATTATGAATAGTATTAAAGACACTAAAGGTGGTATGATAAAAAAAAGAGCTCTTGAAGAATAAATAAATACAGCCAATAAAGTAATAAACTAAATTGGCTGTGTTATAAATAGTACAAGCATTTTGTTTGCGTAATCAAAATCCCATTTTCTACAAAATATCTTACAGGCTCAATCGAATATAATAATGTTCCTTTTATGCTTCTTGAACTACCTGTCCAGCTAACTCCATTCCTTTTTTGAGGGCTTCCTCATTCAGCGGCAACAGATGATGATAGCGTTCCGGTAGAACTTTTTTCAGTCCTTCAAGAATATTCTCGAATTTTATTATCGGTTTCTTCTGCAGAAAAGCGCCGAGCATTATCATATTCATTATCTTTGTATTTTTCATTTTTGCCGCTTCTGCTGCACCCGGAATCCCAATAATATCAATATCTTCCCTTGTAGGAGGATTTATTACGTTTGTACTTTCGTATATCAAAAGTCCCCCGGGCTTAACTGCTTTCTCAAACTTATCAACCGACGGCTGATTAAGTGCGATCACTGTATCAAACGTTGCGATGATAGGTGAACTTATCTTTGAATCACTGAGAATAGCAATACAGTTTGCAGTGCCGCCGCGCATTTCAGGTCCGTATGACGGCATCCAGCTAACTTCTTTATCTTCGATGATACCTGAATAGCATAGTATCATTCCCATTGATAAAACACCTTGTCCGCCAAAGCCGGCTATTACAATTTCTTCAGTCATCACTTAACCCTCCCATTTGGTGTTTTAATATCTCCTAAAGGATAGAACGGTATCATATTAGCCTCCAGCCAATGATTCGATTCAACCGGGGTCATCTTCCAGTTTGAGGGACAGTTTGCAACAAATTCAATAAAGCAAGTTCCTTTCTTATCTTTCTGCAATTCAAAACCTTTTCTGATTGCTTTTTTTGCTCTTCGTACTAAATTCGGTTTATACACCGCCTGTCTAGTAACATAGTATGTGCCGGGTAACTCAGCAACAAGCTCAGTGATCTTAAGAGGATTTCCCATCGTGATCACATCTCTTCCCATTGGCGATGTGGTCGATTTCATTCCCACTAATGTAGTTGGAGCCATTTGACCACCGGTCATACCATAAATACCATTGTTGATAAATATTATAAGAATATTCTCGCCTCTGTTGCAAGTGTGAATAGTTTCACCAGTACCGATTGCAGCTAAGTCGCCGTCCCCTTGATATGAAAACACATACTTATCAGGCAGCACCCTTTTAATACCGGTCGCTACAGCCGATGCTCTGCCATGAGCAGCTTCGGTCATATCAACATCTAGATAGTTATACGCAAATACTGCACAGCCAACAGGAGCAATCCCTATTGTTTCCGATTGGATGTCCATCTCTTCAATAACTTCTGCAATTAACCTATGAACAACACTATGCGCACAGCCCGGGCAGTAATGGAAGTCAGCATGCTTTAATGTTTTCGGTACTTGATAAACAATATTCTCGTCAACAACAATAGTATCGTCTCTAAGGGCTGTATTTTCATAATGATCTTCTTCTATTAATGCTTTCTCGTTCATTCGACACCTCCGATTATTTTTTTCTCAAGAGCTTCAAGAATTTCTTCAGGAGTAGGAACTATACCGCCCATTCTACCATGAAATTCAATTGGGATCTTTCCATTCACTGCAAGTCTTACGTCTTCAACCATTTGTCCGGCATTCATTTCAACATCTAAAATACCTTTGACCTTGTCAGCTATTTCAAAATATGTTTGATAAGGAAACGGGAAAAGAGTGATCGGTCTTATAACCCCAACCTTGTATCCTTTATCACGAGCCAATTCTGCCGCCTTCTGACAAATCCTCGCAACAAGTCCATAACCGGTAATTATATAGTCAGCATCATCACAATTGATTTTTTCGACTCTTATTTCATTCTTCTCAATCTCTCTGTATTTTTTTTGCAAATGCAGATTGATCTCTTCCATCTTATCCGGTTGAATATGTAAAGAAGTAATAACATTGCTTGGTCTATCCTCAGATTTACCTATAGTTTCCCATCCTTGGATTATATCTTTACGAGGCTGCTGAGGGAATAGTTTTACTTTTTCCATCATCTGTCCCAAAGCGCCGTCGGTTAATATCATAACCGGGTTCCTATATTTAAACGCCAGTTCAAAAGATAGTTTCACAAAGTCAGCCATTTCCTGAACAGTTGATGGTGCAAGAACAATTAAATGATAGTCACCATGTCCGCCGCCTTTTACAGATTGGAAATAATCTCCTTGCGCCGGTTGTATAGTGCCTAAACCAGGTCCGCCGCGATTAACATT
>UOGD01000131.1_pt1 | contig 13381 bp, 9 predicted proteins | sample 1989731 | NCBI WGS metagenome assembly UOGD01 (sample SAMEA4712198, study PRJEB27164) | hydrothermal vent metagenome | biome: marine basaltic hydrothermal vent biome; feature: marine hydrothermal vent; material: mineral | place: Pacific Ocean | collected 2011-06-14/2011-07-23 | depth 1691 m | reverse complement strand
TATTCAATTCATTTTCATATAACTTATTTTGTCCTTTAGTATGCATACACTTGGTCTTCCAGTTGTCACGACTATGAGTTAATTCTTTTATCCTTTTTTTTAACTCTTTGTTTTCTAATCGCCTTTCGATTGCTCGTGGCTTCCAATAAGCACCTTTGTTCTTACTCATTTTGTTAAATCCTTTTCTACAAAGATAACTAAAGTGGAACGATGTTAAAAGTATTATATTGAGTATTTATTACACCCCACCTCGAAGGTTTTTGCCAGAGCATCTTCTACTAGTTTTTGTGACTATCTCTCAATCCAACTTGTCCGCATGGTTTTAAAGTTAGGTGCAATTACCGTGTATTTATATCCTTTTGTAATTGCCTTTCTCCATTTAGCTTTTTTGTTATCGGATGGTTTACTGAGCCAAGTTTTATCCGACATAATAGTCTGCGTTCCGTTATCGGTATTGATCTCAGCAATAAGATTAAACCCTGCGCCTGTTCTGCCGGCATAACTTCTTGCCTTTATTTCAATTTTATTTTTACCGGGTTTCAAATAGTCGCTCACATCCAAAAGTAAAAACCGTTTATGCTCGGTTATCAATGAAAGAGAACGGCGTGCGGTAACCTTGCCGACAAATTTATTATTAATATATAATTCAGCATAACTGTCCCCCATCAATTGTAAGAGAGCTTCGTTGATTTCACCCTTAATTGTAAACTCTTTTTTGAAATCTGCTTTGTCGTATGCACGTCTGCGGTTTTTTGCACAGTAAAGCCACTTGCTTTTAATTTCCGGATTGATCAGTGTATCGTCAGCAAGTTGTTCGTTGATCTCGTTAAAGTATGCTATCAGTCTATCAAACTTATCAATTATAAAATTCAAGTTTTCATGTTTATAATAATTCAGCCAGATCTGCTCGTAGTGATATTTAAGATTGTTAAGCTCGCTTATGTTCAGATTGATCATTCCCGTTATATCTACATTTTTAAGTTCGTCCTCAATCCAGTTAATTTGCTGCAGAATCTCTTCTTCCTTCGAGCCTTTCTTCTTTACCTTTTCTTTTAGAGAATAGAGTGTAAGTTTCTGCCGCAGATAATATTGTGTTTTTAATTTGTTGATATACCAATAGTCGAGGTATATTAAATATCTTAACAACTCAAGGTGATCCCTGTTCCTTGTGACAAAGGGTTCAAACTCATCAATAATGTTATATGATTTAGGCAGAGTCCATTGCATCCATGATATTATTTCTTCCCGGTTAGTCCTGGATTCCCACCAGCCGCCGGTTGAGAGGCTTAAAGCCGGGTGACGCCATACTTCATGCCACTGCATCTGATTGAATTGATTGCTGAAAGTTTTATATAATCCGTTTAATCCGTCATCATTGATACCGAAAAAATCAGCAAAAAAGCGATCGTTAAATTCAGAGATTTTACTCTGGCGAAAATTCCATGAACATTGTGCCGACCATGCATATCCGAACAGTACAAATTCTTTAAATGTTTCTGATCCGTAATCACCCCAGTTAGAATTGATCATTCCGGTAGAGCCGTTTGCAATACCGCTTTTGATGAAACTCTTAATATTGGGCAGCGCAATTTGATAAGCGGGAAATGTTGTTCTGAAATTCCAAACAGAAGGAGATACGTAGTATTCAAACCCGGCGTCACGGAACAGATCTGTAGAAGTGTAATTCGTACTGGCGTTATAGTGCCAATCAACAATAATAATATCTTTCGGTATCATGTCTAATATATCGGGATGATTCAAAATAACATCGCCATACATCATCACTTTTTTGTCGTTCTTTTTGCAGATATCGTAAACCTTTTTATAATGTTCGGCATGAACTTTTGCAATTCCTTTTTTTGAAGCCAGCGCCTTACTTTTTCCTCTTCCCACATCATAACTTTCATCTGCGCCGATATTTATATATTCCGAAGGGAACAGCTCAAAGACCTCATTCAGCATATTTTCGAGGAAGGTGTAGGTTTTTTCTTCAGATATACTTAATGAAGCCGCTCCCGGATATTCGGCATATTCTTGAAATTCATCTTGTGAAAGGATGTTCTCAAAATGTCCGAGTGTTTGAAATATTGGAATCACATCAATATACCGTTCTCCGGCATAATCAACAATTTCTCGAACCTCGTCTTTTGTTAAAGCTCCCCTGTTTTTGCCAATTGACGGATAGGAATCCAACTCCAGCATATCTTCCAAGTAAACCATGTATGTATTCATTTTATAACGGGCAATAAAATCGATGATACGTTTGAAATTATCAATTGTCGAAACTTGTCCTCTGCTGATATCGTCCGATATTCCACGCACGTTTATATCGGGCCAATCAATTATGTTAAGATTTGGCAATTGTGCCGATTGAGAATTCTCTATTAGCTGTATCAAACTCATAGCGCCGTAAAATATACCTCTATTAGTTGTGCTGCGTATAGAGATTCTGTTTTCATCAATAACAAGTTGATATGCCTGAAGATGAATTGTTGAATCAACAGATCTCGGCAGTGGAAGTTCTTCAACAATAAGTAAATTTATATTGCCGATACTGTTTGAAATGTCAGCGTCTATGTCGTAATATTCATTTAAGCTTGATGCAATTTGCTCGGCAGTAAATTCCAGGTCATCGTTAGAAATTCTAATTGTAGAATTTGACGTAAAGTTGAAAACGCCGTTTGAAGTCTTGATTATTTGAGGTGTCGGGATAATCATATTTTTTAACCCGGAGTTTCCCAAAATTATTTGATAAAAAATGAATGTTAATAAAAATATTCGTCTCAAACAAAACACCTGTAAAAAGTTAAATTAAAATGGGTTAGCAAGTTAAGATTTATTTTAAGGAAAATAAATTTTTAACGACTTTAAATTTTATATTTGACTTGTCTTGAAATTTAACAATAACTTAACACATAGATTAAATTTTAATTTGTAATTTTTAAAAGTCTTTTAATAATTATTCAGTATTTCAAAATATAATTTTAGGAGTTGAATTGGAAGTATATTTAATCGCTGTTGTAATTCTACTTATTTTAGCTGTCATTGGATTGATAGTGGGAGTAAGTAACGATGCTGTAAATTTTCTTAATTCTGCAATTGGCTCAAAAGTAGCGCCGCGCTGGGTAATCATGTCCGTTGCGAGCATTGGCTTAATGGTTGGGACCATGTTCTCAACAGGTATGATGGAAGTTGCCAGGAAGGGTATTTTTCATCCCGAGCTGTTTACATTTCCCGAGATTACTTTAATATTCGTTGCAGTAATGCTGGCTAATATATTACTTCTTGATGTTTTTAACTCTTTTGCTCTACCTACCTCTACAACCGTTTCAATAGTTTTTAATATGCTCGGGGCAGCGGTATTTGTCGCGTTAATAAAAATTGGTCAATCTGATAATAGTGCGGCAGACTTAAATTCGTATATAAATTCCAGTAAGGCTCTTGCAATTATTTCCGGCATACTTCTTTCGGTTATTATTGCATTTATTACCGGTGCAATAATTCAATATTTTACAAGGTTGTTGTTTACATTCAACTTTGCTAAAAAGCTGAAACGTTACGGAGCAATATGGGGCGCGGTCGCTTTAACAGCGATAACATTTTTTATTGTGATAAAAGGGGCAAAACATTCAACGGTTTTATCACTCGAAATAAGAGATTATATAGCTCAGAACACGAAAACTATTTTGCTTTATAGTATAATATTCTGGGCGATTATTTTGCAGCTTGTGATGCTTTTTACTAAAGCTAATATTTTAAAATTTATTGTATTGATAGGCACATTTGCATTAGCGTTAGCTTTTGCCGCAAACGATCTTGTAAACTTTATTGGCGTTCCGCTTGCCGGGTTAAGCGCTTACTCAATAGCAAGTAATTCACCCGATCCGTTAAACTTATTGATGACAGGCTTAAATGGCAAGGTTGAAACAAACTCAATACTATTACTCATTACAGCATTGATAATGGTTGCCACACTTTGGTTTTCTAAAAAGGCACGGGCGGTTACAAAGACCGAGATCAATTTGAGCAGACAAGCTGATGGCGATGAAAGATTCGAATCCTCTGCCCTGGCTAGAACAATTGTGCGCAGTAATGTAAAAGCGGCACAGAACCTTAGAAAAATGCTGCCGGATTTTGTAATTAGGAGTGTTGAAAAAAGATTTCAGAACGGAGATACGGCAACAAAAGAAAAAGACACACCTGCATTCGATTTAATAAGAGCTTCGGTAAATTTGATGGTTGCTAGTATTTTGATCTCTTATGCAACTTCGTATAAACTTCCTTTGTCAACAACTTATGTTACTTTTATGGTTGCAATGGGAACATCATTTTCCGACAAGGCTTGGGGAAGGGAAAGTGCCGTTTACAGAGTTTCCGGTGTAATTACCGTAATAACAGGATGGTTCCTTACGGCGCTGATAGCATTTTTTGCTTCAGGTTTTGTTGCTTCAATAATGTTTTATGGCGGAGCGCCTGTTACATTGATCTTAATACTTCTATCCGGTTATATTCTGTATAAAAATCATTTACGCCATAAGGAAAAAGAAAACATTGAAGAACAGGAAACCACTGTCGTTAATACTGAGTGGAGTTCGGAATTAGAAGCGGCAAACGGTTTAATGAAAGAATGTGCTGAAGTTTTAGAAGGCTCTTCAGAGGTAATATTAAGCTCAATTGAAGGACTTATTTCCGAGGATAGAAAAATATTTTATTCTGCCGATAAACAACTTAAACGTGAAAAGAAAAGAACGAACAATTTTATAAATCATTCATTTGAAGCCGCAAAACTTTTAGATGAAGAAAACCTCAAACTTGAAAGACGGTATGGAAAAATAATAGCAGCGCTGCAGCAAATTTTTACCAACACTAAGAGTGTATATATAAATAGTTCCACTCATGTTGAAAACACTCACTATGCGCCTAATGAAGATCAATCCGCCGAGTTAAAGGAATTGAGTAATGATTTGAAAAAACAAATTGACTTAACATCGAAATATCTTAGGAACTCAGAAGAGAAAGATATTTCTGAAATTGAAAAAATCACCGAATCACTTCAACAAAAATTAATAGAATATGACAAAAATCAGATTAGAAGAATTAAAGAGAAAAAAAGTTCTACCCGGAACAGCAAACTTTATTTTAGTATAGTTTCTGATTTTGAAAACATCTCAACCCAATTACTTGAAATTGTAACTCTTTTCAAAAAGAATTATCGAACAATCGAAAAAATTGTTACTGAAGGCGACGAGAATATAACTTCGTAGTATATCAATTAAATATTCAGAAAACTCTGTATCAAAAGATTCGTAATACTATTTTCTCCATGTTGGAAAAAATAGTATTATTTTATGTATTAATGTTTAAATCAATTTATCTATCAGACTAAATGGCTTCTAAGAATAAAAAGATATGTTATCACTGCGGATTGGAATGTCCGACCGATGATATAAAAATCAACGACAAATATTTTTGCTGCAACGGCTGTAAAACCGTATATGAAATGCTAGAAGCCAATGACCTCTGCAACTATTATACAATTGACGAAAACCCCGGTATATCCAAGCGGAATGAGATCAGAAGAAATTTTGATTTTCTTGACGACCTCGATCTGAAAAACAAACTTATTGATTTTACAGATGGAAAAGTCACAGCCGTAACTTTCGATATTCCGCAAATGCACTGCAGTTCATGCGTTTGGATATTGGAGAACTTATACAAATTCAACGATGGAATTTCATTTTCGGAAGTTGATTTTCTTAAGAAAACACTTTCTGTAAAATTTATTGAAGAGAAAACTTCACTTAAAAAAGTTGTTGAACTATTAGATTCTCTTGGGTATGTACCAAATCTTAATCTGGATGAGAAGAAAGAAGATAAAATAAAAGACGAGTATAAAAAACTCTATTATAAAATCGGCATTGCTGGTTTCAGCTTCGGTAATGTAATGCTGTTGAGTTTCCCGGAATATCTATCGTTCACCGATAAAGTAACTTCAGATATGCAGATGATCTTTAACTGGATAAACATTTTTCTATCACTTCCCGTCTTCCTGTATAGCGCAAGTGAATATTACATCTCTGCTTTTAAGGGATTAAGAAATAAAATAGTTAATATTGATGTTCCCATTACGCTTGGAATTTTTGTCCTCTTCTTTAGAAGCATGTATGAAATATTTGTCGCCGGTGGAGTTGGGTATCTGGATTCAATGACAGCATTGGTGTTCCTGCTATTGACCGGCAAGATATTCCAGAATAAGACATACGATGCAATGAACTTTGAAAGGAATTATAAGTCCTACTTCCCAATTGCCGTAACCATCATGAAAGACGGAAAGGAAACAACTATTCCGGTTGATAAATTAGAAGTCGGGCAGAGAATAGTTGTGAAGAATAATGAACTAATTCCGGCTGATGCAATTCTGATCAGCGAACAGGCACATATCGACTACAGTTTTGTTACTGGTGAGTCGCAACCTGTTGAAGTGATCAACGGGGATATGATCTATGCCGGCGGTAAGGAGATAGGAGAGGCAATTGAAGTCGAAACTGTAAAAGAAGTATCCCAGAGTTACTTAACACAGCTTTGGAACAGTAAGGCTTTTGAAAAAAAATATGAAAGCAAAATTGATACGACCGTTAATTTTGTGAGCAAATATTTTACTGCAATTATTCTTGCAATTGCTTCTATCGCTTTTATTTATTGGGCTTCAACAGATATGGAACTGGCTTTTAATGCATTTACTGCAGTGCTTATAATTGCATGTCCATGTGCTTTAGCTCTTTCCACACCATTTACTTTAGGCAACACGCAGAGAATTTTTGGCAGAAATAAATTCTATGTAAAAAATACTACTGTAATTGAAAAATTATCCGAATTGACCTCAATAGTTTTTGATAAAACAGGAACGATCACAAAAACGGCTGGGGCAAGCATTGAATTTGTCGGAAAGAGTCTTTCGGAAGAAGAAAAACAATTAATAAAAGCCTTGGTCAGAAATTCTTCGCACCCGCTGAGTTTAAAAATAGCATCACTCCTGAAAATAAAATCAAACATAAAGATAGAAAAATACGAAGAGATAGTTGGAAAAGGTATAAGCGGCGTTGCAGGTAATCATTCGATAAAGATCGGTTCGTATTCATTCACATCGGAAAAAGAAACAGAGAAAAATAAAATACCTGTTGCGGCTACTAATGTTTATGTTTCTATCGACGACAAACAATTTGGATATTATAAAGTCACGAATATTTATAGAAGTGGGTTGAAAGGAATAATCAATTCCCTTAAAGAAAAATATAAATTATTCATTCTTTCGGGCGATAATGATAGTGAGAAAAACAATCTTATGGAGTTCTTCCCGGATGAAAAGTATCTTTATTTTAACCAATCACCTCATGATAAATTACATTTTATTGAAAATCTTCAAAAGCAGAATGAAAAGGTTCTGATGATAGGGGATGGACTGAATGATGCAGGCGCGCTGATAAAAAGTGATGTCGGAGTTTCAATCTCGGAAGACATAAATAATTTTTCTCCTGCCTGCGATGGAATTTTGGATGCAAAGTCCTTTAAATATTTAAAAGATTTTATTAACTTCTCGTATACAAGTAAGAAAATTATTATAACTAGTTTTATCATATCATTTTTTTATAATTTAATTGGTATTGGCTTTGCTGTTCAAGGTACGCTTTCTCCTGTTATTTCAGCAATATTAATGCCAATAAGCTCAATATCAATAGTAGTGTTTACGACAGTGTCTACAAACTTAGTTGCAAAGAAGCGGGGGTTCTTATAATGTCAGCAATGCTGATATTAATAGGGTTTTCTTTGACTGTAGCCATTATCTTTTTGGTTGCATTTTTATGGGCGGTTAAGAGCGGTCAGTACAAAGACAGATATACCCCTTCCATACGAATGCTGTTTGATGATAAAAAGCCAAGTGACAGTAACGATGATAATCACGATAATAAATAGATTCAATAAATAACAGGGAGTACCTTGCATGAATGTTGAAAAATTCAGTTATGATAACCAGATAGTAAAGTTATTTGTTATTGCTACGGTTATTTGGGGAATTGTCGGCATGACAGTCGGTGTATTGATTGCATTTCAAATTTATATACCATCACTAAATTTTGATTTTCAGTATACCACTTTCGGCAGAATGCGTCCGCTGCATACTAATGCGGTGATCTTTGCATTTGTCGGTAATGCCATTTTTGCCGGAGTATACTACTCACTGCAAAGATTGACAAAAGCCAGAATGTTCAGTGACTTACTGAGTAAAATCAATTTTTGGGGATGGCAATTAATGATTGTTGCTGTTGTGGTTACTTACACTTTGGGTATAACAACATCCAAAGAATATGCTGAAGCCGAATGGCCTATTGATATATTGATCGCAATTGTTTGGGTTGTGTTTGGCACAAACTTGATCGGCACCTTGATCAAGCGGCGAGAGAAACATATGTATGTTGCAATATGGTTTTACATAGCAACATTTGTTACAGTTGCGGTTCTGCATATTGTTAATTCATTTGAACTTCCGGTATCACTTTTCAAAAGTTACTCTGTTTTTGCCGGCGTTCAGGATGCTCTTGTAGAATGGTGGTACGGTCATAATGCAGTTGCTTTCTTTTTAACTACGCCGTTCCTTGGACTGATGTACTATTATCTTCCTAAAGCGGCGAACAGACCTATTTATTCATATCGGTTGTCGATACTACACTTTTGGTCATTAATATTTATTTATATTTGGGCCGGACCGCATCATTTGCTTTATTCGGCATTGCCGGATTGGGCTCAATCGTTAGGCGTGGTTTTCTCGCTGATGCTGATCGCTCCATCTTGGGGAGGTATGCTTAACGGCTTGCTGACTTTAAGAGGCGCTTGGGATAGAGTAAGGGACGATCCTGTCTTAAAATTCTTCGTGGTTGCCGTAACAGCATATGGAATGGCAACGTTTGAAGGACCAATGCTGGCGTTAAAAAATGTAAATGCTCTGGCACATTTTACTGATTGGATACCTGCTCATGTTCACATTGGTACTCTTGGCTGGAATGGATTGCTGACGTTTGGTATGCTCTATTGGTTAGTACCTAAAATGTGGAACACAAAACTTTACTCTAAAAAACTGGCAGATTCTCATTTTTGGATTGCCACACTCGGAATAGTTGTGTGGGTAGTTCCAATGTATTGGGCAGGCTTAACACAATCATTAATGTGGAAAGAATTTACCCCGCTCGGTGTATTGCAGTATCCGAATTTCTTGGAAACTGTGCTTCAAATTGTTCCGATGTATATGATTCGATCAATCGGCGGCTCAATATATTTAACCGGTGTGTTCATAATGGTTTACAATTTATTTAAAACTGCGAAGCAGGGAAATTTTGTAGCAAATGAAGAAACCGAAGCGCCCGCCTTAGGAAAAATAGAAAAAGAAAAGAAAATATCACATCGTTGGATCGAAAAACGACCAGTACAATTTGCTGTTCTTTCTACCGTTGTAATTTTGATTGGCGGTCTTGTAGAATTCATTCCGACATGGTTAATCAAATCAAATATTCCAACCATTGAAAGTGTAAAACCTTACACACCGTTAGAATTGGAAGGACGTGATATTTATATTCGAGAGTCATGTAATTCATGTCACTCACAATTGGTGCGCCCATTCCGCTCGGAAACCGAAAGATACGGTGAGTATTCGAAAGCAGGCGAATTTGTTTACGACCATCCTTTCCTATGGGGATCGAAACGTACAGGGCCCGACCTGCACAGGGTAGGCGGTAAGTATTCTAATATGTGGCACTATCTTCATATGCAGGATCCGAGACAAATGTCTCCAGGTTCGCTGATGCCTAGTTATTCTTGGCTTCTCGAGCAGCAATTGGACACGGACTTAACGCCCACAAAAATAAACGCGATGCGTACATTGGGGGTTCCATACGAAGAAGGTTATGAAGACCAGGCGGTAAGTGATCTTCAGCTGCAGGCTCAAGATATAGCAGATGACTTATTAGAAAGCGGGATTATTGTTGAGCCCGACAGGGAAATTGTAGCTCTAATTGCTTATCTACAGAGACTTGGAACGGATATTAAAGTTAAAAAAAACTGAAAATAAGTAGGGAAAAATATGCTATCAAATTATTTAACCTCTATCGAGAATGTTGAGGTTTTTCCAATAATAGGGCTGCTGATATTTTTCACAATTTTTGTTGGAATTGTGATATGGGTTTTCAAAAAAGACAAACCTTATATGGAAAATCTTGCAAACATTCCTTTACAAGAAAACGATCATATAAAAATAAATGATGAGAACAAAAATGAAAAATAAAGTTAAATTAAATTTTATATCTGTTTTGTCGCTTTTGCTTATTTTCAGCACAACATTATTTGCTCAAACCGAAACCGGAGCAAATAGTAATGATTACGGATCTTTGTTGAAGATAATAATAGCGATAACCGCGTTTTTAATTGCTCTAGTGTTATGGCTGGTTCTTGTTTATGCCGAAAGTAATGATACAGAAGGAAAAAAAGCAACTGAGCCTTTTAAAAAGTTTATTCATGCTCTTACTCAATCAGTTTCAATTCAAGAAGAAGATGATATTATGTTGGATCATGATTTTGACGGGATCAGAGAACTCGACAACAAAATTCCCCCATGGTGGAATGCTCTATTTTATGGGGCAATCATCTTCGGTATTATATATATGATTGACTATCATGTTATAGGTGACGGCAATGTTCAGGAAAGGGAATATCAGGAAGAGATGCAGGCGGCAAATTTAAAACTGGAAGTATTAACAAAGAGCGGGACGATGATAACAGAGGAAACGGTAACCCCTCTCACCGATGCAGCAGCTTTGGCTGCCGGCAAGAAAATATTTCTTAAAAATTGTGCCGCATGTCATGGACAAAACGGTGAAGGACTAGTAGGACCTAACTTTACCGATGATTATTGGATAAATGGCGGAGGTATTAAAAACATTTACCGCACCATTTCCCAAGGCGTTCCCGCTAAAGGAATGATCAGTTGGAAATCTCAGTTGAGTCCAAACCAGATTCAGGAAGTGGGTAGTTATATATTAAGTCTTAAAGGAACAAATCCGCCAAATCAAAAAGGGCCTGAAGGCGAAAAGTGGGTTCCTTCGAAAAAAGAAAATACCGGCGGCGGCAATGCTGAGATGAGCGATAAAGGAATTGGACCAGTTAAAGAAGTAACAATTGGTGAAATTGACCCGGCTCTGGCAAAAAAAGGTGAAGAAGCATTTGTGGCTAAATGTTCTGCATGTCACAAGCTCAATAAAAGGTTTGTTGGTCCGGCTTTAGCAGGAGTAACCGAAAGACGTTCTCCTGAATGGATCATGAATATGATTCTTAATCCTGACCAGATGATAAAAGAGAATCCGATCGCAAAAAAATTGCTGATGGAATATTTAGCGCCTATGGCAAATCAAAACCTTACTCAGGATGAAGCCCGATCAATATTAGAATACTTCAGAACACAAACCGAAAAAAAATAATTTATTTTCCTCAAGCGGACATCTAAATAAGTGTCCGCTTTTTTCTACTCACAATTAAATTTTTCGTATTCAGACAAATAATTCTTATTTTATTTTTGTATATTATCGCCTTCCATAAATAATTATTTTGTGGATAGTAAAACTAAAATTCCTTATTTTTTTTGTTCAAAAAAATTGTTTTAATCTAATTAACTTATTAATTTAATAAAAGTACATAACATGATAAATAAAATAGTGTTTTTTTTCGCAATGCTCCTTCTAATTAGTGCATGTAATTCCACTGAGAAAGAAAAACCGTCAAAAGAAAAAGAAGTAATCGATAAAGGCATCGGACCAATTAAAAATGTGGAACTTGGTAAAATTGATCCGGCGTTAGTAAAAAAAGGCGAAGAAACATTTGTAGCTAAGTGTTCCGCATGTCACAAGATCAATAAAAGGTTTGTTGGTCCGGCTTTGATGGGAGTTACAGAAAGACGTTCTCCTGAATGGATCATGAATATGATTCTTAATCCCGATCAAATGGTAAAAGAAGATCCAACCGCAAAAAAATTGTTGATGGAGTATTTGACTCAGATGGCAAACCAAAATCTTACAAAAGATGAAGCCCGATCAATATTAGAATATTTCAGAACACAAACAGAGAAAAAGTAATTTATTTTCACTAAGCGGATGCTAAATAAGTATCCGCTTTTTAGTTAAAAATATTTTTTTTGTATTCAGATAAAAAATTCTTATTTTATCTTTGTATATTTTTTATTATTATAAAAAATCATAGTCTAATAAATAGAGCAGAACTTCAAAAACTATATTCAAAAAGTATAATCAATAATTAAATTAACCTTTAACAATCCAAAGGATGTCACATGATAAAAAAAACAGCAATATTTTTTTTAATGATATTTCTAATTAGTGCGTGTAATTCGGGGGAGAATCAAGAAGCTACTAGAGGAACGTCGTCTAACTTTGAAAAGAATACTCCTAAAGGACAGGCTTCCTATTCTGATGATGTCTCAGCTAAAAATATTCTTCAAGTTGCGATGAGCTCGCCGGACCATACAACCCTTGTTGCAGCAGTACAAGCGGCAGAAATAGAACACGTTCTTGTTAATGCCGGTCCTCTTACGGTTTTTGCTCCGACAAACGCTGCTTTCGATGCGTTGCCTGAGGGAACGGTTGAAACATTACTAAAACCGGAAAACAAATCTAAGCTTGCATTTATATTAACAAATCATGCGGCTCCAGGCTCATTTAATATTGAAGCCTTAAAAAAGGAAGCAAGAAAGGGAAGAAAAATTTATACGGCGGCTGGCGATTACCTTGAAATTAAGGTTGACGGAGACGACGTCTATGTTGGCGGAGCCAAAGTGTTGGCCTCAATTCAAACAAGCAACGGAGTTATAGACGTTGTGGATAAGGTAATTCTACCATCTGAAAATTAATTAACATCATAAAACAAATGAAAGGATTAGTATGAAAGCATTAACTAAATTATTCATTCTATTTGCAGCTATGGGATTTTTGTTTATCCTAACAAGCTGTGGACAAAATGGAAAAAGTTCTAAAAGCGGTGCATTAACTTCAAACGCGGCTGAAAGAGTTTTCGTTCCACCTGGTGAGCACGATGAATTTTATGCTTTTATTTCAGGCGGTTTTAGCGGACAGCTAGCTATATATGGATTACCATCGGGCAGATTATTCAAAATAATTCCTGTGTTTGCTTTAGATGGCGAAAAAGCTTATGGTTTTAACGAGGAAACAAAGCCAATGCTGCAGACTTCGTATGGTTTCGTTCCATGGGATGATGCGCATCATCCTGATCTTTCACAAACCAATGGTGAAATTGATGGGAGATGGTGTTTCAT
>UOGD01000021.1_pt1 | contig 13428 bp, 7 predicted proteins | sample 1989731 | NCBI WGS metagenome assembly UOGD01 (sample SAMEA4712198, study PRJEB27164) | hydrothermal vent metagenome | biome: marine basaltic hydrothermal vent biome; feature: marine hydrothermal vent; material: mineral | place: Pacific Ocean | collected 2011-06-14/2011-07-23 | depth 1691 m | reverse complement strand
GGCTACCGATCAAGGTTTGATCATGCTGAAGAATTTGCTTCACCTGGTTACTACTCTGTACAACTGAAAGATTACAACATTAAAGCTGAGCTAACTGTCACTAAACGAGTTGGATTTCATAAATACACATTCCCCAATGCGGATAATGCGCATATCCTTATTGACCTTGGTCACTCGCTTGGTCCGCTTGCTGAAAAAAAATCACATATTAAAATTGTAAACAAAACGCGAATTGAAGGTTATAAAATATCACAAATCGGTACTTTATATTTTGTCGCCGAATTCAGTAAACCGTTCAAATCTTTTGGAACATGGAATAAAGGTTACGCTAAACCAGAATCCGGAGGCGGATTTATCAACCCTTATAAAACAGCCGAGACAGGGAGAGAAGTTGGTGTATTCCTTGACTATTCAACCTCTAAAAATGACGAGATACTTGTTAAAGTTGCTGTTTCTCATGTAAGTATAGATGGTGCTAAAAAAAATCTCGAGGCTGAGCTTCCTGGTTGGGATTTTAAACAAATACGCAGCGAAGCTAGAGAAATATGGAATAAAGAACTATCAAAAGTTGAAATTAAAGGAGGTACCGAGGAGCAAAAACAAATATTTTACACTTCACTTTATCACTCTCTTCTGGCACAGCAAATATTCAATGATGTTGACGGCAAATATTTTGGAATGGACGGCAAAGTGCACACGGCAGAAGGTTATGATTTCTATCCTTCATTTTTTGCATGGGATACTTATCGTTCCGAACAACCATTAATGGTTTTGCTTGAACCTGATCATGCGAACGATATGATCAAATCAATCGTCACTAAAACTAAAAATTATGGATGGCTGCCGGCTCAGCATGCGTGGAATAATTACGGACAGGGAATGGTTGGTGATCACCTTATCCCAATGGTAGCAGATGCGTACGCTAAGGGGATCCGTGATTATGATGTTGAGCTTATCTATGATATGATGCGGAAAAAGGCGACTGAGCTACCTCCATCTCCAATTCCTCCTTCTGAAGCAAGGCGCGGATTAAAGTATTATGATACACTTGGTTATTTACCCGCTGATAGAGAAACCGAATCTATTCCCGCTACACTGGAATTTGCATACGATGACTGGTGTTTGGCGCAATTGGCGTCTGCACTTGGGAAAAAAGAAGATAGTCAATACTTTACGAAAAGATCTTTAAACTATAAAAATGTTTTTGATAAAGAGACCGGATTTATGCGTCCGCGTATGTATGACGGTTCCTGGCTTAAAGTGTGTGAGCAGCCGCCAACAATAATAAAAAATGGAGAGCATTCATATTATAGCTGCTTTGATCCGCTCTGGATCGGTATTCGACCCAACCGCCATTATACAGAATCAAATGCATGGCAATATCTTTGGTCTGTGCAGCATGATGTAAAAGGCTTGATCGATCAAATGGGGGGTAATCAAAAGTTTATAGCGAAGTTAGATAAATTATTTACTATGACTCCTGAAGTGAACGGTCCAAATTATGTTGGAGTTGTTGGTACTATTGGGCAGTATGTGCACGGTAATCAGCCATCGCATCATGTCGCTTATTTATACAACTATGCAGGTGCACCTTGGAAGACCCAAGAAAAAATAGATAAAATAAGGAATCTGTTATATCAGACTGGTCCCGGCGGCATTTGCGGTAATGAAGATATGGGCTCGCTATCATCATGGTATGTTTTTAGTGCGCTTGGTTTTTATCCTGTAGCGCCTGGAGGGGATATTTATATAATTGGAACTCCGCTTTTTAAAGAAGCTAAAATTAAATTGAGCAGTCCATATAAAGGAGAGGAATTTATTATTAAAGCTAATAACATTTCCTCCAAAAACATCTATATTCAATCGGCAGAGTTAAATGGTAAAAAACTAGATAAACCTTGGCTGACTCATGCGGATATTGTGAATGGCGGTTCATTGATCTTTGAAATGGGTTCCACGCCGAATAAAGAATGGGGAGCCAGACCGGAAGATTCACCGGGCTTAAATTGATAGTCATATTAAAACAGATGGAGAAATAACTTGAAACAAAACGACTTTCGCGGTATGATGCCTATACTGCCAACTGCAATTACACCCGATGGGAAAATAGATGAAAAAAGTCAGCGGCGATTAGTTCAGTATGCATTAAAATGTGGTGCGGTAGCAATTGGTCATTTTGGATTTGCATCTGAGTTCCATAAAATATCAGATAGTGATAGACGTTTATTGACTGAAATTATTCTTGATGAAAATGCTGGGCAAGTTCCGATTTTTATTGGAGTTACAGCACAAGGTTTTGATGTAGCTCTTAACTATGCAAAGGAAGCTGAGTGGCTTGGCGCTGATATTATTATGGCGGCGCTTCCTCTGATCAATTTGCCAACGCAAGATGAAGCCTACAAGTTCTACAAAATGCTGTCTGATGAAGTAAATCTTCCAATTATTATTCAGGATATTCCGGAATCTGCAAATGTTCTTTCACCGGAATTAGTTTGGAAAATGTTTAAAGAAATTGAAAATATAAAATATGTAAAAGCAGAAGGAAGCAATTTTATCCCGAAGACAAAAAAGATAATTCAAATATCCAACGGAGAGTTGGAGATAATCGGCGGTGCAGGAGGCAAAAATATGATTCATCTACTGCGTCTCGGTATTACATCTTTTATGACAGGTACAGAAGCTCTTGATTTTCACGGTGCCGTTGTACATTCATACTTAGATGGAAATGAAGAAAAAGCAGCGGAGATATATTATCAAAAAATTATGCCCTACTTTGCTTTTTACGATAGCTATCCGGAGGAATTACTAAAAGCTATGTTACATATGCGAGGTGTAATTGATCATCCGAATATAATTGCTCCAAGAGCAAAGGAACCAATGAGCGAAATTGAATGGCATGAATTTAACTGGGTTCTGGATAGAATTGGGTTTCGAAAAAAATGGACTGACTTATAACCAGCTTAGTTGATCTATGGTCTGAAAATCAATTGATCAACTTAAAAATGAATAAATGATTAAGTTCAAAGAAGGATAAATTATGACTTTAATGGAAATTATTAAACCATAAGTATGACCGTATTAAAAACCACATCAAGACAACGAATGTTGGATGCTTTTGAGTTCAATACACCCGACAAAATTCCCGTAGTTTATCATCCGTCTACGGCGGGACTTTATGTGCATGGTAAAAAACTTCTTGATCTTTTTAACGAGTATCCGCCTGATAATCCAATTAAATTCGATACTATTCCTTCTCCGCCCGCTGATGCCATTGACAGTAACGGGAGATATCACGAATTCAAGACTGATGAGTGGGGAACGGAGTGGGAATATCTAATATACGGAATTTGGGGTCATCCGAAAAAATATCCGTTTAAAAATTGGGATGAAGCTATAGATTACCAGTTCCCGCCCATACCTGAAATAGATTCTGCGGCACTAGCTGAACAGCAGAAGGAGTATCTCGTTTTCTCAGGATGGGTTTCCATTTTTGAAAAGTTACACGCACTGCGTCCATTGGATGAACTATTGATGGATATCTTAACTGAGGAGCCGGCGCTTTTAAGATTTATTGATAGATTAACGGACTACTGGTTAGAAGCAATTCATAAAATGATTTATGCCGGTGTTGATGTTATAATGTTTGGAGATGACTGGGGTACGCAGAATAATCACCTTATTGCACCGGAGTTATTCCAGTCTATTTTTAAACCGCATTATAAAAGATTAATGGACCCTATTCACAAGGCAGGGAAAAAAGTATTCTTTCATATCTGCGGTTTTTTGGGCAGTACTTTAGATGACTTGATAGATTTGAGTATAGATGGAATATGGCCGCAGATAGCCCTCTTCGATGCTAACCCCACATATATTGAAAAATGCCGAGAACACAAAGTGGCTATGTATATTCACCCGGATAGACAATATCTAATTCCAAACGGTTCACCGGAGGAGATAGATACTGCGATAAAAACATATGCGGAAAAGTATCATGCTTTAGGTGGCGGCGGTATATTTTATGTCGAGATTGAAAATGATGCGCCATTCGAAAATATAAAGGCTTTGATCGAGTCAGTACATAAATGGCGGTAAAAATAATACTGGAAAATTTTAATATGAATTCTCTTTTATACATTTCTGGTGATTTTATTAAACAAGAAGGAAAAAATTATGGCTAAAGTTTATTACATAGGTGATTGGGCGGTTCAACTTGGTCCTGTCTATGCAGAAACACCGTTTAATCATTCCCCAAAAGGATTGGATTTTATTAACTATGGCAAATGGCTTGTCTCTGCGGTTGAATCGAGCGGGCGGCACGAAATAGTTAGCGTTCCTACTTGGGATTTCTATAATATGCCGCCGGGAGAGTATGAGAAAGTATTAGAGGAGTATGATATAATAATCTTTTCAGATGTAGAGTCTAAAAATTTTCAACTAAATCCTCAATTCTTCAATCGTCATCTTTTTGGAACAAAGGTATTAACTTTCCCCGATCGCATTCGCTTAACAACTGAGGCTGTTCATGCCGGAACACATATGATGTTTCTTGGCGGCTGGCTAAGTTTTAATGGGGAGATGGGAAAAGGAGGCTGGGGACGAACTGCGTTGCGGGATATTCTTCCTTGTGAGTGTCTTGAGGTTGAGGATCTAAGAGAAAGTACCGAAGGTTTTATAGCGGAAGCAGTTAATGTGAATCATCCAATATTAGCGGGTATAGATCTTAATACAATGCCTCCAATACTTGGCTTCAACAAAGTAAAACCTCGTGCTGGCTGTGATGTAATTGCAAACTGGAAAGATGAACGATCCCCGGCAATATCTGTCGGACAATTCGGCAAAGGGCGGGTGCTGGCTTACACTTCAGACCCAGCGCCGCACTGGGGATGCAATTTCGTTTTTTGGGAAGACTATGCAAAACTGTGGACAAATGCTTGTGATTGGCTTATCGGAGATTAAACAATTAGATTAGTTACATATCTAATGTAGCCGCAGACCTGCCTGCCGGTAGGCAAGCTTTATGTCTGCGTTAAATATTTTGCTGAAACATTCATGAGTGTCGAACTCTCATAAAGGGATGTATGTAAGACTCCTTCTGAGATTATAAATGCTAGACATCATTCCCCGCAAAAAAAAGCGGTGCAGTCTTTTAGCCTGCCTTTGTAAGCAGACGGATCGGGAATGACAGAAAATGTGGAATTATATAACCATATGAAAATTTGTTTAGGATAATTAATGATAACAATTCTTGATCAAGAGAAATATGATCTACATCTAAATAAAAAAAGCGCCGGGAATTACCCTGTGATCTATGAACTATTACTTTCAATTTTATTATTCGGAAGTATTGGCGCTATTACTTGGGCAATTCGCGGTACAGCAGGCTGGGGAGGAGTTGATGGGACTGTAATACCTGGATTGATGTGGGGAGTGTTGTGGTATTATTTGGCTTATCGAAAAGGAACTGATGCTCGTGGTGTCGTTCTGTGGTTGGGTCTCGGGATAGCGCTCGGCGGTGAATTAGGCTATGGTCAATATGTATCATGGATACGCGGTATCTTTTATGCGGGTGATAAAACCATTCCCATTGAACCTTGGTTAGGTTATATCTGGCTGATCTTGTGCGGTATCGGGTGGGCAGCTCCCGGAGGAATTTTATTAGGATGGGCTTTGGGTAAACGTGTTTCGACAAAAATCTTGGCAATTCGCTCTCTTACGCTTGTAATATTATTGGTATTGTTGTTTGGTTGGTCGGTAATTGATTGGTTAGGTGAACTTCTCCTGAAAACTGAATCTAGCTTTCTTTTCCCCAATATTGATCTAGGTTTATACACAGCTGATCTTGGAAAACATCTAAGCCGAACAGTTTATACGAACACGCAAAATATTGCTGTGGTTGTTTGGTGGATCGCAGCATTGTTAGCGGCAGCGTGGCAGCGAGATAAAACTACTTTAGTTACGGGTCTTATATTAGGTGTTGGTTTCGGACTCGGGTTTATGCAGAGTGCTTTGTGGACATTAGGTTATGCTTCTGCACCAAATTATATTGACTGGTGGAAAATGTGGGAATTAAATTCCGGTTTTAATCTGGGACTTCTTTATGCTGTCACTTTCTATTGGGCTATACGAAATGTGGACAAAACAGATCAATCCAATAAAATTATTGCTGACAAAACAGAAGTAAGAACCAAATACCTTGAATGGCGTGATACGTTGTTCTTGGCATTTGGCGGGTTTCTATTATTATTCTTTGTCGGGTTCGAGTACTTTTTCTGGACTGGACTTGCATTGAGTGTTTTTTACTTCGCTGCTATGATCTTAACGACAGTTGGGAATTCAGATTCAAACTCCATTTCGGAAAAACGCAGGAATATCTCATTAATATATAGCATCTTTTTTCTTGTGTTCCTATTGTTCTTTGGCGCTTCCGAAAGATTGGGCATTGTTCTTGACCTCTATTCCTTGGATGAAGTTTCACAATATTCTTGGCCTATTAATCGCATCTTATTATTTATTCCAATAGCAATTGTTATTATAAGTGTGGCAATATTTAAAATGTGGCAAATATTAAGGTCAAAAGATTATCAAAGCTACAAGAACAATAAACACTCAAAACAAGCATTATTAGTTATTGATCTAATGACAGTAATTGGATTTATCGGAGCGCTTACTATCTGGCCGGAAAAAATAGGAATTCTTTATGCTTTATTTCTTGTGTTCGCTATCTACGCATTTAACCGGCTCGAACACCGTTTTGATATGGTTTTTCAAAAGAATAATTGGTCAAGATGATTATTCTAAGCACTATTCTGGATGGTAACCGTTATTGTTATTTCATTTTTCCGTAATTTTCTAATTAGTAATAAAAAAATGATTGTTGAAGTTTTATAAATAAAATTAAGGATTAATTATTATGTCTGAAAAACAAAAAGTTATTGGAGTAATTCCTGCACGTTATGGCTCTTCACGGTTCCCAGGAAAAATTATTGCAGACATTGTTGGTAAACCTATGATTCAAAGGGTTTATGAACAAGCAAACAAGTCTAAATTATTGGATGACCTCATAGTTGCAGTTGATGATGAGCGTGTATTAAAATGTGTTGAGGAATTTGGCGGTAAAGCGGTTATGACAAAGGTCGACCACCAATCTGGCACAGACAGACTTGCTGAAGCTGTGGAGAAAATCGATGCCGATATTGTTGTTAATATTCAAGGTGATCAACCGTTATTCGATTCACTAATGATCGACGAAGCGGTACAACCAATGCTTGATGATACAACAATAAAGATGTCAACAATAAAAACAAAAGTTGGCAAAGAAAGTTATGATGATCCAGCTGTGGTTAAAGTTGTAACGGATGAAAATGATTTTGCTATCTATTTTTCCAGGTCACTTATCCCTTATTCCCGTGATGGAGCGGATGTTAATATATATGAACATGTTGGGTTATATGTTTACCGAAAAGATTTTTTACTTGAGATATCAAAATTACCACAAACATACTTAGAAAAAATTGAAATGTTAGAACAGCTTCGTGTATTAGAAAAAGGCTATAAAATTAAGGTGATAGAAACTAAATGCGAGTCTATCTCAGGAGTAAGTGTCGATACACCCGAAGACCTTAAAAAAGTTGAAAAAATAATTAATGATATGAGTATAGATTAAAAGGTGCTAGCATGGAAACGAACAGAAAAATAATTAAAGAATATTACGACGAACTTTCACCAGCGGTTAAAGAGATGGTTGATAGTGCAGTAAACAGCATTGTAGCTGCAAAAGAGAATGGAGGTAAAGTAGTTGTTGTAACTGGCAGCGGACCAAATCTTCATGAAGGAGTTACAACGCTAATTGCAGAGCTTATTAACAAAGGAATTGTTGATGGCGTTACATCCAGTTCTGCAGTTGTAGCACATGAAATGGCAGGGGTTTTGGATGAAGTAAAAAGAGTTGACGGAGTAGAATTAGGATTCGATGAAAGTAAATTACCTCGCGGTAATATTTTCGAGATCACGAAAATGTCTGATGAATTACTAAACCAATTAAAAAAAGAAATGATCATCAATACCGACTTAATGGAAAAAGCCTTAGAACTTGAAGGTGATACAATAATTAAGGCTGCCGGTAACATGGCGTATCCGATGGGCTTGAGAACGGAGAATCTTGCTAAAGAGATCATGTTAATTGCGAAGTCAAAAGGACTTCCATTTGAAGTTGTTGCCGGAGCCGGGGCTGATGAATATACAATGTTAGGCGCTGCAAAAAAGAGAAACATTCCTTGCTTAGTTACTGTTCCTCAGTTGATCGGTGGTGGAACGGTTGGCATTGCTGTAGCTGATTCCATATCGATAATGGAAAGGACATCGAAGATTGCCGAAATGCTTGGCGGTGCTGATGTGATTATCGAATCAGCAGTTGCTCTTACTCAGGAGATTCACGATGGTCCTTTTGAAACCTACACAGGTCATGGTATCTGGGCAGATTGGGAGGGGTATCCAACGTATAGCCTTAAAGGGAAAACTTTGATACGAATTGATCTTGATCCGAATTTGAAAAAAGCAAGTGACTTCGAAAAAGAATCCAGCACAGTACAAGAGGCGATTGATAAAGGAATGCCGAAAACAAAGCTCATGAAAATTCCGTTTAGAATGGAAATGTCTGGGTTTGCTAGATTAGAAAACAACATCCCTGTAATTGGCGATATTGGGATCATCTGGCCGATCATGGCTTATTTCATCGAACAAAAACTGGGAATTGAATTAGACTTTATCTCGTATCCTCAACAAACTGAAGAAGGTAAACAAATGCGGAAATGGATTGTGGAGAATGTCCAACCTATTGTAAAAGAAAAATTGTTTCATGCTTAAACTATTGATGTCATCAATCTAACAGATATATTAAGATTATATAAATCTGTAAAGATCAAAACTGATAATATTTTACAGTGATTCAGAGCCAAAATTAAGATGTAAGAAAACAAGAAGTTATAGATATACTAAAAATTATTTTAACTCTAAAAGTGTTTACAAAACCAGTAAACTGGTTAGATATATGTTCTTTGTATCATTAACCAACGACTTAAGTCGTTGGTTAACAAGGAAATATAGACATCTCAATCGGTTCACCGGTTTATTAATTAAAAATAATTTGACCCTTAATGGCTGATATTTTATAATAAGGAGAAGTTTTAAATGAAGTTAATCATGACTTTTATTACACTCACATTCGTATTTCTTTTTCTAATAGGCTGTGACCAAAAGTCAGAGACTTCATCCAACCTTGATTATGTTGACCCGAATATTGGCGGAGTGGGTCATTTATTAAAACCTACCAGACCTACTATTCAACTCCCTAACCAGATGATCCGCATGTTTCCAATTCGTGCCGACTATATAGATGACCAGATCAGTTTTTTCCCCCTTACAAACCTTGGAGAAAATCTTTTTGGTATTATGCCTTATGTGAGTTCAGTGAATGATAAAATGTGGAATCATCGGCAGGCGTATGATCACGACCTTGAAATAGTACGACCATACTATTATTATACTTATTTTATTGATTCCGAGATTCAAACTGAGTTCACGCCGGGTAGTAAAACTGGTTTTTATAAGTTTAAGTTTCCTCAGAAAGATAAAAAACTAGTAAAACTGCAAATTAACTTTGATGGTAAATGGAATATTATCTCAGGGAATTCAATTTCTGGTGTAGAAGTTTTTGAGGGAATGAAAGCCTATATGTATGGAGAATTCAATATTGAAGGAAATGCATCTACTATTAAAAATGCCGATGTCTATACTGAAAATAAGATAAGAGAGAAAAAAAATGTTGTTCTAATTGAATTTCCAAGTGAAGAAAAGAAGCCTGTTGAGTTTAAATACAGCATCTCTTTCATCAGTATAGAACAAGCAAAAACTAATCTTAATAAAGAAATTCCAGACTGGAACTTTGAATCTCTTAAAAGTAAAGGTAAAGCAATATGGGAAGAGAAACTCGACCAAATACAAGTAAAAGGCGGTACTGAAGCACAACGACGAAGTTTTTATACAGCTTTATACCGGACTTATGGACGAATGGTAAATATTAGTGAGGATGGAAAGTATTACAGTGCTTATGATCATAAAGTACATGAAAGTGATCGTAATTTTTATGTTGACGATGGTGTTTGGGACACATATCTTGCCCATCATCCGCTGCGTATGGTATTAGACCCTGTAATGGAAGCAGATATGCTGCAGTCTTATGTTGACATGTATGAGCAATCCGGCTGGATGCCTCAATTCCCTCAACTTTATGGAGACGCTGCGGTAATGAACGGTTTCCACTCTACAATAGTTTTCCTTGATGCATGGAGAAAAGGAATTCGCAATTTTGATGTTGAGAAGGCATATGAAGGGATGAAGAAAAATGCTACTGAAGCAACAATGCTTCCCTGGCGTAATGGACCCAAAATGGAGCTTGATTACTTCTACCGTGAAAATGGATTTTATCCGGCTCTTGAACCTGGTGAAAAAGAGATCTATAAAGAAGTTGATAGTTTTGAAAAACGTGAAAGTGTTGCAATTACTCTTGGACATAGTTATGATGACTGGGCGTTAGCCGAGATGGCGAAAGAGATGGGCAAGCAAAAAGATTATGACTATTTTATCTCTGAATCAAAAAATTACCGAAATTTATATCGTTCTGAGAAAAAAATGTTTTGGCCAAAAAATGCAAAAGGGGAATGGATTAATATTGATCCGAAATTTGACGGCGGTCCGGGCGGACGTGATTATTACGATGAAAATAATGGATATACTTACGCTTGGCAGGTTCAGCAAGATATTCCAGATTTGATTAATTTGATGGGCGGGAAGAAAGAATTTATAAATAATCTCGATCAGCTATTTCGTGAAGATCTTGGCATGAGAAAATTTCAGTTTTGGGCAAAGTTCCCCGATGCTACCGGATTAGTCGGTCAGTTTTCAATGGGGAATGAGCCTAGTTTTCATATTCCTTATCTATATAATTATGCTGGTGAACCATGGAAAACACAAAAACTCATTCGTTTTCTGCTTGATGTATGGTTTAAAAATAATATTTTTGGAATTCCAGGTGATGAAGATGGTGGTGCAATGTCAGCTTTTGTCGTTTTTTCTTCATTGGGATTTTATCCGGTTACTCCAGGTCTGCCTATTTACAATATTGGAAGTCCGCTTTTTGAGGAAGTGAAAATACAACTAAATAATGGCAACACTTTTACGATCATTGCTAATAATTGTTCGAAGGTAAATAAATATATACAATCAGCAAAGCTTAATGGTGCAGACCTAAATCGACCATGGTTTACTCATGAAGATATATTGCAGGGAAGTACACTTGAACTTGAAATGGGACCATACCCTAATAAAGAGTGGGGCAGTTCTCCCGAGTCGGCTCCGCCTTCGTCAGTTGAAACAAAATAATTATCAATAAAATAATTAATGAATATGAAAAATTTAACATACCGTTTTACTCGTTTGTTTGGAGCATTAGCATCTGCTCTAATTGTAGTCATTTCATTTGTGTCTTGCAGTAAGCAGAAAGAACCAGTGGATTACGTTGATCCGTTTATTGGAACAAATTTTTTCGGACATACTTTTCCTGGAGCTTCAGTACCATTTGCAATGGTGCATTTAAGTCCCGATGTTGATACACAAGGCTGGACATATGCTTCTGGCTATAATTACCAAGATAATTCTATCATTGGATTCAGCCACACTCATTGGAGTGGTGTTGGAATGGTTAACGGAGGCGAGATACTTCTGATGCCCACAGTTGGAGATAAAAATAATGTGTTGCCTGGTTCCAAAGAGAATCCTGATGAAGGATACAGATCGAGGTTCAGCCATGCAGATGAAACTGCATCAGCCGGATATTACTCTGTTATACTAAAGGACTATAATATAAAAGTTGAACTAACCTCCACCCAACGAGCTGGTTTTCATCGTTATACATTTCCAGAAGCTAAAAATTCTGCGCGGATTGTATTAGACGTAGGTCATCAAATCGGCAACATGAACTCCAAAGGTAAATCGCATTTAAAAATTATATATAACAATCGTATTGAAGGTTCAAAAAGTGCCGGATTAGGGACAGTATATTTTGTAGCCGAATTTAATAAACCGTTTCTATATTACGGAACATTCGATGCTCTGTATAAAGCGCCAGAATCGGGAGATGGAATATTCCCGTATAAAGATGAAGAAATCGGTGATAAAATCGGTGCCTATGTTTACTACAGCACAACAAAGAATGAACAAATATTAGTTAAAGTTGGTATTTCATATACCAGCATTGAAGGCGCACGTAAAAATCTTGAAGCGGAAATTCCTCATTGGGATTTTGATAAAGTTAAAAACGATGCCCGTAAGATCTGGGCTAAAGAACTATCTAGGATTACAATTGACGGTGCTACGGAAGATCAGAAACAAATATTTTATACTGCAGCATACCATTCTTTTCTTGCACTATACATTTCGCAGGATGTTGACGGAAAATATTTTGGTTCCGATGGGCAAATTCATGAAGCAAAAGATCATGATTTTTACGGTTCATTCTCATGTTGGGATACATACCGTTCACAGCATCCCTTGTTAACATTAACTGCTCCCGATCATGTGAATGATATGATGAAATCAATTGTTGATAAAGTGAAAAATTATGGATGGCTTCCAGCTCAACATTTCCTCAATGTTTTTGGTGAAACAATGGTTGGTGATCATCTTATTCCAATTATTGTTGATGCATACAAGAAAGGATACAGAGATTATGATATTGATCTTTTATACGAGGCGATGCGAAAAAAAGCGCTTGAACATCCTAAACCTCCGGTACCTGTTTATGCAGGGAGATCAGGCTTGGATTATTACATGAACATTGGCTACACTCCTGTTGATAAAGTACCAGAAGCTGTTCCTAATACTCTTGAGCTGGCTTATGACGATTGGTGCATAGCACAATTGGCAAAGGAACTTGGAAAAGAAGATGACTATAATTTGTTCATGAAAAGGGCAGGGAACTATCGGAATGTTTGGGATTCAGAAACTGAATTTTTCCGTCCCCGAAAATTGGATGGCTCATTTTTAGAAGAGCAAAATGGCAGAGAACAAGGTATTGTTGAAACTGCTACAGGACTAACTTATTATAAATATTTTGATCCTTTATTAGTTGGCAGACGACCAAACCGGCATTACACCGAATCAAATGCATGGCAGTATTTATGGGCTGTTCAGCATGATGTGCAGGGTTTGATAAATCTTTTTGGAAGTAAGGAAAAATTTATTAACAAGTTGGATACTTTCTTTGAGATGACTTCAACAATTACTCCACCAAAATATGCTGGTATTTCTGGAACAATAGGACAATATGTACATGGTAATCAACCATCGCATCATGTGGCATACTTGTACGACTTT
>UOGD01000396.1_pt1 | contig 13695 bp, 13 predicted proteins | sample 1989731 | NCBI WGS metagenome assembly UOGD01 (sample SAMEA4712198, study PRJEB27164) | hydrothermal vent metagenome | biome: marine basaltic hydrothermal vent biome; feature: marine hydrothermal vent; material: mineral | place: Pacific Ocean | collected 2011-06-14/2011-07-23 | depth 1691 m | reverse complement strand
GCAAAGGAAATGTTTTTGTGAAGGATATTTAATCCAAACTACAAAAAAAGGTAAAAGAACGAATCCTTTTTAAATTTTTATCATCAAATCCTGATAAAAAAAATATGGAGTTTTTAAAAAATGCAGCAGAATTATCAACCAAAAATTATTATATTTACAACCCCAACTTGCAGTTTCTGTAATACTGCAAAAAGATACTTTAGAGAGAAGAAAATTCGGTTTACCGATATTGATGTTTCTAGAGATCAAAGAGCGGCAGCTGACATGCAGAGACGAACTGGTCAGACAGGAGTACCTGTGATTTTAATAAATAATAGACCGATAGTTGGGTTTGATAAACCCAAAATTAATAAAATGTTAAACATAAAATAATAAGAGGAGATACAAAAATGACAGTTAAACCTTTAGACGACAGAGTTCTTGTTGAAGTAACTGAAGAAACTGAAAAAACATCGTCAGGTATTATTATTCCTGACACAGCAAAAGAAAAACCTAGAATGGGCACTATTATTGCAGTAGGAACAGATGAAGATCTTCAAGAAAAAATTAAAGAAGGCGATAAGATATTATTTGCAAAATATGGCGGCGAAGATATTACAGTTGACGGTAATGAGTACAAAATAGTTCAGCGCGGTGATATTTTAGCAATATTGTCTTAGTGGTTGTTATCCGATCACTTTTTATAGCCCAACTTTGCAATGTGTAAAGTTGGGCCATCTTATTTTTAAATATCAAAAAGTGAGCTTGTTCAATTCAAATTCATAAGATGATCGGCAAGAATATTTAGGTCATTGTCATTCATCTTGTCAACTGCAGGCATACTCTTTCTGTATTTGCCTTTATACTGCTTAATTCTGCTGTCATCGGAAAAAGCACGCGGATTTTTTAAAAAACTTATAAGATCTTCTTTAGTCCAATTTTGTCCAACCTTCATAAGGGAAGGACCAGAATTCGAACCATCCAATTTCGAACCATGACAATCCATACATTTATTATTGCTGATCAAAATTTCAGCTTGGCTCATTTGTTCGGTTTGTGTTGAATTGTATTTATCGCTGCTATTATTTGTCTCATCCTCATTTCTGCTTGTCAGTTTTGATAATGCAAGTAAAATAACAAACAGTACTAAAAAGATTGAAACCCATTTTTGCGCATTTGTCATAATTTATCCGTTCTATTTAAATAATTGTTAATAAGTAATTAATTTGATTCTTCGCTCATCTGCTTTTCGTAAAACTCACGATATTTTACAATGGATTCGTAAATTGTCCCGGCAATTTTTCTTCTGCCTTTTTTGCTTTTCAAATAAGCTTCATCTTTTCTATTTGATATAAATCCGGTTTCAACAAGCACACTTGGCATAGAAGCGCCTACTAATACTAAAAATCCAGCTTGTTTAACACCGCGCGCCGGTACCTTAAGTTCTTTCTCCCAATTTTTGTACAATATTTCTGCGAATCTTTCCGAATATCTAAGATAAGCAGAATGAGCCATAGTTACTAAAATAAAATTTTCGTCCGTTAGGGCTTGATAACGCTGAGGGTTATCTTCATACTTAATAACACTGTTTTCCATTTCTGCAATTTTTATAGCCTTTTCTGTTTTTCCAGGGCGGAGTAAATAAACTTCAAACCCACGGGTTTTAGAATTTTTTCTACCTAAGGAATTTGCATGGATTGAAATAAATAACTTTCCGCTATTTTCATTCGCAATTTTTCCGCGTTTATACAATTCAACAAATTTATCTTTAGTTCTTGTCTGCACAACGTTAACATCCGGCATTTTTTCTTTCAGTATTTTTCCCAATTCAAGTGCAATACCAAGGTTTACATCCTTTTCCTTTAATCCGGTTACGCCTATTGCTCCGGGGTCTTTCCCTCCATGACCGGCATCAATAACAATTACGTCAAAGTTCCACTTGTTTTTATCAAGTTCTAAATTTTTAGTTAATTTATCTAAAGCCCCATTTTGAATTGTTATCAAAATATCATCCGTGTCAATATCTTTTGATGAGGACTGGAGCGAATCAGCGAATTTTACTCCACGTTTTAAGGTAAATTCAATCTGTTTATTTCCTCTAACAGTTTTTACTTTCACTTTTCGTATTGCACCGGCGGGTTTCGCACTTTTGATCAATCTAGGATCAACCGATGCACCGGAAACGAAGAAAAATAATTTCCCTTCGTGAATTGATGAGCTATATTTATTAATTCTGCGAGTTGTTTTTAATCTTATTAATGTTCCATTTGCCATTTCCGTGATATCCATACCGTAGATATCGTAATTAGAGACGTGTTTTACGGCAGGACTTTTGGCAACCGTGATTTCTGTAGGAGTTGTATGTCTTAGCTGTTCAAAAATATCAGACGGATCGTTGGTAACAAGCAGATCTTTTGTTTTCTTATTATATTTCAACTTTTTCTGATAAGCAATTTCTATATATTTTAGCGTGTAATCAATTGGAAGAAAAACATCATTGTTAATTAATAGCGTAGAAATCGGTATTTGAAATACTACATTTTTATTCTCATTTTTATTAGTAAGTACAATAAATTGATTTTTTGCGGTAACTTTCAAATTGAAATTATCAAACTTCATCTCAACTTTTGCAGCCGTAGGATTATAGTAATAATTTCCCGATAAGACTTTTGAAATATCTTTTGCGGAAATATATGTCATTCCATTCCTAACAATTGACGAAACTTGTCCTTTTTTTCCGTTTTTTGAAACGGAAACTTTAAGAAGACGTTGCCCGTTAATAGAAGTGATCAATAAAAGCAGACTGAATGATATATAAATTAAAATATTCTTTTGCATTTTATCCAATAAAAGGAATCATAAACGAGGATTTTTTCTTGTATTCAATATATTTTTCGCCAAAATATTTATTCAGAATCTCTTCTTCTTTTTTGGCTCTTAAGATGAACAGAGGCAATTCTACTAATAAAACTAGGGGAACGACCAGAAAACTGCATAATGCTATTCCAAGCCCAAGATCACTAATAATTTGACTAATATACTGTGGATGCCTAACCATTTTATGCATTCCTGTGGTAACAAGCTGATGATTTTTTTTGATAACGATCTCTTGGGAATAATTTCCTTTTAAATTCTTAAATGATCGTACTTGCAGCCAAGAAAAAATTATAAAGACAAGCAGTCCAATTATTCTTATAGGGAGTAAATTATCAGCATAATCTAGTGTGCCAATTTGAAACAAACCCAGGATCTGGAGCACTAAAATAAGAGCAGAAGTATTTAACGGAATCTTCTGAAGATAGGTCTTAGGTTTCTTCTCATTTTTTGTTACGGCACCTTTCAATCCGCCTTTGGCTGTAGCCGAATTTGCAAAAACTGAAAAAACAAGAGCGACAAGTGAAATTATATTTATTGCATCCATAAGCTGTTTTACGACTTTTTATATATTAAAATTTAATTATCTGCAATATAATAAAATCCTAAGTAAAAGAATCCTTCAATTGAAATTATAATTAATTAGAGAAATTTGTTCTTAAAAAGTTTAAATACGATTTGCCACTTTAACGAATTATGGCACAGTTTTTGATTCTAAAGTGGCATTCTATAACAAAAAAATAGAAATTATGAATACCGGTCAAATGATGATAACAATTGCCGCAATGATGTTACTCTCGTTAGTTATACTGAGAGTCAACAATGGGTTTCTAAGCACGAACAGTGTTTTGTTGGAAACCAAGTTTGGAGTATTAGGTGTTTCTTTAGCAACTTCAGTGATGGAAGAAGCCAGCGGAAAAGCGTTTGATGAAAACACAGACAGCAATACAGTCACAAATTTGAGTGATTTAAGTAACATAGGAACTGAAAGCGGTGAAACATATCCAAATTTTGATGATTTTGACGATTATGATGGATATAAAAGAATTGTTGATACAATGCCTTCAGCTGTGTTCGAAATTAGCTGCAAAGTGGATTACGTAAACACAAATAATCCCGATGTTAAAAGCGGTTCAAAAACTTGGAATAAAAAATTAACTGTTACAGTTACAAGTCCATCAAGCAGGGACACAATACAGATGTCCACAATTTACAGTTATTTTTATTATAGGTGATCAAAATGGGCTTTAGTAGTTTAATTGATATATTAGGTTCTATAGTAGTTGGCGGGATGTTATTACTGATCCTTTTCCGCATAAACGATACGGCAGTTGCAAATTCATTTCAATACAACGGTGAAGCAATTGCACAGAAAAATTTGGTTGAAGTGGTAACATTACTTGAATATGATTTTAGAAAAATCGGATATTGTAAAGACTGGCTGGCTATGCCGGATCCTTCCAAAGCTATTATTAGTGCAGATAGTACCAGCATCACATTTTTAACCGATGAAAATTCTGATGGTGTTGTTGATACAATGTCATACTATCTTGGTTCTGTTGAGGAATTATCACATACAGCGAATCCGCGAGATAGAATGTTGTATAGAAAAGTAAATCATCAAATTCCTTTAAGTGCAAATTTAGGCGTCACAAAATTTAACCTTACTTATTATGATCCGTTCGGAAAGCAGATACCATTTCCGATATTAGTTCCGGGAGAAATACATACACTTCAGATCGATATTGTACTGGAAGATGTGGCAGCATACGATCAGAAATATAATAAAGTATTTTGGAGACAGATTCGTCTCGCAGCAAGAAATTTGGGTAATAGATAGGGGTTTATCATGGGCGGTAAAGCAGCAATTTTATTGGTTTTAGGTTTTAGTGTTATATTTTTAGTTTACGGACATAGGTTCAACAGATTATCAACCGATTCAGTAGATAACTTAAGTAACTACTATGTTGAAACTAAAGCGCACAATATTGCAGTTAGTGCGGCTAACTTGGCGGCAAACGAGCTTTTCAGAGACAAAACTTGGGAAACTGGATTTGATAATGTAAGTTTTGACGGTGGTACATACAATGTTTATGTAAGTAATAACGTCACATCATCTGGTAAAGTCATTATTTGCCATATTCCACCAGGAAATTCGGCAGCACAGAAAACGATGACTTTACCTGCTTCAGCTATCAGCGGTCATCAACATCACGGTGATATATTAGGTCCATGTCCCGGTGATGTAATGGATGAGCAAAAAGCAACAATTGTAGCTGAAGGTACATACCAGGGTATAACAAAAGTTGTAACAGTTGATTTACGACCAAGCTATTTTTCCAAGTTTGGTAATTATTATGCTAAAATTACAGCTATGCCTGCTACGGGTGATACTTTTAACGGTCCATTTCATACAAACGGAAAATTAACGACATGGGGCACTCCTGTATTTTGGGGTAAAACAACAGCAAAAAGAGGTTTGAGAAAAAAAGGTTACCCAAAGGATCCGAAATTTTATGGAGGATTTGAGTCAGGGGTAGATATTCCTTTAGAATTTGACACTACAGGTATGAGAAAAGCCGCTTCATTAGGAGGTAAGGTATTTAGAGATACAACAAATTCAAATCAAAAAACTAAAGTCAAACTTGAATTTTTAAGTAATGGAGATGTTGAATATAAACAGAAAATAGGATCCGGACCTTGGTCACCCGAAGTTACTGTTCCTTTAATTTCATTAGCGCCGGATGGAGTTATTTTTGTAGAGCGTGGAAATGTTTATGTAAAAGGAACTTTAAATGGAAGATTGACAGTAGTTGCCAGCAAAAAGGGTAAATCCGGGTGTGGAAATATCTATCAAACTGATGATTTAAAATATAACTCGGATCCAAGAGCTAATCCTAATTCCACCGATGTTCTTGGATTAGTAGCAGAAAATAATATCAGAATTCAGTACAACAATGATACTCGGCATGATAATGTAATTACACAAGCTTCTATGTTTGCACTTAAAGGTAATATTGGTCCGGATAATGCTTTAGTTAAAAATGATCACAAATTAGCTAGTTGGAAAATACTCGGCGGATTAATTGCGAAAACCACACGTGTTACAGCGCATTATAATTCAGCCGGACCTTATGAAGGATATAGATTTGTTCATTCCTATGATGATAGATTTATGACCTATGTACCCCCATACTTCCCTCATACAAGAAATTTGGAAATAGTTTCTTGGTATGAGTAACAATATCTAATTACTCAGCACCGGTACAACAAAACGCCCATTTTGCTGTGCCGGTTTTACCCCTTTATGTAATTTTTACTTACTAGAATTCTTATCTAATTATTTTTTTGCATATCGTTATTAACCTATTTAGTTAACAACTAATAGTAAGAATTTTAAATTCAAAAAAAAAGAAAGTAATTCAGCTTAAAATTCAATCATTTTTAAGTTGTATAAATAGTTGTGAAAATTGTAACTCGAAATTTTTCATAAAAGAAAGTCCAACTTTTCACAATAGCACGGAATTTGATGTAAATAGATTACTGTAAGTACAAAAAACAGAGTAGGAATTTATGAGCAGCGGTCAAATGATGATTACAATGGGAGCAATGTTTTTGTTAAGCATTATAGTACTTAGCGTAAACAATGGATACCTAAGAAATAACGATATAGTCTTAGATTCAAAATTTGATATACTCGCAATTTCGTTAGCGACTTCAATAATTGAAGATGCCAACGGTTTAGCCTTTGATGTAAGTACAACAGGCGGGACTAATGTGATGTATACTTCCCAACTGTCCACATGCGGGCCTGGTTCTGGAGAATATTATGTAAGTAGAGATTCAAATAATTATAATGATTTTGATGACTATAATGGTTTACATATTGCTTACAATGATTCAACTTTAGAATCTGCGGTTTTCGATATTAATTGTAAAGTAGGGTACATTTCTGATTCAAATCCAGATGTTTTTACTACATCAAAAACTTGGTATAAAAGGTTAAATGTTAATGTAACTAGCCCTTCAATGTCAGATACAATCAAAATGTCAACCATAATGAGTTATTTTTATTTTAGATAGGTGGTAAGATGGGATTTAGTACGTTAATTGACATACTTGGATCAACAATTATTGGAGCGCTGCTGTTATTAATTTTATTTAGAATAAATGACACCGCAGTTGAAAACACATATGCTTTCAGCGGTGAATTAATGGTACAGGAAGGGTTAGTTGAAGCAGTATCCATAATTGAGCATGATTTCAGAAAGATGGGTTATTGTGAAAAATGGGAGAATATGCCTGATCCGACAAATGCTATAATCTTTGCTGATGTAAACAGAATTTCATTTTTAACTGATGTTCCGGTTTCAGCAGGCTCACCTGGTGATGGTATTATTGATACTCTTCACTATTATGTTGGCCCTGTATCTGAGTTAAGTCATACGGATAACCCCAGAGATAGATTATTATATCGGGTTGTTAACAGTAATATAGCTAAGGGATCTAATATTGGAATTACACTATTTAAACTTACTTATTTTGATTCATTCGGGAACATACTTCCAACACCGATATATGGTGCATCAACCGGCGCAATTCATTCGCTGCAGATTGATCTAGAAGTAGAATCTGTAAACGGGTATAATAAGAAATATCCAAGTGTATTTTGGCGTCAAATTAGATTAGCAGCAAGAAATCTAAGAAACAGATAGGAGGCAATGTCATGGGAGGAAAAGGAGCATTATTTTTAGTTATTGGGTTTAGTTTAATCTTTGTAGTTATCGGGCGCAATATTTCTAATATCTCAGTAAGAGCGTATGATAATGCCATGAAATATTATGTTAAAACTAATGCTTATTCTATTGCATTAGCCGGAGCTAATATTGCGGCAAGTAAAGTCTTTTTTAATAACTCGTGGAGAGATGGTTATGATGATGTTGAATATAATGGAGGTGAATACTCCGTAGATGTTAAAACTATTGATGCTATTCGAGATGTTGTTAAAATAACTTCAGTAGGAACATATGGAAAAGGAAACATGAAGGAAACTCATACTGTGGAGGTAAAATTACAGCCGAGTAGTTTTTCAAAATATGGTTATTTTTCTAATAAAGAGAAAATCGGCAGTTCAACTATTTGGTGGACATCTAAAGATACGGTATGGGGACCATTTCATACGAATGATAAGATTAGCATTTATGGGGACCCTGTTTTTATGGGAAAAGCCAGCAGCTATCGTGGTATTTATGAATATCGCGGATCAAACCCTGAGTTTAATGGGGGGTATAGTAGATCAGCTGAGGAATTACCTATCCCAGATGAAGGGGTTGACAATATTGGAACTGCTGCACAGAATGATGGTCTTTATTTTAATAATCAAGATACGGTGTATCTTGAATTTAAAGGTGACAGTCTTAATTTTAAATATGGTGCTAATAAATCTGATACTACTTTGTATCTTCCTGACGCATCGAAGAACGGAACAATATTCGCTAACGCAGCCACAATTAGAATGAAAGGCGTAGTGGATGGAAAATATACAGTAGCAGCTTCACAAGAATTAGTTACAGCAACATCCGGTTACTGGAAATGGAATAGACGAAAAAGAAAATATGTATGGAAAAAAACAACCACAACAACAATCAAAGGCGGTAAAATTTATCTTGACGATGATGTCGTTTATAAAGATGATCCACGTTTAGGACCATCGGACGATATACTGGGAATTGTTGCCGAGCAGGAAATATTTATTACAGATAATGCAGCTAATGCACATGATATTAATATTCAAGCTGCAATGTTTAGCCAGGAAAAAGGTTTTGGGTCTGAAAATTATAGTTCTAGACCTGCAAGTGGGTATATAAATTTACTAGGCGGAATTACTCAAGATTCAAGAATGGCTGTGGGTACATTCAGCAGTTATGGTGTAAGTCATGGCTTTAGTAAAAGATATCGATATGATGATAGACTAATGGTTATGTCTCCGCCATTTTTCCCGGGAACGGGTAATTTTGAAGTAGTTTCCTGGTATGAATAAAAACTAAATAAACATTTTTTGCGAAATCTGAGCTCCCCTATTAGATCTCGCTCCAAGCCCCAAAGTTATTTTGGGGCTTTTTTTATTCCTTAAGTTATTTATTTGTTATTTTTGCTTTACTTAAGACTTAAAGATACTGAGCAATAATGACTAAACAGATAATTCCGATATTAATTTTTGTCCTCTTACGGCTAACCCTCTATGGGCAAGAGCATACAATAACTGGGACAATAACGGATAGAGAAAATAAACGACCCCTCAGTTTTGCTAATATTAAAGTAGATTCATCCAACATTGGCACATCAGCTAATATTGATGGGAAATATGTATTAAAATTAAAAAAAGGAGATTACAAACTTATTGCATCTTATATCGGTTATAAGTCAGATACAATTAATTTAAGTGTTAACATGAATATTCCGATTAACTTTAGATTACTTAGAACATCTATAAAGCTAAGAGAAGTAACTGTTCTGCCTTCGGAAAACCCAGCGATTGAAATAATAAGAAGAGCAATAAAAACCAAAGACTTGAGAAACGAGAAATTAAACTCGTATGAATTCTATGCTTACACAAAAGGAATCATTAAAACAACAAGCGATATTTCTGCCGGCGATAATAGTGTTGGTATAGGCTTAGGTATTAAAGATACTGCCGACTTAAAAATAACCGGGTTATTTGAAAATGAGAGTAAGGGATATTTTAAAAAGCCGGATGATTACAAAGAAGAGATCACTGCTCAAAAACAATCGGCAAATTTTCCTTCGTCAATAAATTTATTAACAGGCGGACGAATGATACAGAATTTTTATTCTGATGATATCGAATTTTTTGGTCGCCCAATTTTAAGTCCCATTGCTGACGGCGCTTTGAATTTTTATTATTATAGAATTCTTGATACCATTGCTTATAACAATGTACCGGTATTTAAAATTCATTTTGAACCGGATGACAAATCAGATCCAGGATTTTATGGAACGCTTTTTATAACCGACAGCACTTTCAATCTCATCAAAGTAGATGTTAACTTAAACGATGCTGCAAATCCCGGAGGAATATTTGAACGAGTAAATATTATTCAGCAGTATTTGGCTTACGATGAAAATATTTACATGCCAATTGATTATAGACTTTTTGTAAAAGGTAATGTTCTCGGCATGGCGAAGTTCGGTTTCGAAGTAAACTCTGTTTTGTATGATTATAAAATTAATAACAAAATTGATGATGATTTTTTCGATATGGTTGTGCTTAAAGTAATGCCTGAAGCAGATAAAAAAGATTCAACATTTTGGAAACTAAATCAAAAGATTCCAAACACATTGGAGGAAGTTGAAGCATACAAAAGGATTGATAGTGTTGAAGCGATTCCTCGAACATTCTGGAATACATTCTCATGGTTCTCCACAAGGACATGGATATCGGACGACTTCTATACAAACGGAACTTTGAATTTATATCACTATAATAAAGTTGAGGGAAGCGCACTTAATCTGGGGCTCTACTATAATAACTCATACAGCAAACGGCTCTTGGCTTCATTAGACGCTGACTACGGGTTTTCCGATAAAAAACTTAAGTGGGATCTTAATGGCAAATATTTGCTGGGGGAATTTAGAACAACCGAAGTATCGTTAAATATTTATGATAGGTTAGATATACTTTTCAAAGAGTCAGATGAATACGGAAAATTAATATCTACATTGACTAGTCTCTTTGGACATTATGATTTTAGAAATTACTTCTACTCAAAAGGGTTCGATTTTAAATTGAGCGGAGCGGTTTTTCCAATTCTCGATATGGGGATAGGGTTAACGAACAGAACCGATAAAAATGCAAAGGTGAATACCGAATATTCGTTTTTTGCGAAGGATAAAATGTTTTCACCAAATACAGTTATTTATGAAGGAAAAGTTGTTACTCTTTCCGGAATGTTCAAACTTGATTTAAGAAAATATATTGAGGATGGATATTTCAGAAGGCGTACCAGTATGGGAAGATCTTATTTTACTTTGGATGGTGAAGTAGTTATTAGTAATAAATCTAAGATGACAAGCAATCTGGATTTTCAAATTTACAAGTTAAATTTTTGGACGCACATCAACTCTTTTCGTTCTACAAGTTTTGATATCTCTGCAAAAGGTATTTATTCAAGCGGAGAAATTCCTTATCAACTTATGTCAGCTTTACCCGGTAACATTACAGCGCTTGGTAAGGATTTCACTTTCAGAACAGTCGGTATTACTAACTACGTTGGCGATAGAGTCTATACTATTACCAGTCAGTATAGATTTAACGATGAGATTTTTAAGATGCTGAAAATTCCATTCATTAAAGATGCGCGCTTAAGATTAGATGCACACTTCAATGTTGCTTGGCTTTCAATATCTGATGATTCCAAAGCGTTAAAGAAAATATCTTATAAGAACAATTTTCCGGAATTCATCGAACCCTTGTTTGAAATAGGTTTCGGAATTGGTCATGTACTTCTTCCTATGAAACTAGAATTTACTTGGCGGCTGAACCATAGAGAAGAAAATAGTTTTGTGATAGCGATAAACTCAGTTGCACTTTAGAACAAAACCTTCAAGGTTATCATGCTTGATAAAAACGATTTAGTGCGCTCTTTTATACAACACGCATAATTATTAATATTAAAAACCATGAAAGTTTATCATGTGATCAAATTCTTTCCTTCTCGCTTAAAAATTCTGTCTTCGGATTATTTTGATCAAAACTCTCAATCAATTTAAATGTAAAAGGAATTTGTTCCGAAAGTCTTTCAATCAGATCATTAGATAATGATCTGCGGGAAAAGGGTACTCGCTTTACATACTCTTGAATATAACCGGCTTTTCTGCCATATTTATATTCATAAGTAAAGTTGCCGTTTTTATCAAAGACATTATTTCTATTCAATATATTCGGCACACTTATATAAAACTCGCTTTTCATTATATCACCATTGTTGAATAATTGGCTTTCATCAAGATAAGCATAAAGTTCTTTGGCGGTATTGACTGCAGGATCAATTAGTTTTACTTTCTTCGCCATGAAATTGCGGTAAACATATTTTCCGCTTTCCTTTAAATTATAAGCTCTGTCATATTCAGCTTGAAACTCTTTCATGAAAAACGGATAATGAGTACAGCCTAGTATTACACCCTTTAACTTGTTTTTTGTTCCACTGGCTTTCACTTTTTCTAGCAGAGAAATCACGTGATAAGCGATATAATTTTTGATTGAGTTCAACTGAATTTCAGTTGGATTATCTTTGGTTCCCTTTAATAGAATGTGATTTTTGCTGTAATCAAAGCCATATCGGTTTAAAATGCTTTTATCGATTTTTGCTTTTTCCTTAGTAAGGGAGGGACCTCTGTAATCATCTCGAGGCGCCGTTAAATCGGGATTTAAATAGTCAATCTCACCGTCAACAGCGGCAGCTAAGCCAATCCCCGCTTGTTGATAGGATTCAATTTTCCCAGTATATCCCAACTTTTCTTTTTGCTCAATTACCGTATTCGGATAACCGTTTGATGCAACAGTACCGGCGGTTGCCATAATTCCTATAGCTGCATCTTCGTTTTTATCAATGGTTTCAAGTGCACCGCGAACTCCAGCGCCGATAACACCAATGACTTTTAAATCAAGTCCGGCTCTTTTGATAAAAGCTTCAATATCATTTTTACCATATGCTGTTGCTGTGTTGCAGGCAATTACCAATGCTTTTATCGGCTGTTTATCTGCTCTTGGATGCGCATTGCTCTTTGTTCTGTAATACCTTTTGCCGAGAAGGAATTGCATATCTTTTATAACATGCTCTTTAAGCAAGTCGGTCTTGTTGTTTCCGGCATATTCGCCATATGGCATATTGGCTTTGTCGCCTAGATAGATAAACGCTTCTTCATCAAAATCTCTTTTTTTATCCCCATTCCGCGTGAAGGAATGATCAGAATTGTTAAATTGATCGGAGTTTACAATTGCGTCGAGAACAGTCAATCCGCCAGTTCCGGAATCGAAAATACCGATCGGTAATTTCTTGTCTTTCTTCGGGTAGTTTTTAACATCAATATAAAAGAAACTCTTTTTGTTTGTGAGAATATCATCTTGTATAGTTGTCTTTTTCAATTCTTGATTCTGCGAACAAGATGCAACAATGACAATTATAAAAACAGAGAAAAATATTTTGATTGATTTATACATTGTGTTACCTCCAAAAATTATTCGTTTTCTTTTTTCAATCCGAATTTAGCATCAAGTGGGATAAACTTCGTAACAATAAATGCCGGTATTGTCGCAATTATTACCCAAATAAAAAAGTGCTGATATCCAATCAACTCCTGCAGCCAGCCGCTTACCATTCCCGGGATCATCATACCCAGAGCCATAAATGCCGTAGTGATTGCAAAGTGAGCTGTTTTATGATCGCCTTGAGAAACATAGATCATATAAAGCATGTAAGCGGTAAAACCGAACCCATACCCAAACTGTTCAACTGCTACGCAGAGATTTATTATAAAGAATGATTCCGGTAAAGCATAAGAGAGATAAATGTAAACAGTATTAGGTAAATTTATTGCTATTAACATCCACCAAAGCCAGTATTTAAGTCCCTTTTTGGCAGCTACAAAACCACCGAGCAATCCGCCGAGCGTTAATGCTAGAATTCCAACTGTTCCGTAGACTAGACCAACTTCACCCGTAGTTAAGCCCAACCCGCCAACCTCGCGGGCATCAAGTAAAAACGGTGATGCCAACTTAACAAGCTGTGATTCCCCCAACCTGTATAACAATAAAAATGTAAG
>UOGD01000098.1_pt1 | contig 13795 bp, 5 predicted proteins | sample 1989731 | NCBI WGS metagenome assembly UOGD01 (sample SAMEA4712198, study PRJEB27164) | hydrothermal vent metagenome | biome: marine basaltic hydrothermal vent biome; feature: marine hydrothermal vent; material: mineral | place: Pacific Ocean | collected 2011-06-14/2011-07-23 | depth 1691 m | reverse complement strand
TTTGGGAATTCCGATAACCGGTTTATTTTCAGAAATCTCTGGTAATTCGTTTTTATCCAAATACGAATCGACATTAAAAATTATCTCTTTTTTATCTCTAAAGAAATTTTCTTTTATTGTTGTTGCAGTTCCTTTATTAGAGAAATATTTTTCACATTTATTCCCCGTGTAAAATTTGTTATTGTTAGAAAATTTAAATTGTGTAATTGCACAGTGATTACCGCAACCGTTGCAGTGAAGCATTTTTTTCTTAAATGTGATGTGCTCTAAAGCATCAATATTGAATTTAGTAACATAACTTGGATTATTTTTATAAAAATCTTTTGCATAGAGTGCTGCGCCGAAAGCGCCCATGTATTCTGAAATATTAAGTCGATAAACATTCTTATTGACCAGAAGTTCAAAGGCTCTTAACACAGCATCGTTTTTAAATGTACCGCCTTGAACAAAAATATTATCGCCAAGTTCATCTGTATTTTTAATTTTTATAACTTTATACAATGCATTTTTAACAACAGAAAAAGCTAAACCAGCCGCTATATCGGAAACGGGCACGCCATCTTTTAACGCTTCTTTCACTTTCGAATTCATAAATACCGAACATCTAGTACCGAGGTCAACCGATTTTTCGGCATGCAATGCCTGCTGTACGAAATCATTTAAAGTCATATTCAATCCTTTTGCAAATGTTTCGATAAACGATCCTGTACCGGACGAACATGCTTCATTTAATTGAATATCGGTTATTACTCCGTTATGTACTTTGATGGCTTTTATATCCTGACCGCCGACATCAACAATGAACGAAATATTTTTATTGAACAAAGAACCTGCAGTAAAATGAGCCATTGTTTCAACAATTCCGCCGTCGAGATTAAGTGCAATTTCCAAAAATTCTTCACCGTAACCGGTAGCAAAAGCTCCTTTTAATTTTCCGCTTTTGAGATATTTTTTAAATTTTCGTAAGCCGAGCTTAGCTATCTCCAGCGGATCACCGTTATTATTAGAATAAAAACTATCGATAATTTTTTTGTCTTCACTAATTAGGATCATTTTTGTAGTTGTCGAACCGGCATCAATACCCAAGTACATCTCTTTTACGTTTTTAATTTCTTCCGATGTCAATTTTTCGATCGTTAATTTCTCGTGTCTTTTTTTGAAAGTTTCGTACTCTTTTTCGGAATTGAACAAAGGTTCTAAAGTTCTAATTGTTTGAATGCCTTTGTTTTCATGTTTTAGATCGAATAATAATTGTTCTAAAGTCCTTTCCTTCCCTTTATTATCAGCATCAACTGCAGCTCCTACAGCCACAAGGACTTCCGAATCATTTGGAAGTATAAAATCTTTTTCGGGTAGCTTAATTGTCTCGATAAAAGCTTTTCTCAATTCCGGTAAAAAAGTTAAAGGACCGCCGGCAAATAAAATTTTACTTTTTATTTCGGCACCGGCTAAAAGAGTTGTTATTGTTTGATTAGCTACCGCATTAAAAACAGCGCGAGCAATATCTTCTTTATTTTCACCTTTATTTAGTAATGCTTGAACATCCGTTTTTGCAAATACTCCACATCGTGAAGCAATATATAATTTCTTAGTCGATTCTGAAGCGAGATCATTCAAAGTTATTAAGTCGATATTTAGCAAAGTTGCCATCTGATCAATAAACGAACCGGTTCCGCCGGCACATTGTCCGTTCATCTTCATTTCCGGTGATGCTCCGGCTCTGAATAAAACGATCTTAGCATCTTCTCCGCCCAACTCGATAAAAGTAGAAGCTTCAGGGAAAAATTTTCTTATTGCCGTAGTTAATGCAATAACCTCTTGTTCGAATGGGATGTTTATTCTTGAAGCTAAACCCATTCCAGCACTGCCCGTCATCAAAATATCAAATCGTGTATTCGGATATTTGTTTTTCAATTCGGTAAGCGTATTGATAATAGTTTCTTTTACTTTACCGTTGTGTCGTTCATATTTTTTAAACTCGAGATTATATTTATCGTTTAGAATAACAACCTTCGCAGTTGATGACCCTAAGTCTATTCCTAATTTCATTTTAATTCATCCTTAATATCAATTTTTAATTGCTAATAATTTTTTTATGAAAAACATTTGTAGTCTTATAGCCTAATAAAATTAGAAAGATACCGCTGATCAATTCGTTCCATAAGCTACCAGGTTTTATTAGTAAGTGAGGGATATAAGCTGAAATGATCAACCATAAACCAATGTTTGCGATTATCAATCTTTTTAATATATCTCCCGAACGGATTATAATTCCTGATGCCATAACAATAATTCCAATCAACAAATAACTAAACATCACTATAATTGCCGGTAGATTGAAAAACGCCATTAACACTAGCCAAATTCCTGCGACTTCAAATATCAAATTAATTTTCATTTTTAACCTCTCACATTGCATCCTTTTTTTTGTATAATCATATTGTGTACCAATTCACGAGGATTTTGTAAGTTGTTTAATAATAGCAAGTTATAAGTGCTATATTTTGAGAGGAATAAATGCAGATTAAAAATGGGAAATTATATTTCCCATATTTGTTGAATCGTCACATGTGTTGAAGATAATTTTAGGAAGATAAGATCCCTTTTAAATTAATGATGATTTTACATTTGGTAAGATCAGACTCAATTGGAGAAATTACAAAGGGAATACAATTTCAATTAGTTTGACCCTAGATTATCTGTAAGAGTCTATTGTTCGGTCATAAAAATAATTTCTCTCTGACATTTCTACCATTTCTAACAAATTAAAAAAATTCCAGATCCTTTTTCTCATTAAAAGGTTAAAGATAAATCTTCTCGTCATTTAAAAACTTAATTACTTTGTTCAGTTTGTTTAAATCTAAATTATTTATAATTATAATACATATTATATTAAATTAATTGACATTTTGATAATAATAGTATTAAGTTAGCAATTAATAGATTTGCTTAATTTTTCCACTGGTGTTAAAGAACTTTTAGTAAACTTGAATGATTAACTTTATACACAATTCTTTTTCGGAACAACATCAAATCACAGATTATTATTTACTAGTTATTCTCCATGATATTAGGGAGGCTGTATGATAAAACGGTTACTCTTTTTAATCACACTGCTTATAACATATTCAATTCAATTACATGCGGGCACAACCGGGAAAATAGCCGGTAAAATTACTGATGCCGAAACGGGGGAAGCGCTTCCCGGAATAAATATTATGATCGAAGGTACAACAATGGGCGCGGCTTCCGATGTCAACGGTGAATACCTGATCAACAATATTCCACCTGGAAATTACACGATAGCTGCCAGTGGTGTTGGCTTTCAGAAAAGAAGATTCTTACACGTACAAGTTTCAGCTGATTTTACTACCAGCTTAGATATTCAAATGTCAACTGAAGCAATAACAACTGAAACCGTGGTTGTGCGAGCGAAAAATCCGATGATACGCAGAGATTTAACATCCTCTCACACAACTGTGGATGCACAAACTATTGAATCTCTGCCGGTTGAGACCATTACTCAACTTCTAACACTGCAGGCTGGTATAACTCAGGGAGCCGGCGGTGAAATTCATATAAGGGGCGGGAGGGCAAATGAAACAGCTTACACGGTAAACGGGATGTCGATCTCTAATCCTTATAACAATGCCAAAACAGTAACAATAGCTCCAAATGCAGTGCAGGAGTTATCTGTTGTAAGCGGAACATTCAACGCTGAATATGGTAATGCATTGAGCGGAATTGTAAATACGATTACGAAAGAAGGAACAAATAAATATCATGGAAGTGTAACATTCTATACCGGTGATTATCTGAGCGGTAATACTGAAACATTTTTTAATATAGATGATATTGATCCTCTTAATAATACTGTTTCAGAGATGACTTTTTCAGGTCCTATATTCAGCAACAAACTTTCATTCTTTCTCTCCGGAAGATATGCTAACAGCAAAGGTTATCTTTACGGAATTAGAGAACACAACGTTACTGATTCGGTGAGGAAGAATCCATTGGACCCTAATGATATATTTGTGTTGTCTACCGGAGACAGCGCTATCGTACCAATGAATAGCGGATGGGGGCTTTCTACTACCGGTAAAATTACTTATAGACCAACATCAACCTTCAAGATCAACTTGGACGTGATCTATTCACAGAATGAATATCAAAATTACGATCATGATCTAAAGTATAATCCCGATGCAAACAATCCGCGATACGGTTGGGGGCTTTTCGGAATGATAGAAGTGCGTCATGCTGTAAGCAATTCAACATTTTACACTGTAAGAGCATCTTATAATGAAGATGATTTTAAAAGATATCTTTATCCGCTAGTTGATGCCAGCGGGAACTCGGTAACTTTTAGTGCAGGTGAAAGTCTGGAAGGATTGTTTGCCGATCCGCGGTATCAGCCGGATTATAAATCAACAGTTCGTGCAGCGCCGGTATCATTCAGCGCCGGAGGTACTTATCAAGGCGGAGGTCAGTCCCAATTTTATCAGAGGACTAAAATTTTAGGCGGTAAGTTTGACATGACAAGTCAGTTGAATAATAATCATGAACTTAAATTCGGCGGGCTGCTTAGGAGTTATGATGTTGCAATGAATAGTTTTTCAATTCTACGTGATTCAACCAGATATAGAAAAGCCACAATAGCGCCGGCAGCATCGAACTCCAACAATAATTATATTAAAAAACCGTTAGAGATATCGGCATATGTTCAGGATAAAATGGAGTTCGAAAGTATTGTGATCAATATCGGATTAAGGTACGATTATTTCAATGCTAGTTCGCAGTATTCAACTAATATATTCTATCCATCGCCAAATGATCCTAATATACCGTCATCAATCGATCCATCAACATTGTTGGCTGATGCAGAGGCTAAACATCAATTCAGTCCAAGATTGGGTATCTCATTTCCTATAACCGATCAAGGGATCATTCACTTTTCGTATGGTCATTTTTACCAACTGCCGCCGTTAGCATTTCTTTATACAAATCCTGATTTCAAATTTAATTTTGGATCACCGTATTATGGAAATGCAAATTTGAATCCGGAAAGAACGGTTACTTATGAATTGGGATTACAGCAGCAGCTTGCGGAAAATGTTGCTTTCAATCTGACCGGTTATTATAAAGATGTTCGAGATCTGTTAGCTACACAGCAGATTAGAGTAAGCGGAAGTCAGACTTATTTCACTTACGTGAATAAGGACTACGGCAATATCCAGGGAATAATCTTTTCCTTCACCAAACGAAGAACTGCCGACGATATTTGGGGTCTTACGTTGGATTATACTTTTCAGGTCTCCGAAGGAAACGATGTAAATGCAGATGCATTTTTCCTTGATCTATCATCAGGTAATCAAACTGAAAAAGTCCCTGTACCTCTTAATTGGGATAAAACACATCAATTGAACGGAACGTTCACCGTTGGAGAAGTAGGCAATTGGAATATCGCAATGATAGGAAGGTTTGCTTCCGGATTACCTTACACGCCGCTCCTTTTTGATAAGCAGGTTAATCTAACAAGGAATAGCGACAGAAGACCTGCGTATTTAAGATTTGATCTTCTTGCAGAAAAGACTTTTAAATTTGGTTCAATGGGATTAGTAGTATTCATTAAAGTTTATAACTTATTTGATGCGCTTAATGAAAATCTTGTTTATGCTTCAACGGGAAGAGCTACATATACTTTGGATGCCAATAGAGCTGCAGCTTTAGAGACAGATAGAATTGCCGCTCGTGTTCCTGGGGTTCACACATCGGCGGATGTTTATAACCGACCCAATTATTATTTGGCTCCTAGAGAAGTTCGGTTGGGGTTATCGATAGAATTTTGAAAACATGAATTCGGAGAATAAATAATGAATGGCAGAATTTTGCAAAATATTTCAAAGCTGATATTTCTAATATTTGCTTTTACTGTTGTAAATAGTGCGCAAACACTTACAGAAAAGCAGAAGAAAGAACATCAAGCGGTGAGAGATTTCTTAGAGAAAACATATTCTAATTCTCTGCAGAATCAAAATAATGCAGTACGCGAACAGTCTGGAAAACCGAAAGATGCAAATGTGCTGCATAAGATTGACGCGCAAGCCGATAGAAAACATTATTTCATGAATGGTAATAAGATCAGCACAGAAGTATATAACTATGGCGGTATAGCGCCAGGGTACGGATTGATCAGAGGTGTCAACAATTTTGTATGGAAAGATCTTTCGTATGTTTTTCAATTCTGCCCGATTGTCGGTGCAGAAGTAACTGATACTTCCGGTAAAAAGATCCATATTATATCCGACGGGCTGAATGATTATCCTAATCTTCGTGAAGTAAACCCAACCGGCGATACTTTGTGGCAGTGGCAGCCCCTACCAGGCTATGCTGATCCGGATCAGCCTTACATTGCATCCAACCCGGCAAATGACGACAACGGCGACGGCAAACCTGACAGTTGGCCCCGCGATTGGTACAACCCGACTCTCGGTCAATATGTTTGGCCCGGGTTTCTTTCACAAGGTGCGAGCAATGCAGACCTTGAATTATTCTGGTCTATGGACGATAGAGATAATGTGGAATTCCCTTATTTCCCATTCCCCGGTGATAGTACAAGAAAGGGGATCGGACTGCAGGTTGATGCCCGCGCATTTCAATGGAGTAACGCATTAGCGGAAAATACAATATTTTTTATTTATACCATTACGAATGTAAGTGGTGAAGACCTTGATTCTGTTTTCTTCGGTATTTATGGTGATCCCGATCTAGGTGGTGGTTCACCAGAAAACACGGACGATAATGGTTTCTTTATACCTCCTTATTCTCTTGACACAGTAGATGTTTCACGTATACCTGTTTATGCAAGAAGTATGGTTTACTTTTTCGATCCGGATATGAAAGGCGATTTCGGATTGCCGCTTGGTTATTTGGGGTGTAAATTTTTAGAGAGTCCCGGAAATTCAGTAAATAATTTTGATGACGATGGTGATGGAATGGTTGATGAAAGCCAGGAAGATGGTATTGATAATGATGGCGATTGGGTTGCAGATTTTCATGATGTTGGAATAGACGGTATTCCTCTCACCTTTGATGAAGGTGAAGGGGATGGAGTTCCTACTGCAGGAATTCAACTTCCCGACGGTTCGCTTGATCCACTTTATCCTGGTGAACCGAACTTTGAGTTTACAGACCTAGATGAATCAGATCAAATTGGGTTGACAAGTTTTAATAGTTGGACATGGAATCAAGATAAGATCTCGGATGATGAGTCAATGTGGAATAGAGCCATACCAGGCAACTTTGGCGCTATTCAGCAGAATACTGATCTCGTCTTCATCTTCGGCTCGGGATACATTTCATTAAAAGCCGGTGAGACCAAGAGAATATCGATGGCGCTTCTAGTTGGGCAGAATCTTGAAGACCTTCTGCTTAGCGCTGAAACGGTTCAGACAATTTATAATCAAAATTATCAGTTCTTCAAACCGCCGAATACACCTCACGTTACTGCTGTTCCCGGAGATAAAAAAATTACACTTTATTGGGATACAATAGCCGAGGAAAGTGTTGACCCGATCACCGGAAAGGATTTTGAAGGCTATGTTATTTATCGAAGCACTGATCCGACTTTTAATGATATCCAAACAATTACTGACGGAAAGGGTTCGTTCTTCCTGAATGAGCCATTAAAAACCATTCAAGGCTTACCGGCTAAATGGGATCTGGATAATGATTGGGAAGGTTACCATCCGATTCAATATCAAGGACGCGGTATTCATTATTATCTTGGGGATAATACCGGGTTGGTTCATTCGTTCGTCGATTCCAACAAAGTGATAAATGGTCAGACATATTACTATGCTGTTGTAGCTTATGACCATGGTGACTCGACGGGGATCCCTCCCACAGAAACAACTAAGAAGATCACTATTGATCCGATTACAAATGAACTGACATTCGATAAAAATACCGTAATGGTAATCCCGGGTCCTCGAGCAGGCGGATATGTTGAACCTGTTATCAATAAGAATAACTTGGTGCATACTCAAGGGATTGGTACAGGGAAAGTATTGTTTAACATGATGGATGACCTTGTGATTGAAGAAGCAGGTAAGTACGTTGTTGATTTTAGTGATTCACTTAATTCCCCTCTTGAAGGAATGATCGCTGCAAAAAATTATTCTGTTCTTAATCTTAATTTTGTAGAGGATCAAATTAAATTATACGACACTAATTTTGCAAAACTCAGTTTTAACAATATAGCTGATGATGGTTCCCTGAGCGTTAAATTAGTTGATGATGCTTCGAAGATTTTTGAAGAAGGGAAAGATTACATAGTAAATTATTCTGCGGGCACTTTTAGAAGAACTGGTATCAGTACCATACCCAATCTCAGTGAAGTTTTAATTCGTTATGAATATTATCCTGTCTTTCAAAGTACTGCATTGAAAGGGGAGGATTCCAACCCGATATTTAATGGAATTCAAGTTGTTGTTTATGATGAACCTGAATTGAAGTGGAATAAAGAAAAATCCGTTTGGCTGCCAGGCAGCAAGAGTAATCTTGATTACAAATTAAGTATCTCATCAATTGGAATAAATAAAGCATACTATCCCGGGGATTATGAAATAAAGTTTGCTTCAACAAATATTGATTCAGCAATTACTTACAAAAATCAAGTTATTACTATTCCGGTCAATTATTCAGTAAGTGAAGTGTCAACCGGTGTCCCTATAAGAATATTAACATTTTTAGCGGAACAACCTATAACACAAAATCTGCAATGGGATCCAGGGGAAGAAATTGTTTTCTTCAAGCCCGGCGCTAAGGGAACAGTACAAGATACATTGACATGGGGACTTGTAGTTACCGATGTATTAGAGGATTCAACAGTTACACCTATTATTCCAACAGACGGCGATGTTTTGTTCATTGCAACGGATAGACCGTTCAATAAGGATGATCAATTTTCGATTGAAACAGAAGGAGCAAAAAACGATATTGGAAAAGCGGCATCGAGGATGGATAACATCTATGTCGTACCTAATCCTTATGTTGGATACAATGAACTTGAACCGACAAATAAACTGCCCGGTCAATCGAGGGGGGAGAGAAGAATTTATTTTGAGAATCTTCCGTCGAACTGTACAATAAGAATTTATTCATTAGCGGGAGATCCGGTCACAACTTTGTACCACGACGTACCGCAGGAAAATGCTCGTGAATATTGGAATCTTTTGAACGAGGATGGTTTCAGCGTTTCTTACGGAGTTTACATTGCGCAGATTGAAGCTCCGGGTATTGGTGAAAAGATAATTAAGTTCGCCTTAATTAAATAGATATATAAAATGGAATTTTTGATGATTCATATTCCTTACAGGAGTAAAAAATGAGATCACTTTTAAAGTTAATAACTTTAACAATAATTGTAATGTCATATAATATTTTCGGGCAGGATATCTCTAAATCGGGAACAACTGCAGCCCAATTCTTAAAGATCAATGTTGGACCGCGAGCGATGGGAATGGGATCGGCTTTTGTTGCAACAGCCGATGATATTTCCGCAATATATTGGAACCCTTCCGGTCTTGCCAACAATCGAGCTAATAATGCGTACTTTAATCATACAAGCTGGATAGCTAACGTTGATGTTGAGTTTGCCGCTTTGTCGAGTTACATAGATGGGTTCGGAACTATCGGCGCATATGTTACTGTTGCTAAAGAGATTGAAAACGAAGTTGTTAGAACCGTTGATCAGCCGGAAGGAACCGGTGAATTATTTGATGCAGGCGGTATATCAATCGGTATTACATACGCCCGCCAGTTGACTGACCATTTTTCAATGGGATTTAATTTTAAGTATATTCAAGAAAGAGTATGGCACATGAACGCACAGGGTTTCGCTCTTGACATAGGCGCGCTATATAAAATTGATATCCTGAACGAGTTCAGAATCGGAGCTAATATTTCAAACTTCGGTACAAAGATGAAATTGAGCGGTAGAGATATTCTGGAAGTAAAATCTGTTGGAGCCGGAAATCAAGGTAATTTGATCAACACAGAAATTGTGCTGGACGAATTTAGTCTGCCATTAATATTCAGAGTCGGTGTGGCGGCAGATCTTTTGAAAACGGAATCGCTAAAATTCACGTTAGGGCTGGATGCCGTTCATCCTAATGACCATACGGAATATGTAAACGTCGGCGGTGAGTTGGGATGGAATGAAATACTTTTTGTACGAGCCGGTTATAAATCACTTTTTGAAAGGGATACTGAACAAGGATTAGCTTTGGGTGTTGGATTTAATTATAGATTAAGCAGCATGGTAAAATTTCTTTTTGATTATGCTTACCAGGATTTTGGTCGCTTGGAAAGTGTTCATTATATATCGGTCGGGATCAAATTCTAATTTGAAAGTTTAAAACGGAACTTGTATTGAAACGCACTACATATAAGATCTGACATTCAGAGAAGTAATAATATTTGTATATTTCACATATTCAATTTTATCGTAAAAAATATGACATGCAAAAACATCTAATTTTATTTTTAAGTTTCCTCATCCTCTATGGGTGCAGTACCACATCAACTAATAATCAAATCCCTGAAGAAAATAGTATCGAAGAACTTAAAGGCGCATTTGAGAATTTGGAAATGCCTTTTTACATTCCTCCCTCAACAAAGGTTGACAGTATTGACGTTAACGATTCAACAATGTCATTAAAGATCTTCACTAATAAGAGATTTTCATACCGACCGTTCAGGGAGAATGATATTAATGATATATATAATGATATTAGAAATTTCCTTGGTCCGAAGTACTATAATTATGATGTTCAAATCTTAACAATGGGATATCCGTTAAGAGAAATGATCCCAAATTATTATCGATCATCGGTAAATGAATATGACTTTTCCAGAATACCCGACAGCAAAATTGTAAGACCTAAACCTGTAGTTACAAATATCGATAAGGGATTCACACCATCGAAAGGTATGTTTGGTAAAAACATTGCTCTGTGGCATAGTCATGGCTGGTATTATAACTTGGAAAAAGACAGATGGATGTGGCAGCGAGCCAGGTTGTTCGAGACGGTTGAAGACCTTGGTCCGCTTGCTTATACGGTTCCTTATCTCATTCCTATGTTAGAGAATGCCGGGGCAAATGTTTTTGTACCGCGGGAAAGGGATGTCCAGACAAATGAAGTTGTAATTGATAATGATGGCAGCACTTCAGGCGACTACACTGAATTTGGAAGTTGGTACAACGGCAGCAGTGAAGGGTTTGCTTACGGGACACCTCCGTATGCTGATAATCTCAACCCTTTTACACAAGGCACTTATAGATATGCTATAACTTCAAAATCGAATTTAGCCAGCATAGATTATGTCCCTGAATTTCCAGAAAGCGGTGAATATGCAGTTTATATAAGCTATCATCATTCCGACGAAAATGCTGAGGATGCACATTATTATGTTTATCATACCGGCGGCGTTACCGAGTTTACTGTTAATCAAAAGATAGGCGGAGAAACTTGGATCTATCTGGGAACGTTCCAGTTTGATAAAGGGAAGAACCCGGCTATTGGAAAAGTAAAAGTGACAAACGAGAATGAAGAGGTCGGTAGAATTGTAACAGCCGATGCGATCAGATTCGGCGGGGGAATGGGGATTGTTGAACGTAACGGAACAACAAGCGGTCGCCCAAAATATGTTGAAGGCGCTAGATACTACTTGCAGTATGCCGGTATGCCCGATACCCTTGTTTATAGTTTGAACGATAACGAAAACGATTACAAAGATGATTATCAATGCAGAGGTGAGTGGGTTGACTATCTGGTTGGAGATCCTTTCGGACCAAATTTGAATAGAACTGTAAAAGGTCTCGGCATTCCTATTGATATCTCACTTGCATTTCATACCGATGCCGGTATCACTACAAATGATACTGTGATTGGCACATTAGGAATTTATAGTCTTAAAGATTTTTATGAAGATGAAGTATTCCCTGATCAAATGTCAAGATTGGCAAACAGAGATTTAACTGATATAATGCAATCCCAGATCGTTGACGATATCAGAGCTAAGTATGATCCAAGCTGGCGGCGAAGATATTTGATGGAAGCTAACTACAGCGAATCGACCAGACCAAATGTTCCGTCTGTTTTACTTGAATTGTTATCACATCAAAATTTTATTGATGTCCAGTTTATGAATGATCCGCAATATCGATTTGATGTTTCCCGTTCAATATACAAAGCTATGTTAAAATTCCTATCTGTGCAGTATGGTTTTGAATATGTAGTACAGCCCCTTCCGGTAACCCATTTAGCTACGTCACTTTCTGAGGAAGGAACCGTCACCGTTAATTGGGAACCGCAGGTTGATCCTCTCGAAGTAACGGCTCTACCCACAAAGTACAAACTCTATTCTAAAGTTGGCGAGGGAGGATTTGATAACGGTACAGTTGTTGATTCAAATTCAATAACTCTTAATGGAATTAAACCCGGTGAAATTTATAGTTATAAAGTCGCTGCTTTAAATGAAGGTGGTGAGAGTTTTCCATCTGAAGTTTTATCCGTATGTTGGATGAATAACGACAAACCAACAGCGCTAATTATAAATGGTTTCGATAGAATTTCTTTACCCTCCGTTGTTGAGTCGGAAGAGTTTTCCGGTTTTGTTGATATTATTGATGAAGGAGTGCCTTACAAATATGATATAGGATATGTCGGTGAGCAGCATGAATACGATACGACTACAAAGTGGTTAACGGATGATATTCCCGGCTTCGGTGCTAGCTATGCAGATATGGAAACAAAAGTTGTTGCCGGCAATACATTTGATTATTCGTATATACATGGAGAAGCTTTAAAGGAGAATGGATATTCGTTTATATCGGTCAGTGATGAAACCGTATTTGATTCAAGCGTTAATTTAGTAAAGTATAAATTTATCGATCTGATTTTGGGAGAAGAGAAAGAAACGCACTGGCAGCGGCAATATGCCGATTCATTATGGGGAACAAGGTTCAAGACATTTCCGAAAGCTTTTCAGAGTGAAATTAAGAATTATCTAGATAGCGGAGGAAACCTTTTTGTTAGCGGGGCATATATCGGCTCCGATCTCTTTCTGAAAAAGGACAGCACGGATATTAAGTTTGCCGAAGAAGTGCTCCACTATAAACTTGCTTCCGATCATGCGGTAAGGAGCGGTAATGTTATCTCGGTACGGGATATCCCTTCTTTTAATGATCTCTCAATTATCTTCAACACTAAGTTTGATAAAAAACTTTATAAAGTTGAAGCCCCCGATGCGATCGGTTCAAAGAATGGAAGTGAAACTTTACTAAGATATTCCGAGAACTTTTACAGCGCCGGTGTTGGCTATAAAAAAGAATATGGAGTTATAGCATTCGGATTTCCATTTGAAACTATTATCGATCATGCAGAAAGGATAAAGTTGATGAAATCAATAACAGAATATTTACAAATAGATAGAAAGTAATTAACAATATTATAATAAACTCGATAATGATTTAGAGGACAATCAAGAGCTAGATATAATTAACTCCGTCCTTTAGGTCGGGGTAAAACGAACAAGTTGAAGATGGTTTTGGCGCAATTTTTAGTTTTGTCTTTTTAAGAGCTTGAAAAATTGTGACATAACCTAAAGCATAAAAAACAAAAAAACTTAAACACATGAAAAAAAATATCACAATCATATTTATTCTTCTGTTACAAGTAATTTCCACTGGGCAAGATCTATCCTCACTAAATAAACTTGTTGATAAATA
>UOGD01000158.1_pt1 | contig 13925 bp, 13 predicted proteins | sample 1989731 | NCBI WGS metagenome assembly UOGD01 (sample SAMEA4712198, study PRJEB27164) | hydrothermal vent metagenome | biome: marine basaltic hydrothermal vent biome; feature: marine hydrothermal vent; material: mineral | place: Pacific Ocean | collected 2011-06-14/2011-07-23 | depth 1691 m | reverse complement strand
GAACACGGACCGGACAGTCATGTTGTATTATTAACTACATCAGAAGTTCTTATAGATGCGGTAACAACAGAAATAGAGAATTTTACAAAACAGTTATCAAGAAAAGAGATAATCAAAAAATCATTATCGAATAGTGTTATTATCCTTGTTCATGATCTGAAAGAAGCTATTGCAATTTCAAATAATTATGCACCTGAACACTTGATTCTTTCGGTAGTAAACGCTGAAGAAGTTGCTGAAAAAGTAATTAATGCTGGTTCGGTTTTTCTCGGAAATTATTCACCGGAATCTGCCGGTGACTATGCTTCTGGGACTAACCACACATTACCGACAAATGGATTTGCCTCTACATACAGCGGAGTTTCTTTGGACAGTTTTATGAAGAAAATCACTTTTCAGAAATTAACAAAAGACGGCCTTACTAAATTAGGGAAAACAATCCAAGTAATGGCTGAGGAAGAAGGAATGGATGCACATAAATTAGCAATATCAATCAGAACGGAGAATGATAATGGTTGATATCAAAGCTTTACTTCGTGATAATATTAAAAACCTAAAACCATATTCTTCAGCGCGTGATGATTATACGGGAGAGGTGGGAATATTTTTAGACGCAAACGAAAACTCGTACGGGTCAATACCGGAAGGTGACTTAAATCGTTATCCCGATCCTCATCAAAGAAAATTAAAGAAAAAACTTTCGGAGATTAAAAAGATAAGTCCTAAAAACATTTTTATCGGCAACGGTAGTGATGAAGCTATTGATCTTGTAATTAGAGCATTCTGCGAGCCTGGTAAAGACAAGATAATGATAATGCAGCCGACTTATGGAATGTATAAAGTCGCAGCGAAGATAAATGATATTAATATTGTTGAAGTTCCTCTCACAGATAAATTTGAGATTGATACAGAATCTATGCTTTTGGCAATTAATGAAAAAGTTAAAATTATATTTATCTGTTCACCCAATAATCCAACAGGCAATATTTTAAATGAGAATTTAATAAGTAAAATATTAAATTCATTTAACGGTCTCGTAGTTATTGATGAGGCTTATATTGATTTTGCAAAAAAGAGAAGCTGGATTACAGAATTAAATAATTTTAATAATCTTGTTGTGTTGCAAACATTTTCAAAAGCTTGGGGCTTGGCAAACATTCGCGTCGGTATGGCATTTGCAGATGAAGGGATAATAGAGATTCTCAATAAGATCAAATATCCTTACAATGTTAGCGGGGTCAGTCAATCGTTAATATTAAAGGCATTGGAAAACGAATTAAAGAAAGATAAGGTTGTTGACATTTTAATTTCTGAACGCAACAAGTTAACAGAAGCCTTGATATCATTGGCTTTTATCAATTATGTCTTTCCATCCGATGCGAATTTCCTTTTAGCTAAAGTTCAAAATTCAGCAACGGTTTATGATTATCTTCTTGAGAAAAAGATAATAGTCCGCAACCGTTCAAATATGATCCACTGCAACGAATGTTTGAGATTCACAATTGGAACCGAAGAAGAAAATAAAGAATTAATTGAAGCACTTAAAAAGTATGGAGCAGAACGATGAAAAAGGTTTTGTTTATTGATAGAGACGGAACAATTATAACCGAACCGGAAGACAAGCAAATTGATTCACTGGAAAAGTTGGAATTCTATCCAAAAGCAATTTCGACACTCAGGAAAATAGTAACGGAATTGGATTACGAATTGATAATGTTTAGTAATCAAGACGGTTTAGGCACGGAATCGTTCCCAGCAGAAACGTTTCATCCGGCACAGAATAAAATGCTCACAATATTAAAAAACGAAGAAGTTGTTTTTTCCGATATAATTATTGACAAAACACTGCCGGAAGAAAACGCACCGACCCGTAAACCTGGCATTGCATTATTAGCAAAGTATATTGAAGGAGATTATGACCTTTCTAACAGTTATGTTATTGGCGATAGGGAAACCGATGTTCAGCTTGCAAAAAATCTCGGCGCTAAATCTATTTTGCTTAGTGATACCCAAAATCCAAACACAGTTCTTACAACTACCAATTGGGATGATATTTATAATATCCTCAAAGGAATTGGCAGAACGGCGATCGTTGAAAGGGAAACTAAGGAGACTAAAATAAAGATAGAGTTAAACCTTGATGGTAAAGGCGTTCATAATATTTCAACCGGGTTGAACTTTTTCGATCACATGTTAGCTCAGCTTTCACAGCATTCTCTATGCGACTTGAACATTAATGTTAAAGGTGATCTTGAAGTGGATGAACATCACACAATTGAAGATACTGCAATTGCCCTTGGTGAAGCGTTCCTGCAAGCGCTCGGAAATAAAAAGCAAATTGAGCGTTACGGTTTTATGCTTCCGATGGATGATGTAATTGCAAGTGTGGCAATTGATTTTTCGGGAAGAAGCTGGCTGCAGTGGAAAGTTAAATTTAAAAGAGAATTTGTTGGCGACGTTCCGACAGAGATGTTTTATCATTTCTTTAAATCATTTTCCGATGCTGCTAAATGTAACCTGTACATAAAAGCGAAAGGTGGTAATGAACACCATAAGATCGAAGGGATATTTAAAGCGCTTGGTCGTTCTATTAAACAGGCAGTTGCTCGGAATTCCAATAATCCGGAAATGCCAAGTACGAAGGGAATAATTTAAAAAACATTTCTTCTAAAAATATTTGATTAAGATTAAGAATTAAGATTAGGATTAAGAAATTTATAATGAAAATAGTAATAATTAAATACAATGCAGGGAATGTTTATTCCGTTTCTTCTGCTCTTAAACGACTTGGATACGATGCAGTAATAACGAGTAACTTTACTGAGATTGAGGCGGCTGACAAAATTATTTTTCCGGGTGTCGGAGAAGCAAGCAGCGCTATGGAATACTTGAAGCAGAACAAATTGGATAAATTAATGCCAGAATTAAAACAGCCATTCCTTGGTGTTTGTCTTGGTCTGCAGCTGCTGTGCAGGCATTCCGAAGAGAACGATACCGAATGTCTTGGCATATTTGATCAAGAAGTAAAATTATTCCCGCCAGCGGAGAAAGTTCCTCATATGGGTTGGAACTCTGTAAAGACCAGTAATAATAAGTTATTTACTGGTTTATCTGGTAATTCTTATGTCTATTTTGTTCATAGTTACTTTGCAGAATTGAGTGAACATACAATTGCAGAGACGGATTATATTGTTCCGTTCAGCGCTGCTTTGAACAAGGATAATTTTTATGCCGTACAATTTCATCCTGAGAAGAGTGGAAAAGTTGGCGAACAAATACTAAAAAATTTTATTGAGTTGATATGATAAGAATAATTCCGGCAATTGATATAATCGATGGTAAATGCGTCCGTTTGACAAAAGGTGACTACACACAGAAAATAGTATATAATGAAAATCCCGTTGAAGTAGCGAAGGAATTTGAATCGATGGGGATTCAATTTCTTCATCTTGTTGATCTTGACGGCGCTAAAGCTAAACATATTGTTAATTGGAATGTGCTTGAATCGATTTCAAAAAAGACCAACTTAATTATTGATTTTGGCGGCGGCATACGTTCGGGAAAGGATTTGCAAATTGCCTTTGAAAACGGAGCGTCAAAAATTACTGCCGGCAGTGTTGCTGTCAAGAGTAAAGAAACAGTGATCGGTTGGCTGAATGAATATGGAAGCGAAAAAATCATTCTAGGCGCCGATACAATGAATGGTATGATATCAATAAATGCTTGGGCAGATGAAACAGAACTTACGCTTATAGAATTTATTAAAGATTATTATGAATTAGGCTTCAGAGAAACTATAGTTACGGATATATCAAAAGATGGAGTTTTAACTGGTCCAGCGTTTGAAATGTATAAAAACATCAAAAAGAAAGTTCCCGGTATCTCTCTTATTGCAAGCGGTGGTGTGTCAAACATTTCAGATGTTGAGAAACTAAATAAAATGAAAATTGACGGTGTTATTATTGGTAAAGCAATTTACGAAGGAAGAATTAAATTAGATGAACTAAAGAGATTTTTATGTTAACAAAAAGAATTATTCCATGCTTGGATATTAAAGACGGCAAAACGGTTAAAGGCATTAATTTTGTTGATCTTCGTGATGCAGGCGACCCTGTTGAACTTGGGATGAAATATGCAGAAGTAGGAGCCGATGAACTCGTTTTCCTCGACATAACAGCAACGGTGGAAAAGCGCGATACGCTAGTAGAGTTGGTTAAAAGAATCGCTCGTCATATTAACATTCCTTTTACTGTTGGTGGTGGAATTAGTGACGCAGAAAATGTAAGCAGTTTGTTAGATGCCGGCGCTGATAAGATCACAGTTAATTCCTCTGCTGTTTATAATCCTAATTTAATTGATTTGTTGGCAAAAAGATTTGGCAGCCAATGTGTGGTTCTTTCGATTGATACTAAGTTAATCGGAACAACGCAAAAGGTATTCACACGGGGGGGAAGAACAGAAACCGAGAAAGAGCTTATTCCATGGGCTAAGGAAGCCGTTGATAGAGGTGTAGGGGAAATTTTGCTTACCTCAATGGACCACGATGGAACTAAAAATGGATTTGCGATTAATATTACAAGAAAGCTTTCCGAACTACTTCCTATTCCCGTTGTGGCTTCCGGCGGTGCAGGAAACATGGAACACTTTGTTGATGTTTTCCACAATGGTAAAGCCGATGCAGCTCTTGCAGCAAGTATTTTTCACTTCGGTGAAATTGAAATTCCAGAATTAAAACAATATTTAGATAATAAAAATATCCCGGTGAGATTATGAGACAATTAACTGAAAATCAAAAAATAAATTTTACAAAAGGTAATGGACTTGTTCCGGTAATTGTACAGCATTACAAAACAAATACTGTTCTGATGCTCGGTTATATGAATGAGGAAGCATTTGAAAAAACAAAAGAACTTAGTAAAGCCACTTTTTTTAGTCGTTCTAAAAATCGACTATGGACTAAAGGTGAAACATCAGGAAATTTTTTAATTGTGAAAGACATTCTTCTTGATTGCGACCAAGACACAATTCTCATCAAAGCAGACCCTCAAGGTCCAACATGCCATACAGGCAGCGATACTTGTTTTGATGAAGTAGTAAAATCGAGCAATGACTTCCTTTACCAACTGGAGGAGATAATTTCCGATAGGAAAAATAATCCGACAGAAAAATCATATACTGCTTCTCTTTTCCAAAAGGGAATAAATAAGATCGCTCAAAAAGTTGGAGAAGAAGCAACGGAAGTTGTTATTGATGCTATTGATAATAATCGCGAAAGATTGAAAGAGGAAACGGCTGACCTGCTTTATCATCTGCTTGTTCTCCTTGCAGAAAAAAGAATCTCCCTTGACGAGATCAGTGAAGTATTACGCAACCGGCACTTAAAATAATTTTTGAAAAACGACTAATTCATTTTATCTTAAAAAGTTGTTTTTAAAATTATTGAGAAAAAAATGAAACGCGCTCTTGTAATTACATTTATACTGATTTTCAGCACTAATATATTTTCACAATCTTCAAGTCTTTTCATTCCGCGGGATGTAAGAAAAGCTTATGAAAAAGGAACCCGATCTTACAACGGGACTGTGCCTGAAAAATATTGGATCAACCATAACGATTATAAAATTAATGTAGAACTTATACCTGATAGCAATACAATTGTTGGTTCGGAAAAAATTATTTATCACAACGAAAGCCCCGATTCTTTGAGTGAAATAGTTATCCGTCTCTATCAGAATATCACCAAGCCGGGTGTATCGCGGGATTGGAGCATACCTGAATCTTCATTAACCAAGGGTGTGCAAATCAGCAAGTTAAAAGTTCAAGATAGTTTAATTGATGTAAATTCAAAATCCGTTAGAATTTTCGGCACTAATATGACTGTAAAACTGCAGAATAAATTAGCGCCCAACAGTTCAATAAATTTGGAAATCAATTGGAAATTTGAAATTCCCAAAATCCCAATGCGAATGGGAAACTTTAATGGTGATTATTTTATTGGTTATTGGTATCCTCAAGTATCAGTTTATGATGATGTTTTCGGATGGGATGAAATCCAATATGCCGGAGCGGTTGAATTCTATGATGATTTTAACAATTATGAGGTGAACATTACCGTTCCGGATGATTATGTTGTTTGGTGTACTGGTGATCTTCAAAATATCAGTGATCTTTTCCAACAAAACATTATTGAAAAAATAGAAGAAGCTGAGAACTCAGACGAGACAATAAACATAATCACTCTGGAAGATTATCAAAATAACAAAGTCATTCAGAAAAAAGAGAATGGTAAAAACACTTGGAAATTTAAAGCAGCTAAAGTCCCCGACGTTGCATGGGCAGCAAGTAATCACTATAACTGGGATGCTTCAAGCATTGAAGTTGAAAAAGACAGAAGAGTACTGACCGCTGTTATTTATCCGGATAGTATTGAACAGTATAAAGATGGAGCACTTTATGCACGTGAAACCATAAAGTACATGTCGGAAGTTTCACCAGGTTATCCTTATCCTTGGTCACACACAACAGCATTCTGCAACAAATCTCGAGGCGGCGGAATGGAATTCCCGATGATGCAGAATAACGGGGCGCCCAAAAGCATCGGCAGCATTGTCGGTTTAATCTTCCATGAAATTGCTCACAATTACTTTCCTTTTTATATGGGAACAAACGAGCGAAGAGCTGCATGGATGGATGAAGGATGGGCTTCGTTTTTTCCTCGTAGAGTTGTAGAAAAATACGATTCTACCTTTGATTATCAAGCATATCGCGTTGCTGCGTATGTTGGTGAAGCGGGTAATTACAAAGATATGCCTATGATACTTCCGAGTTATATGATGACACACGGTGAGATGAGAAATAATTTTTATAACAGACCGGCAAATGCTTACGAAGAGCTTCGCAACCTACTTGGGGATGACCTATTTTTTAAGGCGCTGCGGGAGTATATCAGTCGTTGGCATGAGAAACATCCAATTCCGTATGATTTCTTCTTCACTTTTGATAATGTTGTCGGCGAAGATCTTTCCTGGTTTTGGAAACCATGGTTTTTTGAACTTGGTTATCCTGATCTTGGCATTAATGATGTTAAAATAGATGGAAACAATCTTACACTAACAATAAAAAAAGTTGGGAATATTCCAACGAGAATTGCCTATACACTTGTATATGATGACGATACAAAAGAAAATTTCACGGCATCAGCATTTCGATGGAAAAATGGTGATTATGCTGTTTTTAAACATTCACTTGATAAAAAGCTGAAGAAAATCATTCTTGGCGATTATCTTATTCCAGATGTTAATCAGGAAAATGATGTTTTTGTTTTGGACTGATCAATATAATTTTAAATGATTTAACAATTTATACAAAAAAATTGAAATAACTATTTAATATTTTTATCTTAATATCTGGTTAAGATTTTTTAATTGAGGTTAAATTATTTAACCAATTCTATTGTTTTATACTTTATCCTTTAAAACTTGATTATTGGCTAAAGTATTAAGATTTTGTGAGTTAAACTTACACTGCTAAAGATATTTCTTAAGCATACTCCTTTTGGCATAATCATTGTGATAGGCACTTGACAGTTAAAAAATCTCTGAGTTATGAGGGCATTCTTAATTCAGTAACTCATATACCCAGATTTTACAAAAGAAAAACATTGATAATATATTTTTATTAAAATTAGATGGTTGTTATTATAAGATTATATTTTAGCTAATGGCTTTTTGTAAAGAGATTATCATACTTTTTAATAAGAGGGAAATATTATGAAACTATTTAAATCAATTATGGTATTATTAGTAATAATTTTATGTAGTTGTGAAAGTTCGTTGAATGGACCTGTAGGTTCTGATTTAACTTATGAACCAGTAATATTAAGTATTGGTCAAGAAGCTGAATTTGGTACAATTGATGATGATACTATAAAAGTTAAACTTGTTGATAGGGATAAGAATTATTATATCTTGGAATATCCTAATAATCAAATTAAGGATTGTCCATTATATGCATCTAAAATGATGTTAAGTTTTATTATGTATGATGATAAGTATAAAGTTACCTTCAATTATAAAACAACGCAAAATGAAGTAATATTACAGTTATATAAATATGAGATATTGCCATAATCTTTTGATAATATATTTTTCAAGGAGATTCTATCAAACTAATAAAGTTCATTTTTTGCAGTAAACATGGACTTTTCTCTATTTATTAGCATCATTTTTCTCTATACATTCATCTGAAAGTTTATTTATCATAATTCTTGTTTTATGATCCTCCAAGTGTAATAAGTTAAATTTTTTAATTATTGTTAAATTATTTAATACTATAAAGCTATTCGATATTTTATCCTTTAAAAATCTTATTTTCTTCTAAGTCGTTAATATTATATAAGTTAAGTGGCTTTTGCATGAGGATTTTATCAAAAACATCCCTTTTGGCACAATCATTGCGATTAACACTCCGCTGTTAAAAATTTTGCTAATAAGATAGAGGCATTATTTCTGGCAACAACAATTTTCTAAAACCAGTAATATTTAGTTTGCTAAATATTACTGATGTTCTTCTTATTCTACAAAGATTAAATAATATTTCCATTAAACATATAACGGGAGTTATGTGCGGTAAGTTCCCGTTTAAGATCTGTCTCATTCCGAACCCGAGTGAGGCAGGTCATATTTTATTAAATATTTCATCAAGCAACTCTAATTAAATTATTGATACAAATGACCTTAACCCTCAATTTTCTTCCGATGGATCAAAGATCATTTTTGAAAATGTGAACAATAATTCGGAAATCTCATCGATCTGGGTAATGAGTCTCGATGGAAGCGATAGAACAAAAATAGCCGATAAAGGCAGAATGCCCGATTATAGATAAATTTATCATTCAATTCGGTTAAGTTTCTTATTGTAATTGCTAAAATCGGTTCTTCTATTTTATTATATTTGCTTCGTTGATCTATATGAGTTTGATCAACAATAATTGATCTCTTATTCAATCAGCGGACAAATTTTATCTTATATGAATTCCACGAAAAAATTTCAGACCGGAAATGTAGTTACAATATCATTTGCTCATTTTGTTCATGATGTATATTCTTCTTTCCTCGCTCCGCTGCTTCCTTTAATAATAGAAAAATATTCTATCTCTCTTTCCTTTGCAAGCTTTCTTACGATTATTCAAAGACTTCCTTCCCTATTTAATCCCTTGGTTGGATATGCAGCAGATAAACTTCCGATAAGATATTTACTTATTGTGGCTCCCGCTATTACTGTTACATGTATGAGTCTAATTGGTGTTGCTCCGCATTTAATTGTGTTAATAGTGTTGCTGCTTACTTCTGGTATTGGAGTTTCTCTTTTCCACGTACCGTCGCCAGTTATGATAAAAAAGGTATCGGGTGATAGAATTGGTAAAGGTATGAGTTTCTATATGCTGGGTGGTGAGATAGCCAGAAGCGTTGGACCGCTTTATGTGTTAGCCGCAGTTTCATTATGGGGATTGGAAGGGACTTATAAACTAATCCCTTTGGGACTGATAGCTTCGGCGCTTTTATTTTTTAAGTTTAGAAAAATTCCTATTTCGGATGCATTTAAAAACAAACAGAAAGAAACCGGTGCAATTGACGCAGTGAAAAAACATCTTGCATTTTTTATTTCTATCGGTGGAATTTTCTTTTTTACTTCACTAGTTAAAGGTTCCCTCACAACCTTTCTACCTACATTTATGACCGAAAAAGGAGAATCTCTTTGGTTTGGCGGTATTGCTCTTTCAGTTGTTCAGTTTTCTGGCGCTGCCGGCACTCTCTTTTCCGGGTCCATTTCGGATAAGATCGGTCGCAAAGCCACACTTTTAATAATGGGTTTCTCAACACCTGCATTGATGCTGCTTTTTATTTTTACAAGTGATACTATGTTTGCATTTCCCGTATTGATCCTAATTGGATTTATAATGTTTGCAACAACTCCTGTTCTGCTTGCAGAAGTTAACAGCATTAAAACTGAACATCCGGCTTTGATCAATGGAATATTTATGACGATCAGTTTTTTAGTAAGTGCATTTTCTCTATTGCTTATCGGAAGTCTTGGTGACCTACTAGGATTGAAAACTTCATATATCATCACAGCATTTGTCAGCGTCCTTGCAATTCCATTTATCTTTAAGCTTCCGTCAAATTAACCTCTCTAATCTAAATCAAATATGAGATTGAGTGTTGGATTAATGATCTTAGGTGCTTTAATAGCCACTTTACAAGACTTCATCGTATTTTATTCCAACAATTCTGCATAAAAATTCAATATTTTATGCATTTTATATTTTTATTAGACAAATGCTTGACAATTACTTTATTATTTATGTATAATTGCAATATAAACTAATTTTATTAGTTAGTTTTTTAATATTACAGTATTTTATTAGGAACACAAGGGAGTTATTAATGAAAAAAATAGAATCGATTATACGTCCGCACAAACTTGAAGAACTGCACACTGCTCTTCAAGAAGAAGGTTTTTACGGATTAACTGTCTCTGAAGTGAGAGGTTATGGCAGACAAAAAGGACACACGGAAATTTATAGGGGATCGGAATATAATATTGAATTTGTTCCAAAAATAAAGGTTGAGATCGTCTGCGCCTCAAATCAATGTGAAACAGCAATATCAATAATTATGAATACTTGCCAAACCGGCGAAATTGGAGATGGAAAAATATTTATCTCCACCATTGATGATGTAATTAGAATTAGAACCGGTGAAGCTGGAAGAGAAGCACTCTAAAAAGTTTTAAGAATATAAATTATAGGTGAAACATGGAAAATCAACTAACAACAGAAATTGCAAATAATCTATTTACTATAAATAATTTGTGGATGATGATAGCAACAGCGCTTGTTTTCATTATGCATCTCGGCTTTGCAACCTTGGAAACCGGGCTGACACAATCGAAAAATACCCTTAATATCCTTTTCAAAAATTCTATTATACCGGCAATTGGTTTACTTACTTATGCAATTGTCGGGTTTAATTTAATGTACCCTGGTGAAGTTTTTGCCGGTGGTGTTTTTGGATTTGCCGGTTTTGGGATCGGAACTGATGCTGCCGGATTAACAAGTAGTTACAACATTGGTTATACATATTGGACAGATTTCCTTTTCCAAGGCATGTTTGCCGCAACGGCTGCTACAATTGTTTCCGGAGCCGTTGCAGAAAGGATTAAACTATCGTCATTTTTAATCTTTGCAACAATTTTTGTAGCACTTGCATATCCTATAACCGGAATGTGGAAATGGGGCGGAGGTTTTCTTGATACATTAGGGTTTTATGACTTTGCCGGTTCTACACTTGTTCATTCTGTTGGCGGGTGGGGTGCATTAACGGGTGTTCTCTTTCTTGGTCCCCGAGCAGGTAAATATGTAAAAGGCAAAATCCACCCTATTCCAGGGCATTCGATACCATTAGCAGTAATTGGAGTTTTTTTGCTTTGGTTAGGCTGGTTTGGATTTAATGGAGGTTCTGTTCTTTCTGCCGATCCAGGATTAGTATCATTAGTGTTTGTAACTACTTCTTTGGCTGCAAGCGCCGGAGCGATTGGTGCAATGGTAACTTCTTGGACATTCCTCAAAAATCCGGATTTAACCATGACATTGAACGGAATTCTTGCAGGTTTGGTAGGAATAACTGCTGGCGCCGATCTAATGTCACCCATGGAGGCAATTGTTATTGGATTTATTGCGGGAGTGATCGTCGTATTTTCAGTTATACTTTTTGATAAGATCAAACTTGATGATCCGGTCGGAGCAACTTCTGTACATCTGGTCTGCGGAATATTTGGGACTCTAGCAGTAGGTATCTGGGGAGAAAAAGCAGGATTAGATCAATTGTGGCATCAAGTTATTGGCGTAGCTTCAGTTGCGGTATTCATTGTCCCTTTCACAGCAATTCTCTGGTATATATTGAAGAAGACTATCGGATTGAGAGTCTCTGCGGAAGAAGAATACAACGGACTTGATATTGGCGAGCATTCGATGGAAGCTTACCCGGATTTTGAAAAAGTATCATAAGTATTATTATTTTAAAAATTTAATGTGGAAAGGAACTCTTATGAATTACAAACAGTTTAGTTTTTATTTGGTATCTTTTATTATGATCTCTAGTGTTTTGACTTCATCTCTAGCTCAAAGCAAGTTGAATATTGGAGCCGATTTAATGAGCAGATATGTTTGGAGGGGAACTGATTACGGTCAATCTCCGAGTATACAGCCGACTATAAATTTTACAACCGGAGAATTAGAATTTGGGATATGGGGCGCCTACCAATTGGGTAGAGATGCAAGCGAGTTGCCTGCTGATGAACTTGACCTATATTTAGGATATATTTTAAATCTAGGAAGTACTTCGCTTGGCTTTATTGCAACTGATTATTACTTCCCAAATTCAGGGGGGAGATTCGGAAATTTTGATAATGATGGAAAAGGTGCGCACGTTGTTGAGTTAGGAGCAATCTTTACGCTTCCCGCATCAATTCCAATTTACTTTTCCGGTTACATAAATGTATATAATGATCCAGATTACAGTTCATATTATGAAGTTGGTTATTCCACTTCTATTCATGAAGTTAATTTTGATTTATTCATCGGTGCAGCTTCCGGCGGGGAAAATAAATATTACGGAACTAAGAATTTTAACATTATTAACACAGGCATTACTGCATCAAAGTCAATCAAAGTCACAGAAGATTTTTCTTTGCCTATATTTGTTTCTTACATTATAAATCCAAATCAAAACCAAGGTCACTTTATTTTCGGAATAAGTATTTGATTCATCTGAATGTTGTAGCAGAAAACAATTTGCATCTTTAAAAACTGGTGGGATATTATTGTATGTCACTGACCTACAAATCTAATTTATAGGTCAGTGGTTCATAAAAATAAATACTAATTATTTTTTCTCCTGATTGGAAGAATTATTTCCGTTTTTATTTCTATCAGGATAAGTTGTTCCAAAAACATAATCCCAAAACGGTGAACTCACGCCAAATCCCAGTTCTTCATATTTGTAATGATGAATGGAATGATGATCTTTGAGTTTTTTCCAGATATTCCCTTTGAAATTAAAATGATGAATTGCATAATGGGTAATATCATAAAATAAATAGCCCGTAAAAAACCCGGCGGCAAATGGATTCGCGTTTATTACCCCGAATACTAAATAGAAAAAGTAATAAAAAAGAACTGCTAACGGAAGACTAACCGAAGGAGGCATAACAAGACGTTTTGAATCTTGTGGGTAATCGTGGTGAACTCCGTGGAATGTCCAGAAGAATTCTTTCATTGTGGCGCTTTTAGGATGATAATGAAATAGGAAACGGTGGAGAGAGTATTCCGTAATTGTCCAGAAAGCAATTCCTCCAATGTAAATTGCCAAAAAGTTCACTACCGGAATTCCAAAGTCATATGAACGATAAACAAAATAAATAATAATCGGGATAAATAAGTATAATGGAACACTCCAATGAACTTTTGAAAACACTTCCAAAAAATCGCTTTCAAACATACGTACCGATTCATCCTTATTAGATACATAAAGTCTAGTGTTGCCTTCTCTTCTTTCTCTCCAACTCATGATTTCTCCGATTTTCCTCTTCCAAATTTAAGAATTAATCGAATAACATATGAATTATTTAAATGGGGTATGTAATCATCACCCGTAAATTGCTATATTGTTGGTATGGATTAACCATGAAATCAAATGGAATTTGAATCAATGTTTAGAACCGAGCAAGATTGTGTTGACTATATAAAATCAATCAGGTGGGCAAATGGTTTTGAATGTTCTGTATGTGGTTCTATTCGTTATTGGGAAAAGAATAAAAATCGATATGAATGTAAAGATTGCCATAGTGAAACGACTGTAAAAAGT
>UOGD01000169.1_pt1 | contig 13966 bp, 13 predicted proteins | sample 1989731 | NCBI WGS metagenome assembly UOGD01 (sample SAMEA4712198, study PRJEB27164) | hydrothermal vent metagenome | biome: marine basaltic hydrothermal vent biome; feature: marine hydrothermal vent; material: mineral | place: Pacific Ocean | collected 2011-06-14/2011-07-23 | depth 1691 m | reverse complement strand
TTTCTCTCATTACCTTCTGAAATCTGTTTAATATTTGTGCAGATTGTACATCAGTAATTTCTAAATCACTTTCAGCAAATGCATCTGCAAGACCCTTTGATAATGCATCGATATTTATATCAATATCCTGCTGCTTGAAATTCTTCCCGATATCAGTCCCTATAGAATAACTCACACTATCAGTAAATGTTTTTAGCTCAACGTTTTTTACACCACTTTGATTACAACCGATCATTAGTACTGCAAAAAGAGCTGCGATGATAAAATACTTCATCATATCTCCCTAAATTAAAGTTAAATAAAAAACAAATATACGAGAAAGTTTTAAGAATTATTAAATAAAAATATCCCTTTCTTATATTCTAACAAAGAACGCTTTTTATATATATTCATTTTTGATAGTTTTAATAAAAAGAAATTAATAAAAATAACACGGTTTGATAATGTCAGAAAAAAAATTGCTTCAGTTAACTCCAACCGAGTTTGTTAGATTTTTAAATGATGAAAAAATATCCCGGTTTTATTTTGTTTACGATAAAGAGAATAGGAAAGTAAAAACTTCGCATCATGCTTTACAAGAAATTGCCGAATTTTTAGAAAATGATAAACGAGATTTTGAAGAGCATGAAGGGATATTTGTGCAGCTAAGTTTGAAGTATGATACACTTCTCGGCGCTTTTGTTCACCGTACAAATAGGGGACAGGCAGCCGGCGGTGTTAGGTATTGGGATTATGATAACATGGAGGATTATCTCCGTGACGGAATGCGGCTTGCTAAGGGAATGACTCATAAAAATGCTTTAGCCGGACTTTGGTGGGGCGGCGGTAAAGGTGTGATGGCTCATAATCCTAGTGTAGAAAAAAATGATCCGGCTGTAAGAGAATTTTTATACAAGGAATATGGAAAATTTATGACTTCCCTCAAAGGATGCTATGTTACAGCAGAAGATGTAGGAACAAGCGTTGAAGATATGGCAAATATTTTCAGCAATACGAGATTTACTACGTGCATTCCTTATAGTGTCGGCGGTAGCGGTAATCCGTCAATTCCAACAGCGCGAGGAGTAATTGCAGGAATGGAAGCTGCAATGGATTATCTCAATGGCGAAACCCTTGAAGGTAAAACAATTGCCATACAAGGATTGGGGCATGTAGCTCAGCCTATGATAAAATTTTTGTTTGATAAAAATATTGGGAAAATAGTAGCGTGTGATATTTTCCCGGAAGCTGTGGAAAATGCAAAAAAGGAATTTGAAAATAAGAATCTGGAAGTAAGGTTGGTTAATAAGAATGACAACTCCATTCTATTTGAGGAGTGCGACATTCTTGCTCCATGTGCAACCGGCGGAATTTTAAATAGCGAAACAATTCAATCAATCAAAGCTAAAATTATTTGCGGCGCTGCAAACAACCAGCTTGAAGATCCGATTGCCGATGATGAACGACTGTTTGAGAGGAATATCATCTATGTGCCGGATTTTCTTACTAACCGTATGGGTATTGTTAATTGTGCCGATGAACAAGCCGGCTTTGTTAATAACGATCCGATCATCGAAAAGCATTTATCCAAAGACTGGGAATACTCGATCCACAAAACAACTTTAAGAGTTTTGGAAAGATCAAAAGCGGCAAAAATTCCCCCGGGTAAAGTTGCCGTTGAACTGGCGGATAAACTTTCAAGAGAGTTAAACCCTATTTATGGACACAGAAGCCAGTTGATAATTAATTCGTTAGTTGAAAGTCACTGGGAGAATCTTGGATAATTAAAAGAATTACTATTCAGTAAATATCTCTGAATTATTTCATCGGTTCCTGTTATATGTGGTTCTATTTTATTCCCTCAAAAACCAATAAATCATTTTATTAGTTGTTTGAAACTCTCTTCTATGCAAATTAATTACCAAACTTATCAATCCAGTTACCTTATTTGGTAAATTGCAAAATCAGATGCTTAGTTTCACATCATTTCTCTTATAATTTTGATGGCACGTTTTTCGTATATGTAGCATTTAAAAAACAGAGAGCGAGAAACAGATGCAGAGAATAAAATATTTATTTCTATTAATTGTTGTAATAAATTTTATTCAATTATCGGCGCAAGAAAACGACTCTATAGATTTCATTAGTGATTCTTTAAATGAAAGTCATGAAAAGAGCGAGCAGTTTCAAAACTTTTCAACCGAACAAAGTAAAATTTCATTTGTGGGTTTCCCGCTGGCTTTATATACTCCGGAAACATCCGTTGTTATTGGCGGCGGCGGAATTCTTACTTTGAGAAGCGGAAAAGAGAATTACAATCTTCGACCGAACAGCATAAATTTACGAGCATTTTACACTTTCAAAAACCAGTTCGGCTTTAGCGCTTTACCTGAATTCTATTTTAAGAATTATAGCCGGAAAGTTTGGGGAATGCTCGCTTATCAAAAATTTCCCGATTCCTTTTATGGTATCGGAAGCGATATTTCTATTGAAGAACCTGAAAGCTATACGCCGGAAGGTTATCTTTTCACTATTGGAGCGTCCGCAAAGATCTTTGGTAATCTGGGTTTAGGCGGTTGGTATAAACTTAAAAGAACAAATGTCTTGGAAATAGAAGAGGACGGGATTCTTTCCGGAGACGATTTTCAATGGACCGACAACGGATTGATTTCCGGTTTCGGACCTGAAATAGATTGGGACGAAAGAAACAATATATTTTATCCCACAGAAGGTTTACGACTGCAATTTCGTTTCGGTTATTTCCGCAATTGGATGGGAAGCGATTTTGATTACGATTACTACTACTTCGATTATCGTCAATATTTTAGCTTGATTGAATCGCATATCATCGCCGTTCAATTTGTAGTTGAATCGATTGAAGGGAATTTCCCTTTTACCGAATATTCCAGATTGGAACAGATGCGCGGAATAAACGGAAGTATTTTCAAAGATAGTAAAGTGATTTTTGGTCAAGCGGAATACCGTTATCCAATATATGGCAAAATTTACGGCGTGGTTTTCGGAGCTTTCGGCAATGTTACCGACGAGTATCGTAATCTAACTGTTCAAGGGATGAAATATAGTTTCGGTTTGGGATTAAGATATTTGATCGATCCAGAAGAAAAGATCAATTTCAGATTAGACGTTGGGATCAGTCGATTCGGGATCAGTCCGTATTTTCAAATTTCGGAAGCGTTTTGATTTAAAGGGATGAAAAATGTTTAGAAAGAAGTATATCATTCCGGCAATAATTTTATTATCGTTAATCGTTTTCGTAGCGAGTTCTCATGTTGGGAATCGTATGCATTCTTTCAATCCATACGATTCTCTCGAAACTTTCACCGCCTACTTAAACGAAAGCATTCCTGAAATAATTAGCGAATACGACGTTCCGGGAATTTGCATCGGACTTATTAACAACGGTAAGCCGGTTTGGTCGGGCGCGTACGGTTTTGCCAATCTCGAGCACGGAGAAAGAATGAACGTCAATGCAGTATTTCGCGTGGAGTCGATCTCAAAATCCGTTACCGCTTGGGGCGTGATGAAATTAGTGGAAAAAGGATTAATTGATTTGGACGCTCCTCTGGAAACATACTTAGGCGAATGGCAATTTCCGGAGAGTGAATATTCCGGCAACAGAATAACGTTACGACAATTGTTGAGTCACACTGCTGGGATGCCGTTGGGAACTATAGGTATGGAGTATCCGCCCGACGGCAAAGTGCCCTCGCTACGTGAAACTCTGTCAAGAGAAGCAATCATTAATAGTGAACCGGACAAGAAATTTTCTTATTCGAATACGGGATTCAATCTGCTCGAATTAATTATTGAGGAAGTAACCGGAAGGAGCTTTGCCGAATATATGAAAGAGGAAATTCTGCTTCCGCTCGGAATGAGTGAGTCTTCCTTCGAATGGAACGAATCTTATCGATCACTTTTGCCCAAGGGATATGATTTAAATGAGAAAGAAGTCGCGGCGTATGTTTATCCGTCAAAAGCTTCCGGCGGACTCTTTTCAACAGTAGAAGACATTGCGCGATTTGTCAGCGCCGGAACTTTCGGGACACTTTATGACAGTACGATTGTAAAGAGGAAAAATGTTCTGAAGATGTATTCTCCGCATGTGAAAATTCCGGGAATCTTCTCTGTAGTGGCGGATGCATACGGATTCGGACACTTTATCGAAGAATTATCCAACGGTCGGGCAGTTTGGCACGGCGGACAAGGACACGGCTGGATGTCCCATTTTCATTTACTCCCCGAATCCGGAGAGGGTATTGTAATTTTAACTAACAGTCAGCGAAGCTGGCCGGTAATAGCAGAGATACTTAATAATTGGGCGCGCTGGAAAGGTCTCGGTTCTTTAAAAATGGGAAGGATAAAATATGGTATTACTGCAATACGAATTTTCATATATACAATTTTAATATTCTCCATTCTCTATCTTTCAATTATTATTTATGGGTTGCTAAATGGAAGATGTAAATTCTCGCTTAAAAAGGATTCTATATCTGCCACAGGGATTGTAAAGTGCACTTTGAGCTTAATAATATTAGGAGCGTTGGCGTGGAGTTCGGCTCAGCCATATTTAATCGTATCGTCAATATTTCCTGGGCTTGCGGGATATGCCGGATATTCATTGTTGTTTTTTGCCGCGGTTATGTTCGTCTCCTCATTCTTTCCAAAGATTAACAGGAGTCTGTCCGCATAAAAACTAATTCATTTCTCTCCCGAAAGGGATTCCTAATTTTCTCATTCTGTTTCTTAAAGTGTTCGGGTTCACTCCGAGTATTTCCGCCGCTCCTCCGCTGCCGTTTATCTTTCCACCGGTTTTTTTCAATACTTGTTTTATATACCGCGTTGTAATAATATCGAGCGTTTCAGTTCCGTCAGTAACCATCGAAGTTTTAGCGGTTTTGGCAAATTTAATACCGTCGATATTATCAAAGGAAATCGGTCCAAACGGATTGATTATCAACGCTCTTTCAACAATGTTTTCCAGTTCGCGAACGTTTCCTTTCCATTCGTAGTTGATTAACGGTTCGATTGCGCTCGGAGCTAATTCGGGAATTCCCGGCAGTTTTAATTCCTTTGCTTTCTTTTCGATAAAGTATTGCAGCAGCGCGGGAATATCCGATTTGCGTTCTCGAAGCGGGGGAATTCGAATAGGGAATACGTTTAACCTGAACCATAAATCTTCTCGGAATTGATTTGCTTTAACCATCTCTTCAAGGTCGCGGTTTGTAGCAGTGATAAATCTTATATCCAATTTAATTGTTTTGCTTCCGCCAATACGCTCAATCTCTTTATGTTGAAGAACCCTGAGCAGCCGAACTTGCGCTTGCAAAGGAAGCTCTCCTATCTCATCGAGAAAAATCGTTCCTTTATCCGCTCGCTCAAAGCGTCCCCGTTTTTGAGTAACCGCCCCGGTGAAAGCGCCCTTTTCATGTCCGAATAACTCGCTGTCGATCAACGATTCCGGTATCGCCCCGCAATTAACTTTTACAAAAGGTCCTTCTCTTCGGGAAGATGAATAATGAATGGCATTGGCGATTACATCCTTTCCCACTCCTGTTTCGCCGAGCAGCAACACCGGACTGTCCAGATTGGCAACTTGACTTACTTTTTCCATTACGTCTTTCAATCCGAAATTGGCTCCGATAATATCATCGCCGATTAAATGATGCATCTCTCGGTGGAGGTAGCGGTTGTCGTCTGCAAGCATGTCTTTAAGTTTCACGACTTCTCTATAACGAAGAGTATTCGACATAGAGATTACGAAAGGTTCTTTTAATAAACTTAATAATTCGGCGTCTTTTTTTGTGAATACTTTTTCCCCGAGAGAAAGGAGTGTGATTGACCCGATGTAATTCCCTTTCGATTCAAGCGCCAAGATCATCAGCGACGTGGCTTTCACTTTGTGGAAGTTCATCATATCTCTATACAATTCTTCCGTTTCCGGATTGATAACCACAAGCATAACATCGGGCAGTTTAAGTTTTATTTTTCGTTCAATCTGTTCTTGCGCTTCTTTTGATAAGGGAGTTAGAAAGTCAACCGTTTTCACTTCCTTTTCCGTGGCTATCGCAATTGTCCGGACAGATTTCAAGCTTTCTTCATAAAGTTGAAGGGATATCCAATCGAGGGGCATAACTTTTCGTAAAAAATGGAATACTGAGAAAAGGGATTCTTCAATCTCCAAGTTCCCGCAGATTCTGAGAGTGGCTTCTTTGAAAAACTCATTCTTTTCCATGCTATTCTCTTTGTTGGTTGAATAACTTACCAAATATGGTAATTATCCTTTGAAATACCAAATAAGGTAACAAAAATTTTTCTTCTTATATAAAATCCTTCAAAAACATTCAATTTAATAGAATTTCGCATTGGTATGGTTTTGGGAATAGAAGAATAAAACAATTTTGAAACAGGAAAGATAACAATGAGTAATTTGGAAATAATTCAGATTCGCACGGCGAAAACAAATCAAAAACTATTAAACGAATTTCTTTCAACTTGGTTAGCTCAAATAAACGCGAATGAAGAAATAGAGGAAGTGAAAATTTACAAACGAAAAGATCTTGAAACAGATTACAGCGTTCATATTGAACTAAGCGGCGTAATCAAAAACGATAAAAATCAGTTGGGGGAAAGATTAGCCTCCGCGCTGAAAGATTTTGGAATTGTTAATCATTCTATTTGGATAGAAGAGAAATTAAAATAAAGACAAGGGGTTAAAATGTTTGAATTAAATTACTTTCAGATTTTATGTCTCTTCTGGGCGGCTCTCGGTATCGGTTCCCGCTTGCTGATGATAACGTTGGGAGAAGGCTGGAACAAATGGGAGACAGAGAAAGCGTATCGAAAAGATAAACCGAAATGGATTTACCTCGTTTGCGCGGCGGGACTTTTACTAATCGCTTATACTTGGTATTCCGTTTTTGCTATTCCGGTGGATTACAGTTGGATTATCGCGTCGTTGGTTTCCCTAACTGCGATAAAAATTTTAATGCTTTTGTTTCGATATGACGAGTTCCGCGAATTTGTAGCGCTGACGTTAAACAATAAAAACAAAATGAATTTATTAAACGGTGCTGTTGTGACATTCTCTTTTGTCTGCGTTGCGATGGCGCTTTTTCTTTACTGATTAAAATTTAAACGGAAAGGAAATGAAAACAAAAACAGCATTGATAATTTTAATATTAATTACAGGGTGTTCGTCGATGAATAAAACAATTAGAAATATGTTTGAAAATACCGACCTAAAAAAGATCGAAAAGGTAACCGAAGAAGATATTCAACATTTGCCGGACGTCGTTCAAAGATATCTAAGACGCGCAAACATCATCGGGAAAGAAAGGATAAAAACCGTAAGATTAAAACAGCGCGGCGGTTTCCGATTGAAGCCGGAAGACGACTTCAAAACTATGAGAGCCGAACAATATTTTAACATCGAGACTCAAGAGTTTTATTGGAAAGGAAAAGTCGGAATTATTACTGCAACAGACAAATTCATCGGCGGGAAAGGAAATATGACCGTTAAATTATTGGGACTTATCAAGGTCGCAGAAATGGAAGGCGAAAAAGTCGATCAAGGAGAATTACTGAGATTTTTAGCCGAGGGCGTTTGGTTCCCGTCGATTTTTGTTGAAGATTTTATTACTTGGGAACCCATCGATGATTCAACGGCGCGAGCGACAATATCTCTTCAAAATATTTCGGTTTCCGCAATATTTCATTTTAACAAAAAGAATGAAGTTTCCCGCATCACCGCAAAGCGTTATATGGAAAAAGACGGAGAATTTACGCTTGAAGAATGGATAATTCAAAACCGAGAATACAAAATTTTCAACGGGGTTTTAATCCCCAATAAATCCGACGTGATCTGGAATTTGAAAGAAGGCGCGTTTTGCTGGTATAAACCGGAGATACTTGAAATCGAATACAATGTTACTTCAACATTTTAAGTGTGATTGTGATGAAAAGAGAACTGAAAAATAAAATCTTATTTTACTTGATCGCAATATTTTTGTTCATAAGCTGCAGCGCGTCAAGAAAGACTTTTGACAACGATGCGTCGTCCAACACGCAAACTTCGTTTCTCGCCGGCGGTTCTTTCGGGGGGATAGTCGAAAACAATCAACTCTCGGGAATTGACGAGGCTTCCGGGATTGATGCAATTTCGGGCGCGACGAGAAAGTCTGTTTCTTTGGGAATTCATGCAGAGTTTAATATAAACGGACGTAAAATTGAAACCGGCTTGGACTATCTCAATTTCGATCAATCTATTAAGTATAATCTTCCGTCTTATTCATATATGGGCGTTAGGGAAATTTCGTTCCATCAATTGAGATTGCCGTTCACCTATAATTTCGAGCTCATTGAAGATAATAAACTCTCGTTAAAAATCGGCGCCTCAATCGGATATACAATTTACAAATCAATCGAAAACATTGGAACGCTTCCGCCTTACCAATTCAAGAATTTTGATTACGGCGGAACTATTGGAGTAACATATTTCCCGATTAAAAATTTCGGAATATTCGGAGATATTTACCGCGGAAGTCAAATATACAATGACGTCTTCCATACTGCCAAAGGAATGGGTGGACAAAGTTACGTGAAATTCGGAATAATAATCAGTCCATAAAAATCATAAAAACTTCAGGAGGTAAAAATGAAACAATTAAAATATTTTGTTCTGCTTTTACTATTCATCGGCTTTTGGGGATGCGAGGAAAATCCAGTCGGTCCCGACTCGACAGTTGAGGAGAGAATAAACGGGAACCGTCCGTTTTATGAAATCATTGTTAATCATACAGAATACACATACTTCTTTTCAAAGCAGGACGCAGACCCATGGAACAGAATCCGCGACGCATATGCCAACGACGGATACTTTGTAGTCGTTACCGATGATCACGATAAAAAGACTTATTACTTTAATCTTTTTTCAATCAAAAATCTTGAAACCAGAAAAGGCTATCTCACAATTAATTATTGATTGCACAAAAAATATTACTAAAAACATTATTGGAAATCTTATAATGAAAAGGCTGTCCATCACATTGTTATTGATTTGCGCGATGTTTGATTCCTATAACGCTTGCACAACGTTTGTAATTAAGGATTCGACTCATCTACTTTTTTGCAGGAACTACGATTACGATTTTGGCGCCGGTTTTATCGTAATAAATAAAAGAAACGTTGCCAAGCGTTCCCTTGTTTTTCAGCCTTATGAACCTTTGAAATGGGTTTCAAAATACGGCAGCATTACTTTCAATCAAGTTGGCGTTGATGCTCCGATGGGTGGAATGAACGAAAAGGGATTGGTTATTTCGCTAATGGCTCTGCCGGAAAGCAAGTATCCTGAATATAAAGGTGGCGCGGCGCTTAATCAAATGGAGTGGATACAATATCAACTTGATAATTCGGCATCGTTAAAGGAAGTGATCGCTAACGCCAAAAAGCTTCAAACGGTTCCAGTGGCAACTCCGGCGCATTATTTTGTATGCGACAGTTTGGGAAATATCGGAATATTCGAATATTTAAATGGCGAGTTGATAATCTATCAAGACGCGGAAGTTACGATTCCCGTATGCAGTAATATGATTTATGAAAAGTCTGTTGACGCGATAAAAGATTACAAAGGATTCGGAGGAGAGAAATCAATTCCGGCTAAGTGGCGCAGCGTCGCTGATATCGTCGCGATCGCACGTTCAAAAATTGACGAATATAAAAAATCAAATGATAAAGATCCGGTTGATTATAGTTTTCAAACTCTTGCCGCCGTCGGTTCGCCGGAAAGAACGCAGTGGAGCGTTGTGTATGACATCAAAGAAATGAAAATTCATTTTAAGTCGCTGCACAATAAAAATATTCGCACACTAAATTTCTATGATTTTGATTACGATTGCGGAAATGAAATTCAAATACTCGATATTCAAACAAGCATAAATTCAACTCCGGTTAAGGATCAATTTTTTACCCTAACAAAAGAATACTACACAAGCTACAAAGTAAACCTCATTCATTGGTTTAAAATGAACGTGAAAGGTTTTCCCGATATTCCCAATGAAGCGATCAATAATGAAGTTAAATATATTTTCAAAAGAAAATGTCGCGAACATGTCAAGTAATAGACACAAGCATAAATGAAATACTAAGAATAGTTTATCAGTAAAAGGAAATTTTAAAAAGAGCGAACTAAAGTCCGCTCAGCAATAATAAATTTGAATCTTATTAAACTGCTGCCACTGTTCATACAGTGGCAGAAAATTCATTGAAAAACTATAAGGTTAATTATTTCCACCCAAAATTAACGGCAGTCCATCCTTACCTGAACCGATGACAATAACTTTAGAATTCGTAGAATTAGCAAGTTTTTCTGTTGCTTCAATTCCTTTCCATCTAAGAAGTTGGTCGTTTATTCCTTCAGATACTATAGTTTGGAAATCTTTAATACCTTTAGCTTCAATGCGTTTACGCTCAGCTTCCTGCTCTTCTTTCTTAAGCACGAATGCCATCCTCTGACTTTCTTGTTCTGCCTGAAGTTTTTCTTCGATTGATTTGGTCAATCTTTCCGGTAATATAATTTGACGCAGAGCTGCTGTTTCAATAGTTATTCCACGAGGTCCGACCAGTCCTTCCAGTTCATCCATTATTTCACCGGCAAGTTTTTCACGCGAGGCAGTGTAAAGCGCCTTAGCTTGGTAACGGGCAGTAACTCCTCTAACAACAGAACGGAACTGAGGCATCAAAATTATTTCCGCATAATTTGGACCAACAGTTTTATAAATTATATTTGCGTTATCAGGATCAAGTCTAAAAAGAAGACTTATCTCCAGTTGAACGCTCAACCCTTCTTTAGATGGAACGTTCATCACTTCTTTTAACTCTTGCGTTTTAATGCTGAACTTGATCACTTTTGCCATCGGGTTGACCAAATTAACTCCGGCTTTTAATGTGTTGTCGTTGACGTTCCCAAGAAAATCAACTACGCCGACGGTTCCGGCTGGAACAACAGTAAACACATTAAATATCCCAATACCAGCTGCGACCAGAATTGCGATAAGCGAAACAAAAGCCTCTTGTTTGTGTCCTGTCTTTTTCATTTTCAGGTAGAATATTATTCCACCGATAAAAACTACTATTGCTATCATAAAAGGCATCACGCCCCTCCTTTATTGTTATGAAATAATTTTTTTTATTAACCTTGGTCTGGATGTTTTTTTATTACTAAACTTTAATGATCGGGTAACTCTTTCTTTTACGCTTTCAATTTTATTCTTTTTATCAGTAAACAGTTCGGCGATCACCTCACCCTTTTTTAGTTTGTCACCGATCTTAGGATAAAAGATGATACCTGCTTTCGGATCTATCTTGTCATCTTTTGTTAATCTTCCGGCGCCTAGTTCCAGAGCAGTCATTCCGATCTCATAATTATTGACCGATTCTAAGTATCCTATCTTTGCAGCAGTGATCTTTTTAGAATATTTTGATTTCGGATATTTATTCAGATCAAGTAAAATTGATGTATCACCGTTCTGGGTTTTAACAATATCAATAAATTTATCAAACGCTTTTCCGCTGGATATCATTTCTTTAGAAATTTCAATTCCTTCTTCAATTGAACCGGCTTTTTTGCCGAGATAGATCATTGCACCGGATAAGATATGAGTAACTTTCATCAAGTCCTTAATGTCTTCACCTTGTAAGGCTTTGACTGATTCAACCACTTCCAGCCAGTTCCCAATATAGTTGCCAAGCGGTTGGTTCATATCCGTGATAATTCCTATCACTTTTTTGTCAAATGATTTTGCCGTTCGTATCAGAGAGTCGGCTAGTTTCTTTGCATCTTTAAACTCACGCATGAATGCTCCGCTGCCGGTTTTTATATCCAATACTAAACCATCAATTCCTTCGGCAAGTTTTTTGCTCATTATGCTTCCGGTTATTAAAGGAATTGATTCAACGGTCGCGGTTACATCTCTTAGTGCATAGATCAATTTATCAGCGGGAGCAATGCTTTTGGTTTGTCCTATCAAAACAGCACCGTTCTTTTTAATTGCTGCACGGTACTGCGTTAAGTTAAGGTCTGTTCTGAATCCGAAAATAGATTCGAGTTTATCCAACGTACCGCCGGAATGTCCTAAGCCTCTTCCTGAGATCATTGGGACTTTTACTCCCGCAGCAGCAACTATCGGTGCAAGGATAAGCGAAGTTTTATCACCTACACCACCGGTTGAGTGTTTGTCAACTTTAACTCCATCAATGTTGCTTAAGTCAATAATTTTTCCGCTATAGAGCATTGCCTCGGTGATCGCGGTAGTTTCCTGAGAGTTCATCCCGTTAAGAAAAGCCGCCATGAGAAATGCTGAGAATTGATAGTCGGGAATTTTTCCTTTCGTATAATTATGTATTAGGAAAAAGATCTCGTCTTTTGTCAGACTAAATCGATCACGTTTCTTTTTAATTAATTCAATTACATTCACTTTAGTTACCTCTTTTACTTTTATAATTAAATATAAGAAAACCAAGCATCATTATATTGAAATTATTGCCCTTTTTCGATATACTACATTCATTAATTAAAATTTAAGAACAGATTCATGAGGAAAATATGTTTGATGAAAATTATAAGTTCACGGTAGTCGATCGATTCACAAAATATGTTAAATATGATACGCAATCAGATGAAGATTCTGAAACAACTCCGAGTACAGAAAAGCAAAAAGTATTATCAAAAGATTTGGTTGAAGAATTATTAGAGTTGGGATTGAGCGATGCTCATATGGATGAAAATGGTTATGTAATGGCAACGCTTGACGGGAATACCGATAAAGATGTTCCGGTAATTGGATTTATTGCGCATGTTGATACATCACCTGCTGTATCGGGAGAAAATGTAAATCCGCAGATCCACAAAAACTATCAAGGCGGCGATCTTGAAATTGGTGAAGGAAAAGTAATTGATGTTGCTAACAATCCGGAACTGAACGCTATGATAGGTATGGATATAATAACCACGGATGGGACAACATTATTGGGCGCTGACGACAAAGCAGGTATTGCCGAAATAATGGATGCGCTTAATTACTTAAAAGAACATCCGGAAATTAAACATGGCACAATAAAAATTGGATTTACTCCGGACGAAGAGATCGGACGCGGAGCGGATAAATTTGACGTTGAAAAATTCGGTGCGAAGTATGCTTATACAATTGACGGCTCAACCCGCGGTGAAGTGGAAACAGAAACATTCAGTGCCGATGCGGTTGTTATTACGTTCAGCGGAATAAATGTTCACCCGGGATATGCAAAAGATAAACTAGTCAACTCGATGAAAGTAGCGGCAAATTTAATTGAGCTGCTTCCGAAAAATGAACTTTCCCCTGAGACCACAGAAAAACGAGAAGGGTATGTTCATCCTGTTTCAATAAACGGTAACGAAGAAAAAACCGTTGTTAAGTTTATCATCAGAGATTTTATCGATGAAAAACTTAAAGAATTTGAAGATCTTTTAAAATCACTTTGTGAAAAAGCGGTTACTAATTTCCCCGGCTCATCATTTGAGTTTGAAGTTATAGAGCAATACCGCAACATGAAAAATATTTTGAATGAACATCCGAGCGTTGAGGAAAATGCTCTCGAATCACTTAGAAGATTGGGAATCGAACCGATACAATCGGCTATCCGCGGCGGAACTGATGGTTCACGATTAAGCTATATGGGGCTGCCGACTCCAAACCTGTTTGCCGGCGGGCATAACTTCCACGCATATACCGAGTATGTTGCTATTCAGGATATGGAAGCGTCTGTTAAAAATATTGCAACACTAATTCAGATTTGGGAAGAAAAAGCATAACAATAATTTAATAGAGAAACTATGTATGTAGATTCGCATTGTCATCTTTTCTTCCACAATTTTGATGAAGACAGAGATGAAGTAATCCGGCGCGCTTTGGATGGCGGAGTAAAGTATATGCTT
>UOGD01000007.1_pt1 | contig 14122 bp, 11 predicted proteins | sample 1989731 | NCBI WGS metagenome assembly UOGD01 (sample SAMEA4712198, study PRJEB27164) | hydrothermal vent metagenome | biome: marine basaltic hydrothermal vent biome; feature: marine hydrothermal vent; material: mineral | place: Pacific Ocean | collected 2011-06-14/2011-07-23 | depth 1691 m | reverse complement strand
AGTTATGATATTACTAATAAGAAAATGAATGCTCCGCAGATAACCATTTACCGCGATCTTCATGCGTGGGAAGCTAATATGGTGTGGAACCCGATTGGTACTTACAGAGGTTTTAGATTTGAAATAAGAATTAAGGCGCCGGAGTTCAGAGATATAAAAATGACAAAATCTAAAGAAATTTATGGCGGGTTTTAATAGATGAAACATTCATGAGTAGTATACTCACACAAGGGTATGATTATAAACACATGCTGTCATTCCGGCAATCTTTTAGCCGGAATCTTATTCAAACCGAGAGATTCCCGCTAGAAACATGCGGGAATGACAGAAAAATTGGGAAAATATAAACACATGAAAAGAATATACATGATAGATGGAAATAACTTGATTGGGAAGATACCGGAATTTAGAGGTCTGGATAAGCAAGTTTTACGGGAAAAATTAGCATTCAAACTTGAGAGATATTTTTTCAATAAGAAAGTTAACGTATCACTGCACTTCGACGGATACGCAAATACACCGATAAGAGCAAGAGGATTGAAAATAACTTATTCAGAGAACAAGATAGCTGATGATAAAATCCGCGATGAGATAAGTTATGCGAAAAATCCGAAGTTGATCACACTTGTAAGTTCTGATCATGCACTGATGGATTTTGCGAAGAAGAATAGCTGCACAATAATTAGTTCGGAGGATTTCAATCGTGAAATGAATAAACCGGCAAATGTAAATGACGAAGAAAAGTTGATAAAAGGAATTGACAACGAAGAGATGAAAAGACTCTTTGGGATTGAGTGAAATATGTGTTCGTAAGCCGAAAGTCGTCAATCGTAAAATCGAAAGCACGGTCTAATATTTACAACTTACAATTCTTGTACGATTTACAGTAATTTGAATTATTTTTTAAGAAAATATATGAGGCGGAAATGAATGAAATTAAAACGAAACTTGGTAAATATGAGGAGTTATTCCAGGCAAAAATGGAAGAATTAAAAGCTCAAAAAATAATTTCCAGAATTTGGGAAAAAGATCACGCAGTCTGGAGGAATGATCCGGCTGAGATAAGCAACCGGCTCGGCTGGTTGGATTGTGCAGATGTAGCTCAGACTAAATTCAATGAGATAACAGAATTTGTTGAGCAGATAAAAGGGGAAGGTTTTAAAAATGTGCTTTTGATGGGAATGGGCGGCTCGAGTCTTGCACCTGAGGTATTTGCAAAGATTTTTGGAGTAAAAGACGGATACATGAATCTTAGTGTAATCGACAGCACGCATCCCGATGCAGTGAAAGAATTGGAAGATAATCTTGATCCAAAAGAAACCTTGTATATTGTTTCAACAAAATCGGGTGGAACTGTTGAGACTATCTCATTCATGAAAAGATTTTACAATGATACCTTACAAGTAGTTGGTGCGGAGAAAGTAGGTAAACATTTTACGGCAATAACCGATCCCGGAAGCGGCTTGGAATCGATGGCTAAAGAATTGAACTTTAGAAAGATATTCTTGAACGATCCGAATATTGGCGGAAGATATTCTGCGTTATCATTTTTCGGCATTGTTCCGGCAGCTTTGATTGGCGTTGACTTACATGAATTATTCATCGAAGTTCAAAAGATGATCGACTATTCAAAGGAAGAGAATAATTCTGTGGCGCAGCTTGGAGTCGCTGTCGGAGTCCTTGCTGAACATGGAGTTGATAAGCTTACTTTCATTCTTTCGGATGGTCTTAAACCTTTTGGCGCTTGGGTTGAACAGTTGATAGCTGAAAGCACCGGCAAGGACGGGAAAGGGATTCTCCCTGTAGAAGGGGAGGAACTGCTTGCTCCTATTGAATATTCACATGACCGTGTATTTGTAAACCTTCACTTGGCTGATGATAACAAACATACACAGCATGTATCATTATTGGCAGAAGCCGGGTTCCCGGTAATTGATATTCCTATGGAAAATATTATTGAACTTGGAGCCGAATATTTCAAATGGGAGATGGCAACTGTAATTGCAAGCTGGGTAATTGATATTCAGCCTTTTGATCAGCCGAATGTCGAATCTGCAAAAGTAATTGCCCGCAAAATGATGAGTGATTATCTGGAAAAAGGAGAATTGACAAAACTAACTCCTACTCTGACCAGCGATTCTATTAAAGTATATAATGATGTTGATTGTAAAAGTGTATCAGAGGTTTTGCCGGAGTTCTTGAAGAACATCAATGAAGGTGAGAATAGTATTATCGGCAGGAGTTACATAGCGATTCAAGCGTATGTAAAGATGGACGAAAATTCTGAAAGAATTCTGCATGAACTCAGAACAAAACTTCAAAAGAAATATCAAGTTGCAACAACAGTTGGATTTGGTCCGCGGTTTCTGCACTCAACCGGTCAATTACATAAAGGTGATGCCGGTAACGGATTATTTATCCAGATCGTTTCACCGAGCAAAATTGATGTTGATATTCCTGACGAACCCGGTAAAGAGGAATCGTCAATTACGTTCGGTGTTTTGATTGAATCGCAAGTTCTTGGCGATAGACAAGCGTTAATTGATAACAACAGAAAAATTATACGGTTTGATGTATCTGATCTGTCAGAAGATATCAATAAACTTGTATAGTATTTTTAACAGATATAGGTTGTAAAATAAATTAGAGTTCAATAGAATGCAGAAGTATTTCTATACTGAAAATAATATCAAGGTTCCGGCTGTTACAACCAAACAGATGATGGAAATAGATAGAATTGCAATGGAAGAGACCGGTCCAAATCTGTATCAAATGATGGAAAACGCCGGTAGAAACTTGGCAATTACCATTATGGAAATGGTTGCAGAAGTTATAGACCCATCTATCGTTATTCTTGGAGGAACCGGAGGGAACGGCGGCGGCGGTATTTGTGCTGCACGGCATTTACTGAACAGAAACTATAATGTTACATTAGCTATTACAGATGGGACAAAGTTAAATGATGTCCCGAAGAAACAATTTGAAGTTTACATAAATACTGGCGGAAAAATAGTTGAGAATCTTGATGAAATAAAAGCTGATATTATCGTCGATGCAATAATTGGATATAGTTTGACCGATAGTCCAAAGAGAAGAGCGATGCAATTTATTGAGTGGGCAAATAAACAAACAGCAAAGAAGATATCGCTTGATGTCCCATCCGGGATTGACGCAACATCCGGAGAAAATTATGGAGAATATTTTCATACTGATTCAACTTTAACGCTTGCATTGCCAAAGACAGGATTAACGGAGGAGAAATGCGGCAAATTGCTTCTTGGCGACATTGGAATTCCAAAAGTTGTTTATGAAAAAATCAGTATTGAGTATCGATCACCGTTTAAGAATAGATTTGTAGTTGAACTAAATTATAAATAATTTAAATATAAACTTTCAGAATAGGATATGGCTCAAAAGATCAGCTTCATACTAAATAATGCAGAATTAAGTATTGAATCGGCAACGGGGAAAACACTTCTGGATTTCATCCGTAAAGATGCGAAATTGACCGGTACAAAGGAAGGCTGCCGCGAAGGCGATTGCGGTGCATGCACAGTAATGATAGGCGAAATTGTTGAAGATGAACTTCATTACAAAACCGTCAACTCATGTCTTTATCCAATTGGTAAAGTTAACGGTAAACATGTTGTTACAATTGAAGGAATTAGTTCCGATGAACTTTCACCTGTTCAAAATGCTTATGCGGAAGAAAATGCAAGTCAATGCGGATTTTGTACACCTGGATTTATAATTTCGACAACCGGATATTTATTAGAAAATAACGAGCCGAATCTTGATTCGGCAATTAATGCTGTAGCAGGGAACGTATGCAGATGTACCGGTTATGTGTCAATAAAAAGAGCTTTAAACGATATAGTTGAAGAGATGGATGTTAATGATAATTCTGATAACATAATACCGGAATTGATAAGTAAAAAGATCATCCCGGAATATTTCGGTACAATTAAGGAACGATTAAGAAGACTCGAAATATTAGAGCTTAAAGAAAGCAGTAAAACTCTTATAGTTGGCGGCGGTACTGACCTTTATGTTCAGAGAGAAGATGACCTCAAGAATGAAGACCCTGTTTTTATATCAATTGATGCAGCGGAAAAGATATATAAAGAGGGAGATAGTATTTTCATTGCGGGAAGTACTACATTCGAGGAACTGGCTCATTCGGAGGCTATCAAAGAGATAATTCCGAACATTGAAGAAACGAACAGACTGATCGCTTCTCTACCGATACGAAACAGCGCAACTGTTGCGGGCAATATTGTAAATGCATCTCCCATTGCTGATATAACAATTATTCTACTTGTGTTGAATGCACTAGTTTATCTTAATGATGATGATAAAAAGAGAACCATTTCGTTAACAGAATTATTCCTCGGATATAAAACACTTGCAAAGTCAGAAACCGAGATAATTGAAAAAATAGGAATTAACATTCCAGAGGGAAAATCATTATTTAATTTTGAAAAGGTATCCAAACGAACTCATCTTGACATTGCTTCTGTCAATTCGGCTTTCATAATAAGCTTAGAAGAGAATAAGATAAAATCGTGCGGACTATCAATTGGCGGCGCAGCACCTATCCCGTTATTCATGAAAGAAACTTCTGCTTTTCTGGAAGGGAAAAACTTGAGCGCTGAAGCAATAAAGGATGCATTAAAAATAATTGACAAAGAGATCTCTCCGATCAGCGATGTGAGAGGAAGCGCAGAATATAAACGACTTTTGGCAAAGCAAATGTTTAAAAGTCATTTTATGAAATTGTTCCCGAACAAAATAAGTATGGGAAGTTTTGAGTAACATAAGTGAAACCTTCGAGGTTTCTAAATGAATAATTTAATAAAATCAATAATTGAATGATTAAGATCAAATTTAATAAGTTACAAAACCTCGAAGGTTTGGTTGAAGAGTAAAATATGAAACGAGATATAGAAAACCATGTGACCGGCATATCAAAATTTGTTGACGATTTCCCTACATTGGAAGGAACATTGGAAGCATATCTATTCTATTCTGAAAAAGCTCATGCAAGAATACTGAATATAGATTTTGCGAGTGCTTTTAAATCTGAGGGAGTTGTTGCAGTATTCACGGCGGATGATATTCCGGGGGATAATCAGATCGGCGGAATAATCAAGGATGAAAAACTCTTTGCTGAAGATGAAGTTGAATTCATAGGTGAACCAATAGCTCTTGTAATTGCAGATACAAAAGAGAATGCAAAAAGAGCATCAGAGAAAATTTTAGTCGAATATGAAGACCTTCCGGCAGTTACCGATCCGAGAGAGGCATATGCAAAAGGATCGTTAATTAAAGCGCCTCAGATTTTCTCTGGCGGAGATGTTGATTCTGCTTGGAAGGAATGTGATGTTATCGTTGAAGGTAAGGTTGATTCAGGAGGTCAGGAACACCTTTATCTTGAAACACAAGCATCTTACGCAGTGCCGACGGATAGCGGATTAAAAATATATTCATCAACTCAGAGCCCGACAGTAGTTCAAAGGACTACTAGTAATGTACTGAATATTCCGATGAATAGAATTGAAGTTGATGTTTTAAGACTCGGCGGAGCGTTCGGAGGAAAAGAAGATCAAGCGACGGTTTGGGCTGTCCTATCAGCGCTTGCAGCGTATAAAATTAACCGTCCGGTTAAATTGATCTTATCCAGAATGGACGATCTAAAAATAACAGGTAAGCGTCATCCCTATTCATCGGATTACAAAATTGGTCTGTCGAGAGATGGAAAAATTATAGCTTACGAAGTGACCTTTTATCAAAATGCCGGAGCATTTGCTGACCTCTCAACCGCAATTCTGGAAAGGACCTTATTCCACGCAGCTAATTGTTACGCTATACCGAACGTAAAAGCAACCGGAATTTCTTGTAAAACAAATCTTCCTCCTAATACTGCGTTCAGAGGATTCGGCGGACCGCAGGGAATGTTTGTGATCGAATCGGCATTACATAAGGCTGCTGATGTGATGGGTATAGATGTTGACACCCTTCAACGAAAGAATTTGATTGTTGATAACGACGTTTATTTCTACGGTCAAAAAGCGGAGAATGCACAAGCAGTTATTTCATGGCAAACCGCAGATGAAAAATTTAATTTGGATAAGCTCAAGCAAGAAGTGAAAAAATTTAACGAGCAGAATGAAAGATACAAAAAAGGATTTGCAGTGATGCCTATCTCTTTCGGAATATCTTTTACAAATTCATTTCTTAACCAGGCAAGTGCATTGGTGCATGTTTATACCGACGGAAGTGTTGGCGTAAGTACCGCAGCCGTTGAAATGGGACAAGGAGTGAACGAAAAAATAATTGAAGTTTGCTCCCGTACTTTTTCAATCTCGAAAAACAGAATAAAAATTGAAACGACAAATACAACAAGAATTGCAAACACTTCACCGACTGCGGCAAGTACCGGCGCTGATCTTAACGGTAATGCTGCAAAAATTGCTTGTGATAATATTTTGGAAAGATTAAAAATTATTGCAGCACAAAAATTAAACGCTAAAGATTCTGAGAAAATATCTATTGAGAATGAGCAAGTTTATTTAGATGGTCGGGAAACAGATCTTGGCTGGGATGATCTTATTCAAGAAGCATATTTCTCGCGGACAAATCTTAGCTCACATGCTTACTATGCTACACCTGATATTTATTTTGACAGAGATAAGAATATAGGCAGTCCGTTTGCGTATAACGTTTATGGAACTTCATTCATAACGGTTACGGTTGATTGTCTGCTGGGCATTTATAAATTTGATTCAGTGAAAATAGTGCACGATTTCGGCAGATCACTCCATCCCTTGATTGACTTGGGTCAAGCTGAAGGCGCCTTGGCGCAGGGGATCGGATGGATGACGATGGAAGAGCTTGTACAGTCAAAGGAGGGCGAGCTAAAATCAAACACACTCTCGACATATAAAGTGCCTGATATTTACTCTATTCCGGAAGACGTTACAATTGAATTCCTGGAGAATTCTGAGAATCGATTCGGACCTTTTAATTCTAAGGCAATTGGCGAGCCGCCGTTTATGTACGGCATTGGAGTTTACTTTGCTATCCTAAATGCAATGAGAGCTTTTAACCCTGATTTAGAGTTGTTTTATAATGCTCCTATTACACCGGAAAAAGTTTTATTAGCTTTATATCCAGAAGTTAGGTATAAGCATGAAACCTGATATAGAGCAGTTAATAAAAACACTAAGGCTTGAAAAAGCTGATTTTATTCCTACTGCTGAACTTGGCATTCATCCGAAAATAAAGGAACAATTAATCGGCAGACCAATATTAAATCTTAAAGATGAAATTGACTTTGCATTAAAAGCAGGTTATGATTATGTAAAACTTCAGCCGGGTGCTGATTTTAATCCTTTGAAAATTGGTGTGAATCCGGAAGATATAGAAATAAAAGATGACGGAACTCCGCAATTTAACTGGGCTTCGGAAGGGAAGGGTATTATCACCAATGAAAAAGAATTTGAAAATTATAGGTTCCCTTCAAAGAGTGATTTTGATTATTCAAAATTAGATGAAATTAAACCTCTGCTTCCAGACGGAATGGGAGTGATTGGTCAGTATGGTGATATTTTTACAATGACTTGGGAAATGATGGGGTTCGAAACATTTTCAATTACTCTGTTTGAAAATCCGGAACTTATTAGCAGATTGAATAACGTATTAGGTGAACTTGTTGTAAGTATGTTCGAAGTTTTTGCTCAGCATGATAACGTAGATATTATCTGGTTTAGCGATGATATTGCATTCACAAACGGATTGATGGTTTCACCCGATATTCTTGACCAATATTTTTTCCCATGGTTAAAAAAGATTGGAGATTTAGCAAAGAAATATAACAAACCGCTCATCTATCATACGGACGGTGTTTTGTACGATGTGTTCGATAAGATAATTGATTGCGGCGTTGATGCTATTCATCCTATTGAACCGAAAGCGATGAAAATTGCAGAAGTAAAGAAGAAATATGGAGACAAACTCTGCTTGGTAGGTCATGTAGATGTGGATCTCCTTGCAAGAGGCACACCGGAGCAAGTACGGGCAGTGATTGCAGAGAATATTAAAGCTGCCGGGTATAACGGCGGTTATGTCATTGGGTCGGGTAACAGCATTCCTGAGTATGTTAATTTCGATAACTACGCGGCAATGTTAAATTTCACGAAAGAATTACGAAGTTTATAAAAGAATGATTGGAATAAGATGAAAGAGCATGTAAACAATATTACAGAGTTTATCCAGAATTTTGTTGGGATCTCTCCGGTTTTACAAACACAGTTATTTAAGTCATTTGTAATAATTCTTGTCCTTTGGATAATTAGAATAATTATAATCAAGTCTATAATCGAAAGACTGGATGATTACAAAGAGAGATACTTTTGGACAAAAACGCTTAGAACAACAACGGTAATAATAGGACTACTGTTTTTGTCAAAAGTGTGGTTCGGAATTTTCGAATCGATCGGAACATTTTTGGGATTACTTTCCGCCGGTTTAGCGATAGCTTTTAAGGATATGTTGGTAAACATTGGCGCATGGGTTTTTCTTGTTACAAGAAAACCGCTGATAGTCGGTGATAGGGTACAGATAGATGATGTTACGGGAGATGTGATAGATATCCGACTGTTTCAATTTTCCGTTATGGAAATAGGTAACTGGGTTGATGCCGATCAGAGTACCGGCAGAATAGTACATATTCCAAATGGTTTGATATTTACTAAATGGCAGGCAAATTTTACTGCAGGCTTTGAATACATATGGAACGAAATTCCCGTTCTCGTTACTTTTGAAAGTGATTGGAAAAAAGCGAAACAAATATTATCGGAGGTCTTGAATAAACACGCTTCCAATTTAAGCAAAGAAACTCAGCGGCAGATAAGAGAAGCTTCAAAGAAATTTATGATAATTTATAAAACGCTGACTCCAATAGTTTATACATCAGTTAAAGACAGCGGAGTTTTATTATCCATGAGATTCCTTTGTCATGTAAAACAGAGAAGAGGAATTGAACAGATAATTTGGGAAGAAATATTGGATAGATTTGCCGAGCATGATGATATTGATTTTGCATATCCAACAACAAGATTTTATGATAACAGAACAGAAGGGAAAGGAGTTTCTTCTGATTGAAGGGTCATATAATTAAGAATATCAATTATATCATGTAAAGCGAAAGTCCACTCTTGCTCATGTAAATGAACGATTCGGAGAATCGTTCTACAATCCAAATTTTCATACGTTGATATAGCGCTGATAAGCAAATAATAAACAAAATGGCGTAGGGGACGAATATATTCGTCCCATAAAGATCCGATACAGATTCCCGATTAAAGCTTTAGAGAATGACCGTTCCTTCAACTTGTTTTTATCTGTTCCAATCAGTTTTATCCGTTAAATTAGTGTGCTATTGGAATAAAAATTGTAAAGCGAAAGTCCGCTCTTGCTTAATCTTTATTACTATTGTATGAACGAGTTAAACAACATTATCGTTATTTAAAAATAAAGAGGAAATAATAAGAACACTATTTCCTCTTCAATTTATTTCAATATGATCAAATTCCTATAATGTATTAATTAACATTTTCATAGTCATCTAAACTGTTAACCGAATATTGATAACTCATAGGAACTATTTCGTTATATTCTTCCACTGTTGCATTAGATAAGCATGCTTCAATTATTTTCTTACCAGTATTCAGCAAATCTCCTTTTAGATATTTTCCCAATTCTTTGTGAAAGAAGTTTTGTAAAATTTTAGCACCTTCATCATAACCTTCGGTACCAATTTCATCTTGCTTATACACTTTGAGGAAACGGGTTGGGATTTTAGATGATTCCAATGTCAAATGATTTAATTCAAATCCTAAAAGGGAACAACGTGCCGGTTGATATTGGTCTTCTTTCAATCTAGCTATTCCTCTCCTGGTAAGATATTCTCTCATCAATAATTGAGGTTTAAAACCAACACTCCAAACACCAATATTCTGGTTTGGAACTAAAGTAAAAGTTGTTCGCGGTGTATTGATTATCTGTTCGAGAAACATATTTGCATGAACGATTCTTTTGCCCGTAGCAAATGGCCAATAAGAACCGACTCCTTCACTTTCCATTGCATTTCCAGTGCTAACAATACTAGGATTATTATGTCCACGCGGAGCTACTAACCTCCATAACCAAGCAAGTGCTGGTGGAAGAATGTGAAACAAACCGATAATGCCGTATGTTGGTGTTTCTCTTGAACAAACTGGAGTTCTAATACCGAAACTTCTTACATCAACAGAAATAGGTTTACTTACAATATTCTTAACTATATTCCTCGGAACAATAACCCTAGGATTGGGACATGCTTTACCAGGTTCATCCTCTATGTGTTCCCAAATAAGTGCCGTAGATTTTGGTTGTGTGTCAATATTGATAAATAATAAAGGCACTTCTGGCTTAATAGTTGTTTTTTCAAGAAAAGGATCTGAGCCATATTCTGTTACGCTATCAACTCTAATGAACCAAGCATTTTCGCCATCAATAACTTTAAGTTTCAAATTATTGGTCTGAAATGAAGGATGACATAACGCCATATCGTCAGCTACAGGATTGAAGTGACAAAACCTTGGGATCAAAATAAATCTTTCTTCTCCGTTAATGGTATTTTGACCTAATAAAACTCGACCATCCAATTCTCTTACAATGTGTTGGTGAAGTTCACTTTTACCACCACCACTAGCCCCTTCATGCATGAATGTGGTAATGTTATCATAAGGACTAATTGATTGAACTACAGAGCAGTGAGCGGTCAGCCATCCTTCTTTCTCTCCTTGTGTTAGTAGAACTCCGTAAAGTCCTTTTTTAGCACTTGGTCCCGGATAAAGATTATATGAATATAATTCATGCACCTTCTCGGTCCTATTATGAACAACTACTTGCTTACCATTAAAATGTGTGTGTCTAAAAGTAGGAGCTACAAATATAACTGATTTGATTTCAGTTTCTTCCGGTATCTTTTCTATATCAACAATTTCTTGTAACATAGAAAGCCCCATGGCAAAAAATGCGGCATTTGAGGGAGCAATTGCAATACCATACGAACCGACACCTTCTCGTCCGGCAAAATAAAAGAATAAAGCCAAATCTTCTCCTTTTAGCCAATCAAATGTTTCTTTTTGTAAAGATGAAAAATCATAACCGTATTTATCTTTAAATAATGGTTTATCCGTTGGTTTATCATCCGCTATTGCCATAGTGTTTGGGTCTCTTCGCCTCATATATGGTTCGGTATAATTAGCTGATATACCATTTTTTACCCTGTGCACAATTACTTCCGTAAATTCGCCTTTTCCTGGAATATCATATTTTACCTCAAACTTATCTTTATCTTTACCACCTGTGGATGCGTCTGCAAGTTCTTGCGTAGTAGTGTAAAAATTAAAACTTTTACACTCTTTCAATAGTTGTTGCATATTGTTTGGCAACTGAACCTTCCTTTTTTGCAATATTTCAAATAGATCTTTCATTTAGTATTTACCCTTTATTTAATTTAATATAATTTGCTGCTTCGAGAATATCGTTTTTATTTATTGGTCTGGTAACAAATTCATTCAAATGTTTATTACCATGACCTGTAAGTATGTATATACCATTTGCGCCGGCATTTTCTGCACAATAAACATCACTTGGATGATCTCCAATTACATATGAATTGGATAAACCGATATTATATTTTTTTGTTGCTTCCAATAAAAAATAAGGTTTAGGTTTATGACATTTGCAATTATCTTCTTTTTTATGTGGACAAACAAAAACCTCAGTTGTTTTTATTGATTCTCTGTTTAATTTCTCAACAATATAATTATTAACATTATTTACTTCCTCTATGGTTAAAAGATATTTTGCTATTCCAGACTGATTTGTAACGATAAAGAATAGATAATCTTTTTGTAAGATTTTGAGTGCATCAAATGTATTATCAAAGAATACAACTTCCTTAGTGGTTTTGATATACCCTACATCTTCTATTATTGTTCCGTCTCTGTCAAGGAATATTGCCTTCTGCATTTTATTACTTTTTTTATTTTTAAGAAATATTGTTCTTCAAGGCGAGAAGAAAGCCATTTCAACTGAACCATCTTACAATGAGTATATACCCAAATCAATTGTTCCTTTTACGGAAAACGAAATTGAATATATGGGTTAACCAAATGTTTGGAACATGGTTATGATAAATTATTAAAAGGGAATTCGTAAAGAATAAAAAAATTTAATAATTTATATTGATTTGTTATTCAAATATTTTGATTACAAAAATAATAATTATGATTGAATTATAGAAGGGAAAATATTCAATGTGTTAGTATATATCAAAGGGTATATTCATATTTACGTATAGATATGCAAAAACGGAACTCAGAATCAATATTTATCAACCAATTCAGCGTACTTAATTTCTTTCAAAGTGAATTCAATTTCGTCATAGCCAAGTATTGAAAGTATGGTTCCGATAAACCCGTTGCCATCCATGTCAACATGTAGTTTTACTCTACCGATACCCTTTACAATCCATTGATCTATAACACTATGTTCACCTTCGCTTGTCTCAATTTTATATCGTATTTTAAGCGCATCAAAAGTTCCTGCTGGCACAGTAACAGATTCTTCCCCGATAACCTTGCCAATAGTTTTAACTTTTATTGAATCATCGTCCTCAACTTTATATCCTTCCCAATTCCATTCCTGACCAACTGTTAAAAATTTAGGCATCTGGAGAGCCGGAGTAGGGTATAGAGTCTCGATCTCTTTGGATAAAAACAGAAACAGATCGACTTCCTGGTCTGCTTTTAAAAGATAAATACCATCATCTTCATATTTTAAGCTTTGAATGTAATGGAAATCATTATTCTCATTAAAAACCAAATAACCATCTTCAGTGTGTACTATTTTGCTTGTAGTCTCACCGAAATCGGAATCATATATCAATCTTATATCTTCCGCTGGCTGATAGTTGAATAAATTATATGTCTTTTGTTCAATATGAGCGTTATTACTCTTTGTTGTATCAAAGGACGAAGTACTGTCTATATCATTACCTTGAGCTATTACAATTGCCGGAATGAATAAGAAATGCTTCAATAAAATTTTCAATCTTTCCATTATAAAATACCAAATTCCTTATAGTGTTACCGTTTATATCCTTCCCACAGTTGCGGAACATGCTGTTTTTTTTGAAAAGATTCTTTTTCTAGAATCTCAAATCTATTATCTAATATCTGCGTCATTGCTGCCTTATGTCTTAATTTTCTTTTTGTTGTGACTTTTTAGAAAATTTACAACTGAATAAACCACAAATACTAACGTCATAAAAGTGAAAACTATTAAGTCAGGATTGTTGAAAAATTTCATAACTTTTAACCCAATTATTTTTAGTAATTAAATTCAAGTGAGTACCGTTCCCAAGTTTCATGGATATACCATCCAAGTTATTAAAATGTTCCGAGTAATTTGGGGTAAAAACATTTCCCCCTTCACTCTTTTGGTTATGACACTGATAATACACGATTTCACTCAGTTTTGGACGGGCAGGCTGATTAAACGATTACATGAAAAGATTTTGGGTAAGATTCTTTACGGATATTTTTTTTGATAAACCGATCTACTATTGGATTTGGTATTTAGAATTCTAGATAGTATTACAATTTAAATCCTTGTTTTTTTTGTTAAGATATTTTTAGATTCAAAATTTATCATCTCATATCTGAAATCTTGTGTCTGAAAATCTGCGGCTTGCCGCCATATGAATTCTGATAATATGCGAGATTAAATTATTTCAAACGGAGCAGCTTTTTAACCCGGACCACTTCACAAGCGCCGCCGCCAGTGTCATTTCTGGATAAGGAACTCTGCCACCGGAAACCATCATCGGTTGTAATTTTTACCAGATAACCATCAAGCAGAATTATCTCACCAACCAGAATATCATCTAGTTCATTTTCGACCTGTTCATTTGCCGGAATAATGTGCATGTTAGCCGATGAAGTTTCAATTTCTTTACGGGGAATCGGGTATGCATCAGTTTTCCAGAAATACCATCTTGTTCTTT
>UOGD01000405.1_pt1 | contig 14177 bp, 5 predicted proteins | sample 1989731 | NCBI WGS metagenome assembly UOGD01 (sample SAMEA4712198, study PRJEB27164) | hydrothermal vent metagenome | biome: marine basaltic hydrothermal vent biome; feature: marine hydrothermal vent; material: mineral | place: Pacific Ocean | collected 2011-06-14/2011-07-23 | depth 1691 m | reverse complement strand
TACAGGGCGATTAAAATTAGGAACGGAATCGAACGGAGGATTCAAAAATATTACGGTTAGCAATTGTGTGTTCGAGCATTCCCGCGGAATTGCTATCGAAACAGCCGACGGCGGATTGATCGAAGATCTTTTGTTCGATAACATTACTATGCGCGATGTAACGGATACTCCTTTCTTCATCCGCTTGAATGCACGAATGCGCGGTCCCAAAGGAGTTCCAGTTGGTGTTTGCAGACGCATAACTATCAGCAATCTTAATGTTTATGATGTTGGTGGACGTCCAAAGTCCCCGGAATTAGGGGCTGGAATGGTGATGGGTATTCCCGGACATTACATTGAAGACTTGACGTTGAGTAATATTCGAATCTATTTCCGTGGAGGTGCTTCGAAAGAAGCGATTGACAAAGAGGTACCTCAAAATATCGATATGTACCCTGATCCTTATCGATGGCACTCAATGCCGGCTTACGGGATCTATTTCCGGTATGTAAAAGGATTAAGAGTGAACAATGTTGTTTTTCGTTACATGAATAGTGACGAGAGACCCGCTTTTGTTTTGGATGATGTTCACGATGCCAGTTTTTATCACATTGATGCTGAAAAGGGAAAAGATGCACCGCAGTTCATTCTTAAAAATGTGAGCAATATCTCTATCCACGATGTGAATGGGGTTAATGATACGAAAGTTGAAAAAGTGAATAATAAAGAACTTTAAGATGTAAGTTCAATACAATATCAAATAAGAACAATATAATTATTAAACTTAAGTAATTAAGAGGAAAATTTGTGAAAAATATCTTTTGGATCGTGCTAGTTATACCATCAATATTTTTATCTATGATATTCGGACAATCCACAAATTCCGAAAACTTGGTAGATTATACGAAATTAGTTGATCCAATGATTGGAACCGACTGGAATGGGCATACATTTCCAGGCGTCACTTTACCAAATGGAATGGTTCAATTAAGTCCGGATACTAAAACCAGTACATGGAATAATTGCTCCGGATATCATTATTCAGATAAAAGTATTTTGGGATTTAGTCATACTCACTATAGTGGAACCGGCGCTGGCGGAGGAGGGGATATTTTATTTATGCCAACTGTTGGGGAAATAAAACTGAAAGCAGGGGATGAAGAGAATACGGAAAGCGGGTACCGCTCAAAGTTCTCGCATGAAAATGAATCCGCATCACCGGGCTACTACTCGGTATTTCTTGATGATTACAATATTCAAGTTGCCTTAACTGCAACAAAGAGAGTGGGATTTCATAAATATACTTTTCCTAAAAGTGACCAAGCCAATGTAATTCTTGATCTTGCACATGGACTTTTCGATAGTCCTGATAGTTTATTCCTTCAAGTCAACGAAAATGAAATATCAGGTTATAGAGCTGCATCCGGTGGATTGGACAACAGCAATACAATTTATTTTGCCGGAAAGTTTTCAAAACCCTATGCGAGTTATGGTTTGGCAATCAATGATACGATAAGGAAAAATATCAGTATCGCAAAAGGTAAAAATGTTAAAGCATATTTTAGATTTAATACAAAAGAGAATGAATCTGTATTATTGAAAGTGGCTATTTCAACCGTCAGCATTGATGGAGCAAGGAAAAATCTGGAAGCAGAGATCCCGCTTTGGAATTTTGATAATATTAGAAGATCGGCAAGAGAAACTTGGAATAAAGAATTAAATAAAATACAAGTTGAGGGCGGAACAAAAGATCAGCAGAAGATCTTTTATACGGCAATGTACCATGCTTTAATTCATCCCAATATTTACATGGATGTTGATAAGAAGTACCGCGGTATTGATGGTGAGATCTATAAAGCAGAAAACTTTGATAACTATACTACTTTTTCTTTATGGGATACCTTTAGAGCATTGCATCCACTAATGACAATAATAGATCAGGAAAAAACAAATCAATACATAAAAACTTTTATTGAGCGTTACGAACACGGTTTGAATATGCCTATTATGGAATTTTCCGGTAATGAAACATATACAATGATCGGCTACCATTCAGTATCGGTTTTGGCAGATGCATATGTAAAAGGGATCAGAGATTATGATGTTAAAAAAGCGTATAAGGCGATGAAACAATTAGCCGATGGCGAACGAGCCGGGAAAGATGATTATTTGCGATATGGATTTGTCCCGGATGATTTCTATATTGAATCGGTATCGAGAACCTTGGAGTACAGCTATGATGATTGGTGCGTTACTCGGCTTGCTAAAGATTTCAATAAAACTGATTATAATAAGTTCAGCCAAAGAGGTGAATTTTATAAAAATGTTTTCTCCAAAGAGGTCGGGTTTATGAGACCGAAAGACAGTAATTACAAGTGGGTTAAAAATTTTGATCCAATGCAGGTTACAAAACTTCATTACACTGAAGCTAATGCTTATCAATACACACCATTTGTTCCGCAGGATATTAAAGGATTGATCGAATTATTTGGAGGAGATGAAAAATTCGAGAAGTGGTTGGATAATTATTTTACAACAACAGCTGATCCTTCTAAGATCACAGATGCTGATGTAACCGGATTGATCGGGCAATATGCGCATGGAAACGAGCCTAGCCATCATGTAGCGTATTTATATAACTATGCTGGTGTTCCATGGAAAACACAAAAAATGGTTCGCGAGATATTTGATACCCAGTATAACGCAACTCCAAAAGGTATTAGCGGAAATGATGATACCGGACAAATGTCAGCTTGGTATATATTCAGCGCAATGGGATTTTATCCTGTTACACCCGGCTTGGATTACTATGTAATTGGCAGTCCTTTGTTCGATAAGGTAACTATAAACTTAGAGAACGGAAATAAATTTGAGATCATTAGTAAAAACAATAATGCGGATAGCCCTTATATTCAGTCAGTAACATTGAATGGGGAGAATTATTCAAGATCATATTTGAATCATAGTGATATAATGAATGGTTCTAAAATGGTAATTACAATGGGGAACCATCCTAATAAAAATTGGGGAACTGCAAAGAAGGATCGTCCATACTCACCTAAATATGAATGTGCGTCCGTACCGATGGTGAACTCTACAGGAAGAAAATTTTTGGAAAGCAGTTCCGTATCACTTTCATGTGAAAATGATAAAGCTACAATTCGATATACGCTTGACGGCAGTGAGCCTGATAAAAATTCTGAAAAATTCACGCATCAAATAACCATTGCTAAAACAAGTGTCTTAAAAGCTAAATGTTTTGTTGATGGTATTCATCCAAGTTATACTGTTGCATTTGTATTTGAGAAACTTAAACTTCAACCGGCGTTGAATGTTTCAAATTTGAAACAAGGATTAAAGTATATCTATAAAGAAGTTGGATGCGCTAAAACAGCCGATCTTGATAAATATCCCTCAGACAATTCCGGAATTATATCAACTTTTAATATCGATTCAATCAAAGATCAAAGAGCGTTTGGTTATATTTATGAAGGTTTTATTAAAGCGCCGGTCGATGGGCTTTATACTTTTTATCTTGAATCGAATGACGGCTCTGTCTTGTTCCTAGATAATAAGTTAATTATTGATAACGACGGCGATCACATGTTACAAACATTGTATGCTAAAGTTGCACTCAAAAAAGGGTTTCATTCAATGAAGTTAAAATATTTCCAAATGGGTGGTGGTAAAAAACTATTAGTGAGATGGGAAAAACCAAATTCGGATATTGAGGAAATACCGGCAGAGGTTTTGTATCATTAATGATAAAATTAAATAGTCTGAGTTGAATTATCAAAACAAGTGTCATTCCCAAGTGTTTGTATCGGGAATCTCCAATATTGGTCTGATATTTTAGCTAAGAATATGTAGGAAAGATTTTTAAAAGCTAAATTAAAGCTTATTATGAAAAACAAAATGAACATTATAGCCATTCTCTATTTATTGCCACTTTTGGTGTTATTGGCACAAGAGATAAATGATAAAATAGAAATGCCCGTTAAAGGAGTTTGTGCACACAGAGGAGCTAATGAAACACATCCAGAAAACACACTTGCGGCATTCAAAGAAGCTATCAGATTGGGTGTTCACATGATCGAGTTTGATGTGCGAATGACCAAGGATAAAAAATTGGTGATTATGCACGACAAAACGGTTGATAGAACAACGAACGGCAGTGGTGCTGTTAGCGCTCTTACTCTGAACGAAATTAGAGAGCTTGATGCCGGAAGTTGGAAATCGAAAAAGTTTGTCGGAGAAAAGGTTCCTACATTCAAAGAGACTTTGGAAATAATGCCTAAAAATATTTGGCTTAATATTCATTTGAAAGGCGGTGAAGAATTAGGCGAAGCGACTGCCAAAGTACTTAATTCTGCAGGGCGTATTCATCAAGGCGTGATTGCCTGCGGTTCTGATGCTGCACGCGGAGTTAGAAAAATAGATCAAAACATTATGATCTGTAATATGGAACGTCAAGGGAACAGAGAGGAATATGTTAAAGAAACAATTGAAGGCAATTTCCCTTTTATACAACTACTGAAAAAGCGAAATGATAAAAATCTTAAAAATGATATTATCATACTAAAGCAAAATAAGATTAAAGTAAATTACTATTTTGGTGACACTGAAAAAGATGTAAAAGAACTATTTAATATAGGAGTTGATTTTGTTCTGACCAACCGCTTAGAAGAAATGCTGGAAGTGGCTGAATCTATTGGGGTTGAGCGTAAAAGTTATAAGAAATAATATTCAAAGAAAGATAATAAGTTACAGAAAGAAGTTTGAAGATATTGAAGAGAAAATATTTAGAAGGTATTATATGAAAAACAAATTTATTGATAGACGAAAATTTATTAAAAAGCTTACTGGTGCGTCTTTAATTATTACTGGGTTCCCGTACTTTGTCTCTGCAAAAACTTTAGGACGTGATGGTGGAGTATCACCTAATGATAAGATTATTGTTGCGTGTATTGGGGTTGGCGGTATGGGCGATGCAAACATGAAGTCTTTTCTTGGGAAAGAGGAAGCAAAAGTTGTTGCTATATGCGATGTGGATAAAAAGCATGCTAAGAAAGCCCAAAGTGCTGTAAATAGATATTACAAAAACAAGGATTGTGCAATCTATTCTGACTACCGTGAGTTGCTTAACCGAAATGACCTTGATGCAGTAATGATTGCAACACCCGACCATTGGCATAGCATTATTGCTATTGCAGCAACAAAAAAAGGTTTGGATATTTATGGTGAAAAACCTCTTGCATACAATATTCCGGAGGGACGTGCTCTAGTTAATGCTGTAGAAAAATACGGTATTATTTGGCAGACTGGTAGTTGGCAACGTTCCGAACGTAACTTCCGTTTTGCTTGCGAGTTGGTTCGCAATGGTCGCATTGGTGATGTGCATACGGTATTTGTTGGATTGCCAGGACGTAATGCAGTTAAGGAGGGAACTATTCCTCCGGCAGAACCAATTCCTGAAGAACTTAATTACGATATGTGGTTAGGACCAGCAGCATGGTTGCCTTATCATCAAGACAGATGTCATTTTAAATTTCGTTGGAATAGCAATTTTTCTGCTGGTACAATTAGCGATTGGGCCGCTCATCATATTGATATAGCGCATTGGGGAATGGGTGTTGAAGATTCAAGTCCAATTGCTGTAACAGGAAAGGCTGTTTATCCAGATGGTAAAGATGGGTTGTACGATAATCCATTATCTTACAAATATGAATGCGAATATGCTGAAGGTTTCAAATTAATTGCTGCTACTGAAGGATTGCCTAAAGGCTCAGGTGTACAGTTCGTCGGCACTGAAGGCTGGGTACACGTTAACCGTTCAGGAATTAGTGCTGAGAATCCTGCTTTGTTAAAATCTGTTATTGGACCTGGTGAAATCCATCTTTATAAAAGTACAAATCATGTTGGAAATTTTCTTGAATGTGTTCGTAGCCGTAAAAAGACAATAACACCATCAGAAGTAGCTCATCATTCCATAATGCCCGCCTACATTGCCAGTATTGCAATGCAGCTTGGTAGAAAAGTGCGATGGGATGGAAAACGTGAACAGTTCATCAATGATGAAGCTGCTAATCGTTTGTTATCTAGAACAATACGTAGCCCTTGGCGACTTTGAGATTTGATGGAATTATAATTGTTAAATTATCAGATCATTAATAGAACTAAAAAAATGAAAATAAATATAAAATTATTAACTCTTGCGATAATATTAACTTCTTTATTATTTGCAGTAGAAATAGTAGGACAAGTAACAGCAGCACAAGAAGCTAAAATACTTAAGTCAATACCAAGTAATGTTGTTAAAAAAACAAAGAAGAAGCATCGGATCTTGGTTTTCTCGCGTACGGAGGGATATAGACATGATGCAATTCCTTTTGGTAATAAAGCTATAGAACTGATGGGAAAGAAAACAGGTGCTTTTGAAACTCTATTCAGTGAAGAAATGTCTGCTTTTGAACCTGAAAATCTAAAAGAATTTGATGCTATTATACTTAATAATACGACCGATTTGAAATTTGAAGATCCGGTTTTGCGTAAGAGTCTGCTCGATTTTGTAAGAAGCGGTAAGGGATTGATGGGTATCCATGCTACTACTGACAATTTTTACGATTGGCCAGAGGCAGCAGAAATGTTGGGTGGGCAATTTGACGGCCATCCTTGGGACGGTCAAGGTGTATGGACTGTAGAGATAAGCGATCCTAATAACGTATTAAATGCAGGATTCAAAAACAAAAAATTCAAAGTTAATGATGAAATTTATCGTCATAAACTTTTTAACTTGCGTAAAAATGGTCGAGTGCTAATCAGTCTTGATATGAGTGATAGTGTTAATCTAAGTGTTGAAGGAGTGCATTTTACTGATAAAGATATTCCAATTAGTTGGGTTAAAAATTTTGGGAAAGGGCGTATCTTTTATTGTTCATTTGGTCATACTCCATCTATTTATTGGAATAGTGAAATACTTGCACACTATTTCGCTGGTATCCAATTTTTGCTTGGTGAGTTGGATGCAGAAACCACACCAATCGATTTTGACATCAATACTGTATTAGATTTTGAACAACTCTCTAAAAATCTCAAGAAAATATCACACTATAAATTTGGTCAAAGTCGCGAGGCTCATAAGAATGTCCGGCAGTTCGTTTCACTTGCAACTCAATCACAGAATGCAACTTTACACGTTGAAAAAGAGTTGGATAATTTTTTAAAGTCCAATGCAACTCTTGCTGGGAAGCAGTTCGTTTCTCATTTATTGGCTGATATTGGTAGTGAAGCATCTATAACAATACTAGCAGAAATGCTTTACGATTCCTCAACGGTAGAGATGGCACGATATGCTTTAGAAAAAATCCCACATAAATTGGCAGACGAAGCTTTGCGTACTGCTTTGATGAAATTGGATGGTAAATTAAAAATAGGAATTATCAATTCATTAGGGAAACGTAGGGATAAAGAAAGTGTTCCCCAGATTAAGGAAATGATTTTCTCTTCTGATATCGAAATTGCACATGCTTCTATTTCTGCTCTTGGAATGATAGCAAGTGAACAAGCAATTACAAAGTTGGAAAAAGAAAAAAATAATGTCGCACCGGGGTTACATCAGGAGATTGAATTTGCTTTACTTAACTGTGCAGATGCTTTGCTCGAACAAAATAAAAACGACCAAGCAAATAAAATTTATAAAGAATTATTTGATGCATCCGAGAAAAATTCAGTTCGGCATGCCGCATTGCGAGGTATGGTTCTAACTAGTTCAGAAAATGAGCTAAATAAACTACTCATAAATGTAATGTTAAAAGAGAATAGCAAAATTCGAAGAGGTGTCCCGATGATTGTGAGGGAAATTCCATTAGATTTTAACATAAGTGCTTTAATAGCTGCACTACCAACTTTTAACGCTGTTGAACAAGTTCGTTTGCTTAACGCACTTAGCAATAGAAAGGATGATTACATCTTGCAGATGGCTATTCAGCTTAGTAAAAATGAAAATCAAGCTGTCCGCTCTGATGCATTTAAACTAATTGGTAAAGTTGGTGATTTTACTTTGGTCCAATATTTAGCTGAAATATCTGCACAAAAATCGAAAGATAGTAAAACTGCACAAAATGCGTTGTATCAGCTTTCTGGTGAAAAAGTAGATATGGAAATTGTAAGGCTTATTCCAGAATCTAATGATGAAATAAAATTTCAACTTATTCGTAGTTTACGTATTAGGCGACCAGTTGATATTGATTCAAAAATATCAAACACTCTTTTGCAAACTGCTACAACAGGAAAAGTGAATATTCGAGTTGAATCTATTCGTGCATTGCAGTTTATAGCTGGCAAAGCAGAGTTGCAGAGCCTCATCGATTTACTAATTAAAGCGGAAAATACTAAAGAAAGGAAGGCTTTAGAAAAGACAATAGTTGTTACGGCACATAAAGTTAATAGCGACTCGGTTGCAACTCAAATTATGTTATCGGAATTATCACAATCAAAAAATATTGAGATACGTCGTTCATTGTTGCTAACATTAGCAAAAGTCGGTCATAGTTCTGCTTTGCCCGCATTCAGAAAGGCTGTGAATGATACAAATGAAACTCTAAAGACTGCAGCTATTATGGCTTTAGCCGAATGGTCAACAGATGAACCTATAAAAGAACTTGAAACTATAATTCGAGAAAGTTCAAATCCTACGCACCGAACATTGGCTTTGCGAGGTTTTGTGCGTATGTCAAATTTACCAGGCGATTACTCTGAGGAAGAAATAACCAATCGCTTCCGATTAGCAATGGAATTAAGTGAAACCGATAATGATAAAAAAATGGTGTTGTCTGCTTTGAGTAAGCAAAAATCATTTTCAGATTTTCAAATGGCTGCTGAATATTTAGATAACCAAACTCTTAGGGCGGAAGCTGAAATTGCTGTTGTAAATATCGCAGCTTATATATTAAAAGCTCATCCAAAGGAAATAAAAGAAGTACTGCTTAAAATTAGGAAAAACTCTAATGATACTGATATTATTACCCTTGCTCAAAAAAATATAAATGAGATTGAAAAATATGAAGGCTTCATTACACTTTGGCAGCTTTCAGAAGTTTATTCCAATGAAAATGAAGATGACTTTTATTTCGAGTTCCCTCCGGAAAAAAATAGCAAGAATGTGAAGTGGACAACGATGACGGAAATTTCTGATACAAATACTCCGTGGCAAGTGAATCTAACAAATATTTTTGGTGGAAATTTCTGTGTTGGATATTTACGTACTAATGTTTGGTCGCCAATAGAACAAAAAGCACGAATCGAGTTAGGTAGTAATGACGGCATCAAAGCATGGTTAAATGGAAAGCTGATTCTTAGCAACGATATTTCTCGAACCGTTTCCGCTGGTGACGATATTGTTGAAATCGATTTGAAAAAAGGTTGGAATACGGTTATGTTAAAAATCAGGCAACTTGGAGGTACATGGGGTGCTTGTGCAAGAATTAGAAATGTTGATGGAAGTAAAATTGAGAATTTAAAGTATCAACCATGGAGAGAAGAGTAGTTGGAGTATTGTTAAAAAATAATTTACTTTTCAGGAAAAAGCGTGAATTCTAAAAAGAAGTATTACATACTTTTTAATATTTATTTATTATTAAGTTCGTTATTGTTTCCCAGTACTAGACAATACTACAATGTTGTTGATTACGGAGCAAAGGCAGATGGAAAAATATTGAACACAAAATCAATTCAAGAAGCAATTGACAAATGTGCTAGTAATGGCGGGGGGACGGTTGTATTTCCTGCCGGGACATATCTTTCCGGAACTATCGTAATGAAAGACAATGTTATTCTTCATTTGGAAGCGGGCAGTAAAATATTGGGCAGTAAGAATATTGATGATTATCGAGTAAACCTGAAGCTAATTTCCAATAATAAACAAAAAGATATTAATGGAGCTTTGATTTTGGCTCTTGATAAAAAAAATATTGGGATTACCGGTTTTGGTACAATTGATGGGCAGGGTAAAAGTTTTTACGGAAAGGAGAACAGACCTGTACTGTTATTTTTTAACGGTTGTAAAGATGTAACCATCAAAGGAGTTACTTTACAACATCCTGCATCGTGGACTCAACATTACCTTAAATGCAATGGTGTAACAATTCGTGATGTTAAAGTATTTGCACATGGTGGCGAAAACAATGACATGGTTGACATCAATCAAAGTCGTAATGTAGTTATCACCGGTTTAAACGGCGATTCTGATGATGATGGTATAACATTAAAAAGTACTGCTGAAGGATTGGTTGAAAATGTCATCATCTCTGATTGTAACATCAGAACACGGACAAATGCCATAAAAATGGGAACAGAATCTTACGGCGGTTTTAGGGATATCACCATTACCAATTGTACCATTAGCCCATCTGTTACAGAAACCGGTTTTTCCGGTGCAGCTGAGGGATTGGCTGGAATTGCACTTGAAATTGTAGATGGCGGAATAATGGAAAACATTACTGTTTCCAACATCGTGATAGAAGAGACAACTTCCCCAATTTTTATTCGCTTAGGAAACAGAGCCAGGAATTATCCGAAATTAGGTTTGGAGAGCAAACCGATCGGTTCAATTAATAATATCAAGATAAGTAACATTATTGCGCGCAATGCAAGTAAAACCGGGTGCTCGATTGTTGGGGAAATTGGTCATCCGATCACAAACGTTTCAATCTCAAATGTTAAAATAAATTTTAAAGGCGGAGGCACATTAAAAGAAGGACTGTCAGAAAAACCGGAGCTGGTTAATGAGTATCCCGAGTCCACCCAACTAGGTATTTTACCCGCTTATGGTTTCTTTGTCCGTCATGTTGACGGCATTACATTTCGGGATGTTGAGTTTACATACGATGAAGAAGAACACCGCCCGGCAATGTTGTTTAATGATGTGAAGAATTTAAAACTGCTAAACTTTGATGCGGAAACTGCAGATGATGCTTTAGGGCAAATCGTTTTGCAAAACTCTGAAAATGTATTTGTCAACGGATGTTCTCCCAAAGCTTCAAACGTATTTTTGAACATAGAACGAAATAGTAAAAATGTTAGTCTCGTGGCTAATAATCTTATTGATGTTAAAAATCCAATAGTTTTGGATAAAAGTATTAAAACAGAAGACTTGCACATAATTTCGAATCTCAGAGATAACCTTAAAGGTGAATCCACTCTGTTTGAATTTTTGCAGCCGAATATTAAAAGAGATAGCTTGGGAATGGTCAGTATTTATTTCCCGTTTAATGCAGAAATCTATTATTCTACCGATGGAAGCGAACCGACAAAAAGGTCAAAAAAATATGTGCAGCCTTTTGAGCAGATCAGCCCAGCTGATATAAAAGCTGCCGCATTTGATAATAATAAAATCAGCAGTATAGCTGCGTTAAAAACAGAAAGAGTTCAAGTAATTGCTCCACAAATTTTACCGGCAAATCAATATTTTTATAAGAGTATTAGAGTAAAATTATTTTCCAATACAAAAGGGGCTGATATTTATTATACACTTGACGGAAGCAAGCCCATAGAATCATCTCAAAAATATGATGGAAATTTAGAAATAAATAAATCTGTTACATTGAAAGTAAAAGCAATTAAAAATGGTTATACCCCGAGTGACGAAACTGTAAGCTACTATCAAACAATAAAAAAGGAAGAAGGAGTCCAGTACAAGTACTACGAAACAAACATCAAGAACAAATGGGAAAAACTTCCAAACTTTCTTAAGCTCACCCCTGCTAGAGAAGGACTAACAGATAAATTCAGTTTAGCCGACATAAAAACCAGTGAAACTTACTTTGGTCTTGTTATGAATGGGTTTATTACGATTACGCAAGAAGGCGAATACACTTTTTACCTTGGCTCAAATGACGGCAGTAAACTTATTATAGATAATAAAGAAATAGTGAATAATGATGGAATTCATGGATACATTGAAAAGTCCGGGAAGATATATTTGGGAAAAGGAGAGCATTTAATTGAAGTAAGATATTATCAAGCCGGCGGCAGTAAGCATCTAAATGTATTTTGGGATGAACCCGGAATCGAAAAGCAGGAAATCATTCCGAATTAATTGTAGTTATAAATTATAAAACGGAGAACAAGTTGAAAAAATCAGTTCAGCATAAAATCTTGATAGGTTTGTTTTTAGTTATATCAAGTAGTTCTTTTATACAATGTTCACAAAAAGAAAAGACACAAATTTCAGAAGAAGAATGGGCTTCCTTGCCCAACAACGGTCCGTACCTATCAACTTATGAGCGTATCATTTGCAGTTCAGAAGCGACAAAATCCGAATTGTATGCGGCGAATGAATTTCAAAGACTTTTCAAAGAATTTACTGGAAGAGAATTAGTGATAGATACAACCGATTCGCAAAGCGGTAAAAGCATTTTAATAGGTGCAGATGCGACCACCGCCGCCGGCTTGCAAGCGGACACGGAAAAAATGGGCGAAGAAGGGTTTTATATTAATATTGCCAAAGATAAGATAGCAATTTATGGCGGGCGTCCTCGTGGTACGCTCTATGGGGTCTATGAGTTTTTTGAGCAATACTGTGGTGTACGTTACTTGACTTATGATCACACCTTTTATCCAGAAGAGGGGAAGGATAAGAACTTTAGAATTAAAGGACGTAGCTATGGCTATGTCCCTCCCTTTGCTTTTCGTTGGTCTTATTATGGTGAAACGAATCGCAATCCGGCCTTTGCAGCACAATTACATACAAATACGATTGCTGGTGCGGAAGAACTCGGTGGGATCACCGGTTATAAACTTGTAATCCATAATGTAGCTAATCTTGTTCCACCTGCTATCTACGGAAAAGATCATCCGGAATATTATGCTTTAGTAAATGGTAGGCGAGTGTTGGAAATGCATGGCGGCGGACCGCAGTTGTGCTTGACAAATCCCGAAGTGCTGGAAATTGTTGTTAAAGCTACTTTGGATGCGATTGAGAAAAATCCTAACACAAAGAATTTCAATGTTGCCCAGATGGATAATGGCAGTTACTGTACTTGTAAATCTTGCGCAGCAATTGATGCGCGCGAAGGATCCCATGCGGGGACGATGCTCTCTTTTGTAAATGCTGTAGCTGAGCGGATCGAAAAGACACATCCCGAAGTGTTGATTGGTACTTATGCTTATGAGTACACTCGTAAACCGCCAAAAACAATAAGTGCACGCGACAATGTTTTAATCCAATTATGTAGTATAGAATGCTGTGACTTTCATGCGATTGACGATCCATCTTGTTCGCTGAACCAAGATTTCCGTGCAGATATGGATGGTTGGAAAGATAAGGCAAAGAATATTTTTATCTGGCATTACAATACAAATTTCAGAGGTTATTTGCTTCCTTTTCCTAACTTACGCAGTATTGGGAAAAGTGTTGAATATTTTGCGAATAACAACGGGCGCGGTGTATTTATGCAGGCTGCCGGGAACGGTTTTTCAACAGAATTGAGTGATTTGCGCAACTATGTGATGTCACGCTGTCTTTGGAAACCAGGCAGAGATAGTTGGAAGGAAGCAATGGAATTCTGCAGAATGCATTATGCTGAATCAGCCCAGCCTATTATCGATTACTTGACTTATTATCACGATCTCATTGAGAGCGAAGGGAAGCATCCGATTTGTTTTAGCACCGAAGCATCATTGTGCTTAAACTCTGAAACGGTGGAACGTATAGACAAGTACTTTGTTGATGCGTTAGCTTTGGCACAATCTGATGAAGTGCGTTCGCGTGTTGAAAAGGCATCACTATGTGCCTATCGCGCCAAACTCAGTGTCGCTACTATGGAGCTGAAGTATGAGAATGGTATCTGTAAACCATCTCTTGATGGAGCAGATGAAAACCTGCTTGATCGCTATGCGGAACTATGTGAGAAGTACAATGTTAGTAGGGAAAATGAATATATAGAAAATGATCTCTATTTGAATAATATGCGCAAAATTTTTTCTGGCATGACTGCGGTTTCTCTGGAAAATGATTTCTGGCGGGTGATAGTTTTGCCCGAAAGTAATGCAAAAATAGTTGAGATGACATACAAACCTACCGGTCGTAACGTGATTCAACCAGCCCGGGCACTGGATCGTTTTCGTTTTGAAGAATGGTCTCTGCAAGGTGATGGTCCTAAAGCCGATGGTATTTTGGCTTATAAGGTAATAGAGAAGAG
>UOGD01000359.1_pt1 | contig 14209 bp, 10 predicted proteins | sample 1989731 | NCBI WGS metagenome assembly UOGD01 (sample SAMEA4712198, study PRJEB27164) | hydrothermal vent metagenome | biome: marine basaltic hydrothermal vent biome; feature: marine hydrothermal vent; material: mineral | place: Pacific Ocean | collected 2011-06-14/2011-07-23 | depth 1691 m | reverse complement strand
GGATGCATATTAATATCTTTATAAGGGGCGGAGGCTGCAAAATCAATAAAGCAGTATCCGTTATGCTGATGCATTATTTTTGAAAGCTGATAAAAAGGTGGTTCTATTCCGGTAACATTAGAACAAGCTGTAAAAGATCCTATCTTTATTTTTCGGTCTTTATACTTTTCCAGAGCTTCTTCCAATCTCTTCGGTTCAACAAGTCCATCCTCATTAGGTTCTAAAACCACGATATCGGCAATGGTTTCAAACCAGCTTGTTTGATTTGAATGGTGTTCCATATGTGTTACAAATACAACCGGACGGGCTTCATCCGGTATGTTTGTGTATTTTTGCAATTGCTCTGGTAATTTGAAACCTAATATTCTCTGCAGTTTATTTACAACTGTTGTCATACCCGAGCCGGCAGTAATTATCACATCATCTTTGTTAGCGTTCACATGCTCTTTAATAATATTATGAGCTAGATGATATGCTTTGGTCATTGTAGTGCCGGTTACACTTGTTTCGGTATGTGTGTTGCCGATAAAAGGACCGAACACATTCTTTATTTTATCTTCAATCGGTCCGTATAATCTCCCGCTTGCAATCCAGTCGGCATAAATAATTCTCTTTTCACCGTACGGTGTTGTAAATGTCTGATCGATTCCAACAATGTTTTTACGGAATTTTCCAAAGTATGATTCTAATTCTGTCATAACCTATACTCAAATTATTTGAACAGAAATATAATAAATTTGCAGTATTTTTATGGTATAATATATTTGCACTTTATTGCTTTAGACCAAATAAATAAATATTTTAATATGAAATATTGAGGAACAATTATGTTTTATAATATAATGATAAATAGGATCACTTTAATTTTATTAAGTTTTACTTTATTAACTTCTGTTGTACTATCTCAAGATCTTATTTTACCAAGGATCAGTCCGCCTGCTGAAGTATCACAAACTATTGGGTTGAGTAAAATTACTATCAATTACAGCAGACCGGCAGTAAGAGGAAGGATAATTTGGGGAGGGTTAGTTCCTTATAATAACGGCAAACCTTTTCCCTGGCGAGCCGGTGCAAATGAAAACACTACAATTTATTTTTCCGATTCTGTAAAAATAAACGGTAAAGATCTCCCGGCGGGAACTTATGGATTCCATATTATTCCATCGGATGCAGAATGGATATTAATATTCAACAAGCATTATAAAGCGTGGGGAAGTTTTTTCTACGATAGCTCGCAGGATGCATTAAGAATTGAAGTTATTCCTGAGAGAATTTATTTCAATGAATGGCTGGAATATCGATTTGATAATATTACAAGTAATTCCGTTGATATCAATATGCATTGGGAATATCTTAATGTAAGGTTTACGGCACAGTTTGACGAAACGAAGATTGTGTTAAAAAGTATTAGGGAGCAGTTATTATCTATACCTGGCTTTAGCTGGGAAGGACCAATGCAGGCGGCTCAGTATTGTTTGGACAATAATATAAATTATGAGGAAGCCTTAAAATGGATTGACCAATCCATATCGAGGAATTCAAACTTTTCTAATAATATTGTTAAAATTGATTTGCTGAGAAGGATGGGAAGAGACGAAGAAGCAAATAAATTAGAAGAGACTGCTCTTAAAAATGCTTCGGAAGATGAACTGGATAGATACGGTTATCGGCTTATGAATAAAAATAAAGTTCACGAGGCATTAATTGTTTTCAAGCAGAACATGGAAAGGAATCCTGATTCTTGGAACGCTTACGATAGCTATGCCGAAGCTTTAAAACTTTCCGGGCAAATTAAAGAGGCGATAAAATATTATGAACTGGCTAAACAGAAAGCGCCGGATGAACAAAAAGATAGAATTCAGCAGATTCTTGATCTGCTAGAAAATCCCTAAATTTTCTATAAGTTCATAATTAATTAAATTGTTTATCAATATACCTATCGGTATTTTTAAAAATTGATATATAGAATTAGATCAGAAATTATTTTGAAGAATTTGAGTACACCTATCGCAATTACTACCGGGAAGTAAATGCCGAGTAAAAATTTGAGCATATCTTATGATCACTAAAATATTTAATTTATTAAAGAAAACTTTTATTACCAGAAAAGAAATTCCTCCTAAAAAAGAAGAAGCAATTTCAAAGAAAACTCCTTCTCGTGATTCTTCACAAAAAGAATCAAAGCAGAAGCAGCCTGCAAATGTTGAGAGTAACGGGAGAACGAGTAAACAGAAAAAACATTGGACACCGAAAGATTTTCCTGTTGAAAAAGAAGAAGGAAAAGTTCGGTTTTATGACCTTCATTTATCAAACGGGATTTTGCATGCCGTTGCCGATCTGAATTATAAATATTGCACACCTATTCAATCCGGAATTTTAAAACATACTTTGGAAGGAAAAGATGCAATCGGAAGAGCCCAAACCGGAACGGGTAAGACCGCTGCATTTTTGTTGACTGCAATCTCAAGATTGATCAGAAGAAATCCTAATCTTAAAAGAAGTAAAGGAAGTCCGCGTGTATTAGTTATGGCGCCGACCAGAGAACTTGTCATCCAGATCGAGAAGGATGCAGTGCAGCTAGCCAAATATCAAAATCTAAGAATCGTTTCAATTTACGGCGGAATGGATTATAAAAAACAGATCAACCAGGTTAAAGGAAAATATGTTGATATTATGATCGCCACTCCTGGCAGACTTTTGGATTTTATGAAGCAAAAGTTAATTAGATTAGACAAGGTTGAGATTCTGATCCTTGATGAAGCCGACCGTATGCTCGATATGGGATTTATGCCTGATATTAGAAAAATTGAACGAAGTACGCCGCGCAAAGAAAATAGGCAGACCCTCTTTTTCAGTGCTACTTTTCCTGACAGCATTAAGCGAATTGCAGAACAATGGACTAAAAATGCAGCTACAGTCGAGATTGAGTCAGAACAGCTAGAAGCTGACACAATTACGCAGATTATTTATATTGTTTCAGCCGATGAAAAATTTAAACTACTTTTTAATTTAATGGAACAGAAGAATTTTTCAAAAGTTCTTTTATTCTGTAATAGGAAAGATATAGCTAAGGATCTGCATGAAAGGCTGAACCGACGAGGAGTATCAACGACATTACTGACGGGTGATATCGATCAGAAAAAAAGATTGAGAAGATTGGAAAATTTTAAGAAAGGTGATATTAGAGTTTTAGTAGCAACTGATGTTGCGGGGAGGGGAATTCATATTGAAAATGTCAGTCATGTAATAAATTATAATTTATCTGAAGATCCGGAAGATTATGTTCACAGAATTGGAAGAACGGGAAGAGCAGGTTTAAGCGGAACTTCAATCAGTTTTGCATGCGAAGATGATTCGTTCCAAATTCCTAAAATTGAAGAATTTTTAAAACATAAATTAGAGCTAATTTATCCGGAAGATGAATTATTAAAAGAATTACCGCCTGCACCAAAGAAACCGAAACAGGAAAAAGAGCATAATCCCTATAAAAAAAGGGGATACAAACCGAATAATCGTTCTAATAATAAACGCAAATAATGTAAAATGAAAAAGGTCAAACAATAAATAATTGTCCGACCTTCTTCTTTCAAGATTTATGTAAAAAGGCTTATCCTAAATAAACCTTAAGATTTTTACTTCGCGATGAATGTCGCAATCTTACAAGGGCTTTTTCCTTTATCTGTCGAACTCTTTCTCTTGTAAGGTTCAACATTTCACCAATTTCCTCAAGTGTTGCTGAATACTCACTATTTATTCCAAAGTATAATCTTATAACTTCAGCTTCTCTTTCGGTCAAAGTGGCTAGCGAACTTTCGATATCATTCTGCAGTGAACTTGACATTAAGTCATCGTCAGGCGTAGGCTGCTCGTTATTCGAGATCACATCAAGCAAACTACTCTTGTCATTATCACTCTGTGAGAATGGAGCGTCAACTGAAACATGACGACCCGATACTTTAAGCGCATAAGCAACATCGTTAACGCTCATATCAAGTTCTTTCGCAATCTCTTCAGTTGAAGGAGTTCTTTCAAATTCTTGTTCCAACTGAGAAGCTATCTTGGAAATTTTAGTTAAAGCCCCAACTCTATTCAAAGGTAATCTAACCATTCTGGATTGATCGGCAATTGCCTGCATAATTGACTGTTTGATCCACCAGACTGCATAAGAGATAAACTTAAATCCTCTGGTTTCGTCAAACTTTTTAGCAGCTTTAATAAGACCAATATTGCCTTCATTAATTAAGTCACTTAAAGGAAGCCCCTTATTCTGAAATTGCTTGGCAACACTAACGACAAATCTTAAATTTGCCTTAGTTAATTTTTCCAAAGCCTCCTGATCGCCCTGCCGTATTAGACCGGCTAATTTAATTTCTTCGTCGGCAGTTATAAGGTCCACTTTCCCTATTTCTTGAAGATATCTATCTAAACTTTGACTTTCACGGTTTGTGAATTGTTTTGTAATTTTCAAAGCAGTTCTCCTGTTTTAAAATCATCAATATTTTTAACTAAAAATATCAGTATAGAAATATTAACAACATTGCAAATACCACAGAAACTTAAAAATGTTCCCAATATGATACATTTATTTTGATGATAACATAAAAAAGCCGGTTAGAATTCCTAACCAGCCTTATTGTATATATAATTTACAAATATACGAAAATTATGCGTCAGCTTCAACCGATAAAAGTACATTTTCAATTGCTTCTTTTAAGGTCTCTTTAGGTAAAGCGCCGACAGCCATCTGAGGTTTTCCATCTTTTGGAATAAAAAGCAGAGAGGGAATACTTCTGATTCCGAAAACTGCACCCAATTCTTGCTCAATTTCAGTATTAACTTTATATATTTTAATCTTATCAGCATATTCTTCTGATAATTCTTCGAGAACTGGAGCTACCATTTTACATGGCTGACACCAATCTGCCCAGAAATCTATCATTGCAGGTAATTCACCTTGATATTCCCACTCTTTTTTGTTTTCGTAGTCAAACACCTTAGTCAGAAAATCCGCTTTTGTTAACTGTTCTGTCATTATTCTTTCCTTATTGTTTAAAATAAATAATTAAATTTGCAATGTTAGATGTATTAAGTCAATAAAGGATTCATAAATTATTTTATGATTTAAATCACAGCAACTCTTAATAAAAATTGCTATACTTATTATTAATTTAATTTTGAGTTGATTAAAATTTTAAGTTAATTTCCTACCATAAATTAATTTAATACTGTTTATCCAATATTAGGAGTGAGAATGAGTTATAAAGCGGAATTGTTAAAGAAAATTGAAGAAAAAACATTCAAAGTTGGAATTGTTGGTTTAGGTTATGTTGGGCTCCCTTTAGGTTTGGAATTTGCTGAAAAAGATTTTAATATTCTAGGATTTGATCTTGATGATAAAAAAGTTGATTATCTCACCAAGGGTGAGACATATATTAAACATATACCAAGTGAGAGGATTAAAAAATCTGTAGATTCCGATCGATTAAAAGCAACATCAGATTTTTCACGACTGCCTGAAGTTGATGCAATAATTATTTGTGTGCCTACACCGCTCGATTCACACCGTGAACCGGATATGAGTTACGTTGTTGACACTGCAAAAACAATAAAAAAATATCTTAGAAAAGGTCAGCTTGTTACGTTAGAATCGACAACTTATCCAGGCACTACTAAAGAGATATTGCTACCGCTTTTCGAAACTCCGGAGAATAGTGATGAAAAACTTAATGTTGGAGAAGATTTCTTTTTAGCCTATAGCCCGGAAAGAGAAGACCCGAATAATCCAAGTTACAATACTGCTACAATACCTAAAGTTGTGGGAGGAATGACAGAAAATTGTTTGGAAGTTGCACAAGCACTATATAACCAGGTAATAGTTAAAACTGTTCCGGTTTCATCCCCTGATGTTGCTGAGGCGACTAAAATTGTAGAGAACGTCTATCGCTCGATCAATATTGCTTTGGTAAATGAATTGAAGATGGTATTTGATAGAATGGATATTGATGTTTGGGAAGTAATTAATGCGGCAAAAACAAAACCGTTTGGATATAATGCTTTCTATCCTGGTCCAGGGCTTGGCGGGCATTGTATCCCGATTGATCCGTTTTACCTAACTTGGAAAGCTAGGGAATTTGAAGTTAACACGAAGTTTATAGAATTAGCCGGTGAAATAAACACTTATCAGCCCTACTATGTTGTTGAAAAAGCAATTGCTGCATTGAATAAGTATAAGAAATCAATTAGCGGTTCAAAGGTTTTGATACTCGGTGCCGCATACAAGAAAAATATTGATGATATGAGAGAATCTCCTTCTCTTAAGCTGATCGAAATTCTGCGTGAGAAAGGTGCAAATGTCGATTACAATGATCCTTTGATCCAGACATTGCCAGCTACAAGAAAGTATAAGTATGATATGCAGTCTATAGAACTAACGAAGGAGAATCTAGTTAAGTATGACTTGGTTCTATTAAGTACTGATCATGATGCATATGATTACAAATTTATCTCTGAAAATTCTTTGTTGATTTTAGATACAAGAAATGCATTCAATAATTGCAGTGGTGATAAAGATCATATAGTTAAAGGATAATACCATTAAATTAAAGGTGAAAAAATGAAAGTTCCTCTGTTAGACTTAAAAGCTCAATATAGTTCATTAAAAGATGAATTAAATGCAGCTCTTTTAAATACTGCAGAAACGCAGTATTTTATTCTTGGACCTGAAGTACAGAAATTAGAAGAAGAGATAAGTAAATTTCTGGGGGCGAAAAAAGCGATCGGTGTTTCCTCTGGTACCGATGCATTACTTATTGCTTTGATGTCAATAGATATCAAACCAGGCGATGAGGTTATAGTTCCGACTTATTCTTTCTTTGCAACGGCTGGTGTAGTATCAAGATTGAATGCAACTCCGGTTTTTGTTGATATTGATCCGGTTACATTTAATATTGATCCGGCAAAAATTGAAGAAAAGATAACAGATAAAACAAAAGCAATTATTCCGGTTCATCTATATGGACAAAGCGCTGACATGGATCCTATCATGGATATAGCAAAAAAACATGATCTTAAAGTGATTGAGGATGGAGCGCAAGCGATCAGTGTACAGTACAAAGACGGCAGATCGGTCGGTACTATTGGTGATATTGGATGTTATTCATTTTTCCCCAGCAAGAACTTAGGATGCTTCGGTGACGGAGGTATGGTTGTTACTATGGATGAAGAACTTGGCGAAAAACTTAGAATAATGAGAGTGCATGGTGGTAAACCGAAGTATTATCATAAAATGATTGGCGGCAACTTTAGATTGGATGCAATTCAAGCAGGCGTGCTAAATGTTAAACTTCCTCACTTAGATTCATGGTCCGAGAAAAGAAGAGAGAATGCAGCTCTTTATACAAAATTATTTATCGAAGCCGGGTTAGCTCAAGAAGAGGGTAAACTTGAATTTGATGATCAAAATAAAGTACTCTTACCGAAACCGATCTACAAGAATAATGATCTGAAAAATTATCATATCTATAATCAATATGTTATTCGAGTTGATCAGCGGGATCAATTGTTGGCTCAACTAAGAGCGAATGAAATTGGCTGTGAGATCTACTATCCGGTTTCATTTCATAAACAGGAATGTTTCCAGAATTTACCATCGTCCAAGGATTCTTATCCTAATGCAGATTTCGCTGCTGATCATTCACTTGCGCTGCCTATCTATCCGGAATTGACAACGGAACAGATAGAATTTGTAGTTGAGACAATTAAAGAATTCTTGAAATAAAAAATACACACCATTAAAATACTTTTAATTGGCTGATCATTTCTTCTATGATCAGCCTATGTTTCCTGATTCGTAAGATAGTAATCCAATTTCAAGAAAATATTCATAATATATGGATGATTTAGACCTTTCAATCTTTATTTTGTGTTCAATATTTACTATTTTTCAACGCTGTATTAAAATTAATTCTTAAAATTAAGAGTGATTTTCCAATAATTCTATAAATCAAGATTGGAATCAATAATTGATTAGATTTACCCTATTTTTAACTTATTTTCAACGAAAAATTTTACATACGGTGGCAAGGTAATTGCTGTCGTAAAATAATAATTTTAACTAAATATATAATTCAAAATAAATTGAGGCAAAATTTATGGCGAGAAAGAAAATAATGATAGACGGCAATGATGCTGCGGCAAATGTAGCATATAAACTCAGCGAAATTATTGCTATCTATCCAATTACGCCTTCTTCCGGTATGGGTGAAATGTCCGACCTATGGGCTGCCCAAGGGAAGAAAAACATTTGGGGGACAGTTCCCTCAGTGACTGAAATGCAAAGTGAAGGAGGTGCCTCAGGCGCCGTTCACGGAGCTTTACAAGCTGGTGCATTAACAACTACGTTTACTGCTTCACAAGGACTATTGTTGATGATTCCTAATATGTACAAAATTGCCGGTGAATTAACTCCCGCAGTTTTTCATGTTTCAGCCAGATCTATAGCTGCTCAAGCGCTTTCAATATTCGGAGATCATTCTGATGTTATGCAAGTAAGACAAACCGGTTTTGGTTTAATGGCATCGGGATCTGTTCAGGAAGTGCAGGATTTAGCAGCTATTACTCACAGGGCAACATTGGAATCGAGAATTCCTTTTGTCCATTTCTTTGACGGATTTAGAACCTCGCATGAAATTCAGAAAGTTGAAGAAGTAACTGAAGATGATCTTCGTGCATTGATTGACGACAAAACTGTTCATGCTCACAGAGAAAGAGCAATGAATCCGAATAAGCCTGTTCTTCGCGGTACTGCGCAAAATCCTGATGCATTTTTCCAAGGTAGGGAAACAGTAAATAAGTATTACAATGCTGCTCCCGATATAGTACAAAAAGCAATGGATAAATTTGCCGAGATAACAGGAAGGCAGTATAACTTATTTGACTACTACGGCGCTCCGGATGCTAAGAGAGTTATCATCATAATGGGTTCCGGAAGTGAAACAGTAAAAGAAACAGTTGATTACTTAGCAGGAAAAGAAGAAGAAAAGATCGGTGTTTTGATTGTTAGATTATATCGTCCGTTTTCTGCAGAGCATTTTCTTAAAGTACTTCCTAAAACTGTTGAGAAGATATCTGTGCTTGACAGAACTAAAGAACCGGGTTCTACAGGTGAACCTTTGTATCTTGATATTATCACTTCTGTAACAGAAGCTATGACATCTTCTGAAAAGCCATTCGAAGAATTCCCGAAAATTGTCGGCGGAAGGTATGGATTATCTTCTAAGGAATTCACTCCTGCAATGGTTAAAGCGGTCTATGACAATCTTAAGTTGGATACGCCTAAAAATCACTTTACAATTGGTATCCACGATGATGTTACTTTTACAAGTCTGGATTTTGATCCTTCGTTTATCACTGAAGATAAAGAAGCGACCAAATGTATGTTCTATGGATTAGGTTCTGACGGTACAGTTGGAGCGAATAAGAATTCAATCAAGATCATAGGCGGTGAAACTGATAATAATGCACAGGGATATTTTGTTTATGATTCCAAAAAATCCGGGTCAACAACAGTTTCTCACTTAAGATTCGGAAAAAACAAAATCAATTCTACATACTTAATTCAGGAAGCTGATTTTGTCGGTGTCCATTTATTTGAATTGATAGATAGTTTTGATGTTCTTGCTAAGCTCAAGAAAGGCGGTACATTCCTACTCAACACTACTTTTTCGAAAGATGAAATTTGGAATAAACTGCCTAAGCGAATTCAAAAACAGATTATCGACAAAGAACTTTCGTTTTATGTAATTGATGCTTCAACAGTTGCTAAAAATACAGGAATGGGCGCAAGAATCAATACTGTTATGCAGACATGCTTTTTCGCTATTTCAGGTATTTTGCCTAAGGACGAAGCAATTCAGAAAATTAAAGATGCGATCAAGAAAACTTACAGCAGTAAAGGGGAAGAAATAGTTCAAAAGAACTTTAATGCTGTCGATCAATCACTTGCACATCTATTTAAAATTGAACATCCTAATTCTGTTACAAGTGAAATAACAATACCGCCTGTAGTTTCTGATAAAGCTCCGGATTTTGTTAAGAATACATTAGCAATGATGATCTCCGGTAAAGGTGACGACGTTCCTGTAAGTCAAATGCCGGATGACGGAACTTTCCCGACTGCAACGGCAAAATGGGAAAAGAGAAATGTTGCTTTGGAAGTTCCTGTTTGGGAAGCTGACATATGCATTCAATGCAACAAATGTGCTTTGGCTTGTCCTCATGCAGCAATAAGAGCAAAAGTATATGACAAAGTTAATTTAGAAAATGCACCTGAAACATTTAAATCAATGCAGGCAAGAGGTAAAGACCCTAATAAAATGTATACGATCCAAGTTTCAGTTGAAGACTGTACCGGATGTAACCTTTGTGTGGAAGTTTGTCCTGCAAAAGACAAAACAGAAGTCAGCAGAAAAGCAATTAATATGACTCCTCAGCGACCTCTGCGAGAAACCGAGCGAGTTAACTTGGATTTCTTCTTGGATATCCCTGAAGCGGACAGAACACAACTGAAGATCGATTCTGTTGCCGGAAGTCAATTGCTTGAACCATTATTTGAATATTCAGGCGCTTGCCCGGGCTGCGGTGAAACTCCGTATGTTAAATTAGTTTCTCAGTTGTTCGGTGATAGAGCGATCATTGCAAATGCAACCGGATGTTCATCAATTTATGGCGGTAACTTACCTACAACACCTTGGGCAACCAACAAAGAGGGAAGAGGTCCTACATGGAACAACTCACTTTTTGAGGACAATGCCGAATTCGGTATGGGTATGAGACTCACGATTGACAGACAGACAGAATATGCCAATGAATTACTTACAAAACTTAAAGATGAAGTTGGTGAAGAGCTTGTTGAAGCGATCATAACAGCCCCTCAAAAATCTGAACAGGAAATAAAAGATCAGAGAGAAAGAGTTGAGAAATTAACATTAAAATTAAAAACTTCATCAAATCCAATTGCAAAAGAATTGCTAACTGTAGTTGATTTCCTTGTTACCAAATCTGTATGGATAATGGGCGGCGACGGCTGGGCTTTTGATATTGGTTTCGGCGGTTTGGATCATGTACTTGCCTCCGGTAAAAATGTAAATATTCTTGTGCTTGATACTGAAGTTTACTCTAACACTGGCGGACAGCAATCTAAAGCCACTGGTCTTGGCGCTGTTGCAAAATTTGCCGCTGCCGGTAAAGGCGTTCCGAAAAAAGATCTCGGCAAGATTGCTATGGATTACGGTAGTGTTTATGTTGCACAAATTGCAATGGGCGCCAATGATGCTCAAACTATTAAAGCTATTATGGAAGCTGAACATTATGACGGAGTTTCAATAATTATTGCTTATAGTCATTGTATTGCTCATGGTTACGACATGGCAAAAGGTTTCGAACATCAGAAGTTAGCTGTTGATTCAGGTTACTGGCCAATTTACAGATTCAATCCTGAGAATGTAGCAAAAGGTAAAAATCCATTGAAACTTGATTATAAAGGTCCTAAAATTCCGATCAAGGATTATCTATATACCGAGAACAGGTATAAGATGCTGACTAAATCCCATCCGGAACGTGCAAAACATCTTCTTGAATTAGCTCAAGAACATGCAAAAGTGGTTTGGAGACAATATAGTCACATAGCAAGTATGGATTATAGCAATACAGACGAAGAAACTAAATAAATTAAATTTGGCGGCAATTTGCCGCCATCTAATAAATTTTAATTATAGGAGACAAAATGGATTTAACAACTAAATATCTTGGCTTAGAGTTGAAGAACCCAATTGTACCGTCAGCTTCTCCATTAACACAGGATCTGGATTCAGCCAAATCACTTGAAGATGCAGGTGCATCGGCAGTAGTTCTGCACTCGCTATTTGAAGAGCAGTTGACTCACGAATCAGGTGAATTGGATCATTATCTGAATTATGGTACCGAGAGCTTTGCGGAAGCAACTTCTTATTTCCCGGAACCAGAGGAATTTAAATTAGGTCCGATAGAATATCTTGATTTAATTGCAGATCTTAAAAAATCGTTGGATATTCCTGTGATAGGAAGTTTGAATGGAATCAGCAAAGGCGGGTGGATTGAATATGCAAAGAACATTGAGCAAGCAGGCGCTGATGCAGTTGAGTTAAATGTCTATTATATTCCAACCAATACTGAAGTTACAAGTGAAGAAATTGAGAATATGTATGTGGATACCCTTAAAGCTGTTAAGGAGAATGTAAACATTCCTGTAGCAATTAAATTGAGTCCCTTTTTCACAACTATGGCTAACATGGCGAAAAAATTGGATAATGCAGGCGCTGATGGTCTAATACTCTTCAATAGATTCTATCAGCCGGATTTTGATCTTGATGCATTGGAAGTAGTTCCGAATTTAGTTCTTAGTACCAATTGGGAAATGAGATTACCATTAAGATGGCTCGCTATTTTATACGGGAATGTTAAAGCTGATTTAGCAGCTACAAGCGGTGTTGCCGGTCATGAAGATATTCTCAAAGTTATGATGGCTGGCGGTAAGATAGCTATGATGGCTTCGGAATTACTAAGAAACGGTGTAGGCAGAATTGGGGAAATACTTTCCGATCTTGAAAAATGGATGGAAGAACATGAATACTCATCAATTAAAATGATGCAGGGAAGCATGAGCCAGAAATCTTGTGCAGAACCGGCAGCGTTCGAAAGAGCTAATTATATGAAAACTCTTCAAAGTTATAAGATTTAACTAGCTTAAAAAGAGAAACCCAACTTCTTTAAGATGTTGGGTTTCTTGATATTGAAATACTATTGAAATACTATTGAAAACCCCAGACACTTGTTTGGGGTTTTTTATCTTCCAGCCTAATTTCTAAATCATTAATCTTTAATGCAACGAATACTAAAAGCGCTCATTTTATCTTCGTGAAATCTATAAACTCCGGGATTAACCCAAGCTACTCTTCGAGTCCAAGCACTTCCATCATCAATTTCATCAGGCATCCAAAAAAAACAATATTGACCCATTGTAGCAAAATCACTGTTGAAGTCGGTTCTCCAACCACCGGGAAGGGCTGTAAAACCAGATTCGTTAGTTGCAGCGGTATTAGGATCAGCCCAATGTTCCGTACCTGCTTCTTTTAGCTTACCGCCTACTTCATTACTTTCTCGCCAACCAGTTGAATCAGCATCTTCTTGGCTCATTCCTAAGTACATCTCTAATTGTTTCCAATCATCGTCTGTTGCCACATGCCAGCCTTCCGGCGCTATATTACGAGAATCGTTAACTGCATACCAGTTATATAAGCGACCATATGTAGGAACATAAGTTGTATCGTTCTTATAATTACAATATGCCCCGGTAGTGGTTGGATAATTATCATATGGAATTGGATCCCCATTTCTATAATGAGTCACTTTTAAATTTTCAGCCATCCAAACCTGATCACCGATTTGAACTGTTTGATATACGTTACCGTCAATATCTTTAAGGGATGAAGAATTACTGCCAGAAACGTCAAATGTAATGCTGTCAATATCAGCTAAATTATGAGAGTCCGTTCCGTTTTGAGTATGTATTTTAATTACTTGCCCAAAAGTTAAACTGCTAAATAAGAATAAACCAATTGTAAATTTTAATATCTTTTTCATTTCTAATTTCCTTTTATTTTAATAAGATCATTTTCTTTGAAGATATATTATTTTTATATTTGACTGAGTAGATATAAAATCCACTTGCGACTCTAATCCCAAATTGATTTTTACCATTCCAAACAACCGAATGTAAACCAGCTTGCTGATACTGATTTACGAGTCTGTTCACAACTCTTCCGGTCAAGTCATAAATTGTAACTTCAACATTACTCTTATCCGGGATTTCATATTGGATGGTTGTTGAAGGATTAAAAGGATTAGGATAATTCTGCATCAGCTTAAAAGATTTTACAACATTTTGTATCTGCTGTAGATCTTTTACACTAGTGACATTATCAAAATCGATTTTGCTGATATTCTTAATTTCATATGTAACCTTTGTTCCGTCTTTCAAGTTAACATTGAGATGATATGTCTGTGCACTAATCAATGAAAAAATAAGAAAGAAGGAAAAAAGGAATAAATTTTTTTTCATATTTTTACCTTTTTTAGATTATTTAAGTAATTGATAATTTGAAATCTAATTTCT
>UOGD01000197.1_pt1 | contig 14528 bp, 14 predicted proteins | sample 1989731 | NCBI WGS metagenome assembly UOGD01 (sample SAMEA4712198, study PRJEB27164) | hydrothermal vent metagenome | biome: marine basaltic hydrothermal vent biome; feature: marine hydrothermal vent; material: mineral | place: Pacific Ocean | collected 2011-06-14/2011-07-23 | depth 1691 m | reverse complement strand
TTAAGTACATATTTACTTCCTGTATTTATGATCGGTTCTGCAATTTATCTGTTATTTATTGATAAATTGGCTAACGATGTTAAAGGATACAGAATATTTAAAACAGTATTTTCGGTTTTGGTAATAGCTGTGTCAGTTTGGATACTTTGGCCTGTTGAAAAAAATTCCCCGGAATGGGAAATGTATACAACAGAAGCTTACGAAACAGCATTAAATAATCACGACAAGATAGTTATCGATTTTTATGCCGATTGGTGTATTCCGTGTAAAGAATTGGATGCTCTTACATTCTCAGATCCCGAAGTAATTAAAGCATTATCACAATTTAGTGCATTAAAAGTTGATATGACAAAAACAATGTCGGATGAAACTGCTGTGATAAGAGAAAAATTTAATATTGTTGGAATGCCGACTGTCTTATTGTTCAACTCAGAAGGTGAAGAAATACATCGTATTACAGGCTTTGTTAATGCAGAAGAATTTCTAAAATTAATTTCTGACATTAATTAAAGAATATTCTTTGCTAAAGAATAAGACTTTATTAAGTTTCATAATATAAATTAATAATTAAATGTACTATTCAGGAAAGAGATACGTAAAATGGCAAAAAATAACGGAAAAGAAATCAAAGAACTGACCGATGTAACGGTCATGTTTGCAGGGGATTCCGGTGACGGTATGCAGTTAACAGGGACCCAATTCAGCGATACTACTGCTTTCGTTGGGAATGATTTGAGCACTCTTCCCGACTATCCGGCTGAAATTAGAGCTCCTCTCGGAACAACTTACGGAGTTAGCGGTTTTCAACTTCATTTTGGTTCTAGCGAAGTTTATACTCCCGGTGATAATCCGGATGTTTTGGTTGCGATGAACCCTGCCGCACTTAAAGTAAACTTACCAAACCTTAAAAAGCATGGAATAATTATTCTTAACTTAGATTCCTTTGATAAAAAGAATTTAGGTTTGGCAAAATATGAATCCAATCCTTTGGATGATAACACCCTAGCAGGTTATCGTGTATTTCCGGTTGCGATAACCACAATGACAATTGAAGCTTTGAAAAACTGCGGGTTGAAACCGAAGGAGGTTGCCAGAAGTAAAAACTTTTTTGCTCTTGGACTTATGTACTGGCTGTTCAATAGACCGCTAGAGCCTACGTTAGAGTGGGTAGGTCAAAAATTCGCTAAAAATAAAAGTGTTGTTTGCGGAAATTCAAAAGCATTAAAAGCCGGTTATTATTATGGCGAGAACACACAACTATTTGCCGCTAGGTATGAAGTGGCAAAAGCGGAATTACCAAAAGGAACTTATAGATCAATTTCTGGAAATGAAGCTACGGCGCTGGGATTTGTTGCCGCAAGTAAATTAAGCGGGCTGCCGTTATTTTTAGGTTCTTATCCAATTACACCAGCTTCTGAAATTTTACACTTTCTAAGCAAGTATAAAAAGTATGGAGTTAAAACCTTCCAAGCTGAAGATGAAATTGCAGGGATATCATCTGCAATTGGTGCTTCGTTCGGCGGGTCTTTAGCAATTACTACTACTTCGGGACCGGGATTAGCATTAAAAACCGAAGCTACGGGATTAGCTGTTATGACTGAATTACCAATAGTAATTGTTAATGTTCAGCGCGGCGGTCCAAGTACCGGACTCCCGACAAAAACAGAACAAGCCGATCTGCTTCAGGCAATGTACGGCAGAAATGGTGAATCTCCTGTTGCTGTACTTGCGGCTACAACTCCTACCGATTGTTTTTACATGGCAATTGAAGCCTCTCGATTAGCTCTTAAGTATATGGCTCCGGTTATACTATTAACCGACGGTTATATTGCTAATGGCGCTGAACCATGGAGAATTCCTCATGTTAACGAATTGGAAAAGATAGTAGTTAAAAAACGAACAGAAGTTGAGGGATTTCATCCGTATGAAAGAGATGAAAATCTTTCTCGACCTTGGGCTGTACCGGGAACACCTGGATTAGAACATAGAATCGGTGGATTGGAAAAAGAAAATATTACCGGCAATGTTAGTTACGATGCTAAAAACCATGATCTAATGTGTCATCTAAGAGCTGAAAAAATTGAACGTATGCAAAATGATATTCCTGAATTAGTTGTTGACGGTGATCAGGAAGGGAAGTTATTGGTGCTAGGCTGGGGCGGAACATATGGATCAATCACCGAAGCTGTAAATGCTGCGCGTAGAGAAGGATATACAGTCTCAAAAACTCACTTAAAGTATATTAACCCGTTCCCAAAAAATCTTGGTGAGATTTTATCTAAATTCGACAACGTGCTGATACCTGAAATTAATCTTGGTCAATTAGCAAAAATTATTAGGGATAAATATTTAATACCTGTTATTCAGTTTAATAAGATGAGAGGGTTACCCTTAAAAACATATGAGATAACGGAAAAGATAGCTGAGATACTCGGAGGTGCAAAATGAATGATAAAATAGATGTTAAAGAATTGAACCTGACTGCAAAAGATTTTCAATCTGATCAAGATGTAAGATGGTGCCCAGGCTGCGGAGATTATTCGGTATTGGCACAAGTTCAAAGAGTATTTCCTACACTTGGTATTCCAAAAGAAAAATTTGTCTGGGTTGCTGGTATTGGTTGTTCCAGCCGTTTCCCTTATTATATGAATACTTATGGTATGCATACAATTCACGGACGCGCACCGGCTATTGCAACCGGATTAAAATTGACTCGTCCTGATCTTTCGGTTTGGGTTGCTACCGGTGATGGTGATCTAATGAGTATTGGCGGAAACCATTTTATTCATGCTTGCAGAAAGAACATTGACTTAAAGGTCATTCTTTTCAACAATAGAATTTACGGACTTACAAAAGGGCAGTACTCACCAACATCCGAAAAAGGAAAAATCACAAAAAGTTCGCCTTTCGGTAGCGTAGATTATCCTTTCAATCCGTTATCCCTTGCTCTCGGTTCAGAGGCTACTTTTGTTGCCAGAACTATTGATAGAGAAACGAAGCATATGAAAGAAATGATCGCCAGAGTTGCTGAGCATAAGGGATTAGCGTTCTTAGAAGTTTACCAGAATTGTTTGATCTTCAATGACGGCACTTATTCCGATTTGACGGATAAGGAAGTTAAATCTGAACATGTAGTTGTTCTGGAAGACGGTGAACCATTAATATTCGGTAAAAAACTGGATAAAGGAATTATCCTTGATGGATTTACCCCTGTTGTAGTTGATCTTAATGATGGTAGACATTCAGTAGATGATCTTTGGGTGCATGATGAAAAAGATGAAGGACCGATAAGGGCATTTATTTTATCTCACATGACCGATAGTCATGATATGCCTACGCCGATAGGTGTTTTCAGACAAATTCTCAAACCGACCTATGATGAAGGAGTAATCCAACAGATAGAGCATGTGATTGAAGAACAGGGTGAAGGCAATCTTGAAGAATTATTGTTCAGCGGCAATACTTGGGTTGTTGAATAACTTTATTCTTTCTTAAATTGAAGGCGGAGATTTATCTTCGCCTTTGTTTTTTTAAATGAACAGTGAATAAATAGAAATGAACGATTTTAATACTCTTTTTGATACAATTAAAAAAAATACCAGCTTTGTTATCACAACTCATATGAATCCCGATGGTGATGCAATTGGATCTGAACTTGCTCTTGCAAGATATTTAATAAGTATAGGAAAGCAAGTCAGAATAATTAACCATAGTCACACCCCCGAATTTTTGCAATTTATGATCAATACTAACGATGAGATAGAAGTATTTGATAAAGCTTCCCATTCAGAAGTTATTACACAAGCGGATGTTGTTGTAGTGCTTGATTTAAATCAATTGAGAAGAACGGGAGATTTGGAAGAACCGATCAGAATAAGCAAAGCAAAAAAAGTTTGTATCGATCATCATGAATTTCCGGAAAATTTTTCAGATATTGAAATGTTTGATGCTGAAAAATCATCAACCGGCGAGATGATCTATGATATTCTAAGTGAAGCTGAATTCAAAATAGATTATAATATTGCGCTTCCTATCTATGTTGCAATTTTAACTGATACAGGGTCGTTTAAATATGATCGTACAACTCCAAAGGTTCACCGGATTGCTGCTGAACTACTCGAAACTGGTATTGATACAAAATCCGTTTACAGAGAAGTTTACGATCAAGGTTCAGCGAATAGAATTCAACTTTTGGGAAGAGCGCTTAGTTCTTTAACTTTATTCTGTGATGGTAAAGCCTCTTATATGAAAGTGACAAGATCAGATCTTGCCGAAACATGTACAATTGAAGAAGATGTTGAAGGATTTGTAAATTATAACTTAACTATAAAAGGCGTTGAAGTAGGTATCTTCTTTTTCGAATTAGAAGACGGAGTAAAAGCGAGTTTTAGATCTGTAAGCAAAGTGCCTGTAAATAAATTGGCAAAGGAATTCGGCGGCGGGGGACATTTCTATGCTGCAGGCGTAAGAATAACGGGAGAGAATATGGAGCTAACAATTGATCGTATGATTTCCGAAACAGAAAAATATATTTCAGAATTTTTATAGAGGTTAAAAATGATATTTAATATAACTTTGTCCAACACAGCTGCAGATTTGTCAAAGAAGTCAAATTCATTACTGCTGAAGATATTCTCCGATAAACAATATCTAAAAAAAGAATTGGATAATTTCTTAAGTTCTAAGAACATCATACTGAATTCATCATTAAAGAAAAATTTCCTTTCAAAGGAAAAACAAGAAGTGAAATTTATCAACCATTCCGGGAAACCTGATCAAGTGATATTGACTAAACTTTTTGCGGATGAAAAATTTGATGTCGATAAGTTCAGAGATTTAATGTCAAAGCTGGTCATTGGTCTGAAGGATGATGATATAAACTTCATTCAAGTCGAATTACCGGATAATGAACTGTTTAAAAAATTCTATCCAACATCGGAGTATTTTTACCAGACATTTGTGGAAGGGATTCATCTCGGTAATTATACTTTTGATAAATATAAATCCGAGAAGAAAAGTCCGAAGAAACTTAGCATTAATTTTAATAATTCTGATAAAAATATCAAGACAGCAATAAAAACGGGTGAACAGTTATTAAGCGCTGTTGATTTTGCAAAAGACCTCTCAAATGAACCTGCAATAACTTTAACACCAGCCGAACTTCTTAAACGTACTAAAAAGGAATTATTGAAGCTGGGTGTGCAAGTTACTGCTCTTAACAAGGCAGAATTAAAGAAAAGAAAAATGAATTCGCTGCTTGCTGTAGCTGAGGGAAGCGACAATCCGCCGTATTTAATTATTCTGAAATATAAACCTGCTAAAAAATCATCAAGAAAAATTGCCTTAGTCGGAAAAGGTGTTACCTACGATTCGGGCGGATACTCTATTAAGCCAACCGATTCGATGATAGAGATGAACGGCGACATGGCGGGAGCATCGGCTGTAATTGGGACAATTATGGCTGCGGCAAAGCTGAAACTTTCTGTTGAGCTTATTGGAGTTATCCCGGCGGTTGAGAATATGATCTCGGGAAGAGCTTATAAACCGGGCGATATTATTTCTACGGCAAGCGGTAAGACGATTGAAGTTAAAAATACAGATGCGGAAGGGAGGTTGATCCTTGCAGACGCTTTGGAATATGCATCCAAGTTGAAGCCGGATGAGATATTAGACTTTGCTACACTGACCGGCGCTTGTGTTGTAGCGCTTGGCGAGTTCACTGCGGGATTGCTCACTAAAAATGATACAATCTCCAGTGATCTGAAAGGCTCTGGTGAAAAAACATTCGAAAGAATTTGGCAGCTTCCTTTCTGGGATGATTTCAGCGAAGGGTTGAAAAGCGATATAGCAGATACGAGTAATCTTGGACCAAGATGGGGCGGAGCGATAACGGCTGGCAAATTCTTGGAAAAATTTGTCGATGAAAAAATCCCATGGGCTCATATTGATCTAGCCGGTCCAGCGCTGAAACATAAATTCAGAAGTTATACTGAAAAATATAATACTGGTTTCGGTGTTAGACTGATGATAGATTATTTGAGTAAGAAATAGTCTGAATACCTTAGGATCTAGACCTTTGATATATTATAATGTTCCACGCTATTATCGAACATGTGTAAAAAACATCTTTATAAACTTGCAAAAAAGATATAAAATATACATATTCATACATATGATTTGATGACGAGGCAGATATGAGAACTACACTAAATATTGAAGATAATCTTTTAGAAAAAGCTGCAATGTTAACAGGTGTAAAGGAAAAAACATTACTTGTTAAGATGGGGTTAGAAGCATTGATAAAAATGGAAAACTACAGACGCCTTGCTAAATTAGGCGGTTCCGAGAAAGACCTCAAAAAAATAAGCAGAAGAAGAATAAATTAAAATGGTACTTGTCGATACATCTGTTTGGATCGATCATCTACGAAACAATAATAAAGAGTTGAGCACACTATTGTTGCGCGGTACTGTTGTAATGCATGAATTTGTACTTGGAGAATTAGCAAGTGGAAATATCAAAAATCGAAAAGAAATTCTCGAATTACTGCAAAGTATTCTATCTATACCAAAAGTTACAATTGAAGAGTATCTATTTTTTGTAAAAGAGCATCGTCTATTCGGCAAAGGTATTGGCTTTGTTGACATCCATCTTTTAGCTTCTGCAAAGTTATCAGGAATATTGCTTTGGACATTGGATAAAAAATTGAGAGAAGTAGCTTCAACACTTAATCTTTCTTATAAATAAAACTATTTAATTATTCGTGATAGTCACACAACAATTCCGTCACGCATTTCCAGAACTCTGTCACCGAGTTCAATTAAACCTTTGTTATGTGTAACTATAAGAAATGTCAGATCAAATTTTTCTTTTAAGTCCAAAATTAATTCATGGACTATTGCACTGTTTGCAGAATCAAGATTCCCGGTAGGTTCATCTGCGAAAATGATCTTTGGACTATTGGCTAAAGCCCGTGCAATTGCAACTCTCTGCTGCTCACCGCCTGATAATTCAGATGGTTTATGATCTTTTCTATCGGCAAGGTCAACAATCTCCAGCAATTCCAGACTTCTCTTAGAAGAATCTTCTATTGATATTCCGGCGATCATCTGGGGAATATTTATATTTTCAAGAGCAGTAAATTCTGGTAAAAGGTGATGGAACTGAAATACAAAACCTATTTCCTTGTTCCTAAAATCGGAAAGTTTGTCATCATCCAGTTTGTGAATATCCACGCCATCAATCAAAACTATTCCTTGATCAGGATTGTCAAGTCCGCCGAGGATATGGAGAAGTGTACTTTTCCCAACTCCTGATTTCCCGACGATAATACTTATCTTTCCTTTCTCAATTGATAAGGAAACACCTTTGATGATCTCAAGTTTACGTTTCTCAGATCTTGTAAAAGTCCTATGGATATTGCTGCAAGTTAATATTTCAGTCATCTCTTATTCATATTTTATTGAATCAATTACATTTAATTTTACTGCACGTTTAGCGGGATATAATGAAGCTAAAAATGATAAGAACATAGATACAATTGGGATTATTATCAGATCTGCAATTTGCAGTTGAACCGGTATTGCATCAATTCTATATTTCATCGGATCAAGAGGATAGAGTTTAAATTCGATTTGAAGATAGCAGACCAGCAGACCGAGAATTAAACCAAGTACAGTTCCGATTGATCCGATCAGAACCCCTTCAAACATAAAAATGCGGAGTATCGATTTTTTCTTAGCTCCCATCGACCTAAGAATTCCGATATCCCTCCGTTTCTCAATTACCGACATTGTTAATGAACCGAGAATATTAAAAGTGGCTACGGAAATAATTAACAACAGCAATATGAACGCCGCCCACCGTTCTATCTGCATTACATCGTAAAAATCTTTGTGCATATCGTACCATGTATAAACAGAAAAATATTTGTGATTGAGCTGACTCTCTAATTCCTTTTTTACAAGTTCAGAATCATCGATATCATTCAGTCTAACCTCATAACCTGATATGTTCCTAATATCCAATAATTCCTGAGCAGCTTTTAGAGAGGTGAACGAATAGCCTGCATCATAATCTTTATTATTTGACTGATAAATTCCGCTTACTACAAACCGTTTGGAACTCGGCAGCACAAGAAAGTTTGTCAGCATTTTCTCAATACTTTTTAACGAAGTAGCAGTTATAGTATCCCCGATTCTGCACCTCAATTTCAGTGAAGTCTTTAAACTCAGTGCAATTGAAGGGATATTGTTTCTTTCGTTAAAATCCAATTTGCCGGTATAAATAGAACTCGTAACTCCCCAGTTATTATCATTTTCTTTTCGTCTTTTAATTCCCTTAACATTTATGAACTGGTACGAATTCTTATTGAGTAGGACGATCTTGCCTTCTACATAAGGATAAAAACTCTTTACTTCTGGCGTATTACTTAAAATATTTTTAAGCGTGTCAATATTCTCCTCAGAATTTTCAGAAGTAGATACAATTCGAAGATGCGGGTCGAAATTAAGAAGCAGTGATCTGGCAAAAGAACCGAAACCATTAAAGACGGAGATCACGATCACAAGGGCAGCAACGCCGATTGTAATTCCAAGTGTGGAGATGATGGAAATTATCGTAATGAAATTTAATTTATGTTTTGTCCCTAAATATTTTTTCGCGATAAAAAATTCAAACATGATCAATCAAACCTTATTGCTGATATTGGTTTTAGGTTAGATGCTACTATACTTGGGATTATCGCTGAGAGAATTGTAAGTACAAAAGCTATTACTGATACCACCAGATAATTTAGGACATTTATTTCCATTGGAGCCGATGATAAAAAGTATACGGTTGCAGGCAGCTTAATTATGTTATAAGTTAGTTGGAGTTCACTTAATCCGAACGCAAGCAAATTGCCTAAAATGATACCGATAACTCCAAGGTAAATACCCTGGATAAGAAATATTTTTCGGAGCTGGGTTTTACTTGCACCGAGGGATTTTAAAATTCCAATCTGACTTGTCCGCTCAACAATGTTCATTAAAATTGTTCCGACAATATTAAATACGGCAACAAGAACGATCAATCCGAGTACAATTGGGATCGGTTTTTTCTGTAGGTCTATCCAAGTGAAAATATTTTGATGCTGCTGAAATATTGTTCTTACGTAATAGGGATATCTAAGGTTGTTGCGTAACTGTTCTGTAATGAAATCAAGTTTTGATAGATCACTCAGCCTAATATTATAACCTGAAATTTCTGAATTCATTCCCATAAAAGATCTAGCTTTTGCCAGGGAAATGTATGCTTTAAGGTCGTCATATTCCGGCATTCCGCTTTCATAGATACCGGTAACCTTGAACTGAGCAATCGCAGGCTGATTTGAGTAAGAAGGAAGTCTATTATTCTTTAAACTGAAGACGGTTATTTTGTCATCAACTTTTATAAGTAATTTTTCCGCTAATCTTTTACCGATCACAATTCCCGGAAGCTTATCAGAATTTTCTAAATTAAAACTTCCTTTTACGATCATTTTATCAATACCAAGATTTGTTGAATCCGGATTGATCCCATAAAGTAAAATCGCTTCAGTTCGTGCTTTGGATTTGATTATTGAATTTTTTGAAATATACTTTGAAATTGTGCTTTTATCGTCGTTAAGAATAATCTTTATCCTATCTTCAATTGATCGATTATCTTGCAGATCTTTTTCCCCATACCCGGAAATAAGTATATGCGAATTAAAATCGACAATCTTTTTACTTATTACGGAATCAAACCCGTCAAGAACGGAAAGAGCAATAATTACAACAGTAACACCGATAGTAATTCCTAAAATTGCGATAACCGAGATAAAAGAAAGGAAAAACGAAAACTTATTAGAGCGAATATATTTGTTGACTACGAAAAAAGGGAAGGACATTCTAATCCCGAAAAATTCAAAAATAAAGTATAGTTAAATTTGTTAATTAATACTTATAAATTGACATTAAAAAAATAAAATAATAATTTAACACTCTTAAATAAGAATATTAATGTTCTTTAGGTTTTGACAAATATCAAATTGATAATTTTTAAAAATAGCAAATAATTTTTTACTTTGAAAATTTCAGTATGACATAATGTTACGAAAAATCAGTATAAATAACATTATAAATGCGTTCCGACTAAATAGAAAAGAACGCAGATTTGATTTTTCTTTGTAAAAATTTATAATTGATTTTTTAGAAATGAACGGGGCGTAGCGTAGTCCGGTCAGCGCGCCTGCTTTGGGAGCAGGAGGTCGCAGGTTCGAATCCTGCCGCCCCGACAGGGAAATTTGAAGTTGGGTTGAGTTTACCACGCAGTATCAACTTGCAAATTCTAGTTGCGCCAGTAGCTCAATCGGATAGAGCAACAGCCTTCTAAGCTGTAGGTTAGTGGTTCGAGTCCACTCTGGCGTACAATTTATATGGTGGGTGTAGCTCAGTTGGTTAGAGCGCCTGGTTGTGGCCCAGGAGGTCGTGGGTTCAAGTCCCATCTCTCACCCAGAAAGTTTTTGGCCCTATGGTGTAATTGGTTAACACATCGCCCTTTCAAGGCGAAGAGTACGGGTTCAACTCCCGTTGGGGTCACACTAAGAAAATATAAGCCTCGTTGCATATGCAGCGGGGCTTTCTTATTTTAAAATAAATGATTATTTAAAACATCATGAAACGAACAACAGAGTATGAAAATATTATCGCTGCAAAAGATGAGTATACATCTCCACCGGTAAAGGGGAGGAAGTTTCCCGAGTTAAGATTTTATTCCCATCTTTTGAAAGTATTTATCAGAGCAAACATACAATGCAAAAAAAATATTTATGATAGATACGAATGGGTAAAATCATCAAGAGATATTATGCTTGGTTTGGAAAAAATTGGAGTGAGATTCCATATCACAGGTATGGATAATTTTAAGAATATTAATACACCGGTGGTTTTTATCGGAAATCATATGAGCACACTCGAAACTCTTGTTCTTCCCTGCATAATCAATCCCGTTAAACTGGTAGTTTTTGTGACCAAAAAAGAATTAACTACAATGCCCCTTTTTGGTCCAATTAATAATGCGCGTCATCCGGTGGTGGTTGGAAGAAGTAACGCTCGCGACGATCTTATGCTTGTAATGGAACAAGGCGCACAGAGGATCAAGGATGGTCGTTCAATAATTCTGTTCCCGCAACGAACAAGGAGTAAGATCTTCAAACCAAGTGAGTTCAATACACTTGGAACAAAGTTGGCAAAGAGAAACAATATTCCTATAATTCCTTTGGCATTACTTACTGATGCTTGGTCCAACGGTAAAGTGATAAAAGAGATTGGCGATATTGATCAATCTAAGACAGTACATTTTGCTTTCGGTAAACCGTTGGCGATTACAGGCAACGGCGCAGAGCAGCACAAGGCAGTAGTTGAATTCATTAAAACTCATTTGAAAGAATGGGGTAGGGAAGAGTATATTGCAGAAACTTGATCCATATTTTTAGGAGATATTTTTATAATGAGAATACATTTTATAGTTCACGAAGAATATGAGGGCCCGGGAGCATTAATAGACTGGGCAGAAAAGCATCGGTTTGATATCTCTTTTTCGAGAGTATATCTTTTTGATAAACTTCCATCGCCAAACGATTTTGATTTATTATTTGTAATGGGCGGACCTCAAAGCACATACACCACAATAAATGAAGTTCCTTATTTTGATTCTCAGAGAGAAAAGATGCTAATCCTAGATTCCACTAAGAATAGCAAAGCGGTAATTGGAATTTGTCTCGGTGCACAGTTAGTTGGAGAAGCAATGGGAAGTCCGGTTACCAAAAGCCATGAGAAAGAAATAGGAGTATTTCCTATCTCTTTGACTGATGAGGGTAAACGAAATATTTTATTCAGCCATTTCCCTGATACAGTAAATGTCGGTCACTGGCACGGAGAGATGCCTGGATTAACTTCTGAATCAATAATTATTGCTGAGAGCGAAGGCTGTCCGCGGCAGATAATAGAGTATTCGAAGTTTGTTTTTGGATTTCAGTGTCACCTTGAATTTACTAAAGAATCTGTCGAAAATTTGATATCGCATTCTGAGGAAGAACTAAAAAATTCTGCAGATAAAAAATATGTTCAATCCGAATCGGAATTTTTGATATACGATTTTAATGAAATGAATGAATTGCTTTTCGGTTTTCTCGATAAATTAATATTGGAATACAGAGCCAGCAAAAATAAATGATCAGAATATTCAAACGGATAAAAGAGTCGCTTCTGAACGAGAATCGATTCAAGTCATACATGATGTACGCCATAGGTGAGATTGTGTTGATCGTTATCGGTATTCTAATAGCCGTGCAAATAAATAATTGGAATGAAAGTAAGAAGAGTGATGCCAAGATCAAGAGTGTACTACTTCTGATAAAAGATAATTTGAAAGAAGACAAAGCCGAACTGGAACTCAATCTTGAGATAGGTAAGAAGAAGTTCTTAAACTATTGGCAAACTGTTCTCGAAAAGAATCCTGCCGACGGTGATTATTCAAACCTTATAAATCACTTAGGCGTTTATGATTTTAACTCCAATAATTCCGGTTATCTTAGTGCAATAAGAGGGGACATCCTTTCGCTTATTGATAACCGTGAGCTAGTCAATAATATTACTGCATACTATGAGCTTAAGTTCCGTGAAATGGAGAACAGGTCAGCCGAATTTGCAAGATGGACGCTTCTAATGACAAATTTAATTTTTGATTCATTTGCAAGGAACGAGAAGATAAAAGGTATAAGGAAAAGAACCCAAATTGTTATTTCAGATCCGGTATTTAAGGAAACTTTACTCGAATTATTATCGACCACTAAAGACCTGTTGAAAAAGATCAGCGACCGCATTATAAGTGCCGATTCATTGATCGCAAAGATAGAAATGGAACTGAGTATTAAATAATTAAATGGGGAAGCAAATAAATTGCAGCTTAAAAAAGTAATTAAATTCAATGCAGATAAATCAAAAGTTTGGGATGCATTGGTCAATCCCGAAATTATTAAAGAGTATCTTTTTGGAACAGAAGTAATTTCCGATTGGAAAGTAGGCAGCAGGATGATCTTCCACGGAGAATGGAATGGAAGCGTATTCAACGATAAAGGCAATATACTTGCAATAGAACCGGGAAAATTATTGAAGTATAATTATTGGAGTATATTTTCCGGACTGGATGATAAAGAGAAGAACTACTCCGTTATTACATATGAGTTAGAGGAGGAAGGCGGACAGATAGTATTACTGTTAACTCAAGAAGGGTTTAAGGATAAGCATGCAAAGGATCATTCGGAAATGAGTTGGGATATGATTCTTGAAAAGATGAAGGAATTAATTGGAAAAGAATCTTTTTAATAACCGCTAAAGAATTAATATCTGGTAAACCTCCGAGGTTTGTACTTGCTCGCCAATCCTTTTAGGCGGGAAACCTCGGAGGTTTTATTGTATCTAAAAAGGATTTTTGATAAACACCCCAACCCATCTCAGCAGGGGATTATTTGCGTCATTCCTCAATAAGATATAAATTTTCCAAAAATAATGGAGGGAATACTAAATTTAGAAATTGACTTCACAGAATATTCACTTTGATTAATTATCGCTTCTGCCGCCAAAATCCCGCTCTGAACCGAAGGACCGATACCTTCACCCATATCAATTGTTGCAAGCCCTACAGCATCACCCACCAAATAAATATTATCAAGCTGCACAATTGGATCTTTATCACGAAGGTAATAATTATAACCTCTAGGATGAAACTCGAAATTGTTTATTAGTCCAATATTTTTAAGTTTATTTACCAGCAACTCCCAGTGATATTTAATGGAGTTGTTTTCTGATCTGAGTGCGTTCAATGTTCCGCCGATGCCGACATTAAGATAGTTTCTCCCCTTCGGTACGTACCAAGAATATCCAGCTAGTTTATTCTCCATCATCCATAAGTGACATCGGGCATCAACAACTTGATAAGGGAATTCTTCTTCTAAAGCTAAAATTCTCTTTCCCTCATTACGTGAAGAAAGTTCACTAAAAAATGTTCTGTAAACAGGACAGTGCGTCCCGCCGGCGCCGACCAAATACTTTGAGCGGAACATATCATCAATTATAAAATGATCTTTCACTTTTTTTATGTCAGTAACTTTATGATGATACACTTTTGTCTCACTCCGTTTCAGAAGCCAGTCATCAAATTCATATCGCCTTATTGAAAATTGCACCGTTGGTATTGGAAGTTTAAGTTTCTGAAAGAAGTAATAATTGAGACGATTAAATTTTTGAATTGTATAAGGATATTGGTTAATATCAATTTCTAAGTCTTTAATAACTCTTGGAGTTATCCAGCCGGCGCAGAGTTTTAAGCGGGGAAATTTACTCTTATCCAGAATTATTACATCGAACCCAGCTTCGACTAATTTCCACGCTGCGGTTGATCCTGCCGGACCGCCGCCTACAATTAAAACTTCGCACTCAGTCATAAACTTTCCATATCATGATATT
>UOGD01000239.1_pt1 | contig 14617 bp, 13 predicted proteins | sample 1989731 | NCBI WGS metagenome assembly UOGD01 (sample SAMEA4712198, study PRJEB27164) | hydrothermal vent metagenome | biome: marine basaltic hydrothermal vent biome; feature: marine hydrothermal vent; material: mineral | place: Pacific Ocean | collected 2011-06-14/2011-07-23 | depth 1691 m | reverse complement strand
CCATGCAGTAGTTCTTCTATATCGCCTAACCTCTCGTATAGAAAAGACTCCGGGATGCCGGTAGTTAAAAGTGATTTAATTATCCGTTTGTTTTTTTCTACAGATAATTTTTCAGACAACCGCGGAATAATATAACCGGTTATCATTTCTTTCATTTCAAATGGAACACCGGGTAATGATATGAATATTTTTCCGTCTTTCTCAATCCATGTTCCCGGTGCAGTGCCGCTATGATTTCTAATTATGTCGGCAATCTTTGGAACTTTTGCCTGCTCAATATTTGAAGGTGTTAATTTTCTACCCCGCTTTTCAAAAATATTTTTAATATCGTTCAATACTTCTTCCGATTCAACCAGCTCTGTATTGAAAAACTTCACAATGCAGTCAAGTGTAAGATCATCGTGTGTCGGACCAAGACCACCGGTAACAATTATTAATTCATTATTCTCAAATGCATTTCTAAACTCTTTGAGAATGCTCTCTTCGTCATCGCCAATTACTACCGATTCACTTATATCAATTCCGTTTCCAACTAACTTTTCACCGATAAACGCCGCATTAGTGTTCAAAATTTGACCGATCAGTATTTCATCACCAATCGTAATAATTTTTGCTTTCATGATAATGCACACATCATTTTAATTAATAAAATAGATAATTATATGAACTAAAATTAAAGAATATAATCCCGCTACAATATCATCGAGCATTATCCCCCAGCCACCTTTAATTTTTTCTAAAATATTCACAGGAAAAGGTTTTACAATATCTAAAATACGCCAAATAATAAAGGCAAATACTATATACCAAATATATTTCGGAACAAACAGCAAAGTTATCCACATCCCGACAAATTCATCAATCGTACATTGGGGAGGATCCTTTCCGTAAACTTTCTCAAATTTACTACCTACATAAATCCCAATAATTGAAAATAAGGAAATTAATGTTAAAAGTATTGTAGGATTTTCAAAACCAGGTATCAGATAGATTGCAAGAGCAAACAGACTGCCAAAAGTACCTGAAGCAAATGGGATATATCCTGTGTAGAAACCTGAACCTAACGTTCTTTCAAATGCATTAATTTTCAATTTTGAATAATCTCTTTATAGTTTTCCGATTAGTATAAAAGTATTCGACTCCGGTATAGAAAGTTAACAATGTAATAATGAGCATCAAATAATAAACTAAATTTGGGTCGAACATTTTATTAAATATTTCTGAATTTCCATCATAGAAAAACTGAGTATTCTGCATCGTATAAATAAACAATAAATAATAGATAAATACCATTTGAATAAATGTTTTTATCTTGGCTGATTTAGAAGTAACAAACGATACACCTTTATAGTCGGCATATGCACGCAACCCGGTAATCACAAAATCTCTAATAACAATTACCCATACCATCCACAATTCTAAAATATCCAGATGAACAAAAGCAAAAAAAGCAGCCGAAGTCAAAATTTTATCTGCTAATGGATCTAAGAATTTTCCCCAATCAGTTATATAATTGAATTTTCTTGCAAGCCAGCCGTCGTACCAATCTGTAATAGCGGCAATAAGATAAACAGCTAACGATATTTGTATCAGCAAAGGATCACCCGAGAGAAATAAATATAAAAATACCGGTGTAAGTATTATCCTTAAAACTGTTAATTGATTAGGTAAAACCATAAATTATATTTTACTTTTCTTTTTCTGCTAATTCTTTTAAATATTGGAACTCGTACAAACCGGTATTGTGTCCATCTTTCCATGCAACGGAAACCGCATAACTTCCCACTACCGATATATCAGATATTTCAACTTCATCGCCTCTGTATACTTTATAGGAATGGCTAAATCCTTCTTCTTCCGCAGAACAAACTGCACAGGGACAACCTTTCCTAAGTTCAATCAAACTAATTTCGGACACAGTTTCATCATTCCATAAAATTTTTAGCGATGGACTTTCCGTTACTTCAATTTTAACCGGTCGCATTAATCTAAATCTTTTCCCGTCAATTTTATCAAAGCCTGAACATATTTATCGGATGTGTTTTTAATTACTTCATCCGGTAATGTTGGCGGTGGGGGCTGCTTGTTAAAATTAACAGAAAGAAGATAATCTCTAACATACTGTTTGTCATAACTAACTTGAGCACGTCCCTTTTGGTATTCATCTTTGGGCCAAAAGCGGGAAGAGTCCGGAGTTAATAATTCATCTATCAAAATTATTTTGCCGTTGTAATATCCAAATTCCATTTTCGTATCTGCCAAAATTATACCTCTTTCATAAGCATACTCATATGCTTTTTTATATATGCTTATCGTGACCTTTTTAAGAAAATCAAAAGTTTCTTTACCTACTATTTCAACTGCTTTTTCTTCTGAGATATTTTCATCATGATCGCCTATTTCAGCTTTAGTTGAAGGTGTGAAGATCGGTTCCGATAATCTTTCTGATTCTTCCAATCCGCTTGGTAGTTCGATCCCGCATATACTTCCTTTCTGCTGATATTCTTTCCAACCCGAACCGGAAATGTAACCTCTTACAATACATTCCAGCGGAATCAATTCGGCCTTTTTTACAAGCATTGATCTGCCTTCAAGTTCATCTTTATACTTATGGCAAACTTCCGGATACTCATTAACATTCGTGGAAATCAAATGATTATCAATTTCATCTTTTACATATTCAAACCAAAATTCAGATATCCTTGTTAGCACCTTTCCTTTTTTAGGAATGCCTTCGTTCATTATCACATCAAACGCCGATAAACGATCGCTAGAAACCAGAAGATACATATCATCTATTTCATAGATGTCCCTAACTTTTCCGCGCTTAACTAAATTGATGTCCTCAAAATTTGTTTTTAATACTACTTTTTCCATCGATTTTCTCCTCTCCCAGAAGTTTGTTAATATCCATTCTAAAGAATTCTTTTTTGAAATATAAAACTGAAATCTTAATAAAATTATGAAAAAATGCTATAGATTCTTCACGCAAATTTACTGATAAATATTATTACAATTAAGAGGAATTATGACTGATAAATTAATATTATGCAGCATAACCGGTTTATATAATTTTGTTCAAATTCATATTTATGACAAAAAACAATTAATCGTCATAATACTTATACAAAATTTTAATTATAATGATATTGCAGAAAGGTTGAATTTATTATTATTAATATTTAACTTTCTTTAGTTCTTTTAGAACAGTATTAAGTAATTGAACAGTTTTAGGAGTATTTGTGATTTACCATCCGTAATTTCCGCTCTGCTCAATTCATTTTATTTTTTTATTATTTAATTAGGAGTGTCTGTAGTATGGCAGAGCGCAAAGAAGGAACCGTTAAGTGGTTCAATAACTCAAAAGGTTATGGATTCATTTCTCAAGAAAGTGGCGATGATGTATTTGTTCATTATCATCAAATACAAACCGATGGTTTCAAAACCTTAGAAGAAGGACAAAAAGTTGAATTCACAATTGGTGAAGGAGAAAAAGGTCCTCAAGCAATTGAAGTTAAAGTAATTGACTAAAAGATTTTATTTTAACTAGATAAAGCTCCCTTCTGGGAGCTTTATCACACTCAAAAATAATTTTAGATTTACCTGTTCGGAAAGGTTCTATTCGATTCTAGTGCAGAATCCCAAATCTTTCTTATTTTTACTGTTTTGTTTGCAAAGCGAATTATCTGGATAAAAATACCCATCGAAGCTACCGCTCCTAACAAAAATATATTCTGCAAAGTCATGGCTGGTTCCTCTGCTACTGTTTTAAACTATTAAATCGATTTACTAATAATCGCATTAAAGACTCCGATATTATAATATATCATTCGGACAATGTCAAGTTAAAAACAAAAACAATTCAAATTATTTATCAGATATTATGAATAATTAACGTTTCTATTACATATCTCTTTTATAAACATGTATAATAACAAAATAAATATCCCGCTGAAAATTTTTTATCACCATATTTAATATTCATTAAAGTCTAACCACACATATTACTATTAACATTTGCTGTGATTTAAATCACAATCTCTGGTTTGGAATAATGATAATTTTACAGTGTATTGATTTACTCTATATGTTAAAGACATATACCTATAAAATGGTGGGAAGATTCTGGCTGGGCTTCTCACCATTTTTATTTTAAATAACTTTTAAGAATCATTTTGATTCAATTTTGTTCAAGTCATAAACATCGGCACGGATCTTATCAATAGAACCAACAATTATGTAATAAGTGTATTCGTATATTGAGGTTTTATTTAATACTTCTTTTTTTATCGGGGCAATATATGATGTGGAAGCATCTGTAGATTCATGTCCAGGTTTGCCGGACATCCCAGCTAAAAACATTGTGCATTTCGGATTATAAACCCCAATGCCATTCATATCACTGCCGGCAAAAGCCATCCAATGTTCAGTAACATTATTGTATCGTCCCCAAAATCCACTGGATAATTTAATGACAGTCGGATTACTCAATGTGTCATTGGTAAACGGCAGATCTCCAATGTAACAGAATAATTTATCCAAATCAGATATCGGATAAACCGCGGGAAGTTCTTGACCCCTGGCAATATTTTCACCGTAGATAGTATCGGTTCTGAAACAGATCAATTTATTGTGAACTTCCAGAATATTGTTTTTCAAGATAGTCCATTGCTCCATTACCGCTTCAGCCGGTTCATTATTCATATCCCACAACATTGGAATTAATTTTACGTACAGAGTATCATCGCTTTTAAAACTGTCAAGAATTTGAGCGCGGTTCCCAAATGCATCACCGACTTGTATTGGATTCCATGACCACGGCGACCAATGAGACGACTGTCCATCATTTTTTCGATCTAAGGATTTACCAGCATAATAAGACTGCTGAATATAACGACCTTCATCGTGAATATTGACCAGATTACGATCATCATCCGAGAAAGATAGATATTTTATTGCACCGCCTCTTGTTAAATCAAGTTTAACTTTTATTATTCCGTTATCTGCCGATAGTTCTTTCAACTGCGCATTTGTAATGAATGATACGAAGAGAAAAAACGTTATGAAGGCGGCGGTTTTTATTTTCATAAGTTTTATTTCATCTCAATAATTTCAGATCTTAACTTAAAAACATTTCCGTTGTTGGTATCTCTCAACTTCTTGCTCAATTCTGTGAAGAGTTCTTTTTGTTTTTTATAGACAGCAAGGTTATTCTCAATCGGTTTTGTCCTTCCCTCTTCACTTAATTTCACAAATGAATTTGTGATCTCATTCAACTTAACAGAATTGCCTTGTTCATTATTCCACACCCATGCTGCATGAAGCGCAGCGCCAAGCGCAGCGCCTTCTCCTTCAACCGGAACAGTTTCAGCATTAAAGATATCGGCTATTGTCTGTCGCCAAGCTTCTGATCTTGAAAGACCTCCCGTTAATCGGATTTCATTTACTGTTACAGGAAGTCTTTTAAATCCGTCATAAAGATTTAGAATGTGACCTTCTAAAACTGAGCGCGCTAATATTTCCTTTTGAAAATCACCAAGACCAAAACCGAAATAGGTTGGCGCTGCTTGCGGAACATCGGGAGTACGTTCACCTTCGTACCACGGGATTAAAAGTCTACCGTTATTACCAGGAGAAGTCAATTTAATAAGTTCGTTAAATTCTGAATGTGTAATATTATACTGATCCAAAATTTCATTATAACCATTTGCAAGATTGGAAACACAAACGAGCGGAAGATGCTTTCCTGTGCTGTCGCAAAACGCAGCGATTTCTCCGAGAGGATCAATAAATGCTTCTTGTAAAAATGTATAAGCAGTTCCGCTTGTACCAAGACTTATCGTAACGATTCCCGGTTCAATATTTCCAGTGCCAACCGCACCGTACATATTGTCACCGCTGCCGGCATCGACTTTACATTCCGGATTAAATCCAAACTTATCAACAACATCACGACTAACAAAGCCTATACTTTTATCCGATGTTTTTACTTCTGGAAGTTTACTCATTAAATCCGGGGCAATTGCATTAATAACTTTTTCAGACCATTGTTGTGTTTTTGGATTCCACAATGCCATCCCAGATGTATCACCCGGTTCCATTACTCTTATTCCCCTATTCTTGCCGCCGGTCAAATACCAGTTAATATAGTTGTGAACAAGAAACAGCGTTGATGTTCTTTTGTATGCTTCCGGTTCGTTCCTAACAAAGTGATAAATTTTTGCAGCAGTATATCCCGGACGCTGACTGTTGCCAACCTCAGCTATCATGTTCTCAACACCGCCAACTGCCTCTGTAAGCAGATCGCATTCCTCTTGAGTACTGAAATCATTCCAAAGTTTGCTTCGTTTTCTTGTTAAGCTGCCTTCATTATCAAGCGAAACCAAACCATGCTGCTGCCCGGAGACAGAAATAGCTTTAATATTCTCTTGCGGTATATTTGATCGATACAATCTCTTAAAGAGTATCTCTAAAGCTTCAATCCACATAGTCGGCTCTGATTCCGAAATGCCTTCACCCAAGCCCTGTACTACTCCGTTCTTAGTATTATACTTTGGCAGATCAGTATCGTAATTAACACTACCATTAAAGACAACTTCTTGGTTGTCATAATTAATCACAACTAATTTTGTGCTTTGTGTAGAACTATCAATTCCTGCAAATAAATTTTTCATAATAATTTAGTTTAAATGATAAATTGATTTATTATTGATTCGTAGAATTCTTGTTTACCGCTTATTTGTTTCGGTTCGCCAAATTCGGCTGCGAGTTCTGTCAATTCTTTTAGTCCTAGTTCACCTTTTTCAAAAGCTAAACCCTTTTCACTATTGAAGCTTGCATATCTTTCTTCTTTCATTATTAGATAGGGAGAATTCTGAAGGATATTATCAGCAATGATAAGTGAGCGAGCCAGTGTATCCATCGAATGAATATGAGCAATAAAAATGTCTTCCAGATCTGTTGAACTGCGGCGTGTTTTAGCATCGAAATTCATTCCGCCATTTTCAAATCCGCCGCTCTGTAATAATATCAGCATTAGTTCAATCCCATCATAAAGATTATGAAGGAACTCATCCGTATCCCATCCATTATGGGGATCGCCTTGGTTGATATCTAAACTTCCAAATAAACCTGCGTTCACGGCAGTCTGTACTTCATGAGCAAAAGTGTGCTGCGCTAATGTCGCATGATTGTTTTCAATATTTATTTTAAAATCTTTATCTAGACCATACTCTCTCAGAAATCCAATAACCGTTGCAGAATCAAAATCATACTGATGTTTGGTTGGTTCCATTGGTTTAGGTTCGATGAGATAGGTACCGGTAAAACCAATTTCCCTTCCGTAATCACGGGCTTTTGTTAAGAACATTCCGAGATGATCAAGTTCTTTCTTCATGTTGGTGTTCAGAAGGGAAAAGTAACCTTCGCGTCCTCCCCAGAATACATAATTTGATCCGCCTAATTCAACTGTTGCTTCAAGCGCCGATTTTACTTGCGCGGCAGCATGTGTTAAAACATTGAAGTCAGGATTTGTAGCGGCACCGTTCATATAGCGCGGATGCGAAAAAACGTTTGCCGTTCCCCATAACAATTGGACTCCCGATTCGTCTTGTTTTTCTTTTGCAAGTGAAACGATCTCTTTCAATATTTTATCAGACTCTACAACTGTACTACCTTCCGGCGCTATATCTCTATCATGAAAACAATAAAATGGTACACCGAGTTTAGTAATAAACTCAAACGCTGCATCAAGCTTATCTTTTGCAGCTTCAACCGGATCAGTCTTTTCGTCCCATGGAAATTGTTTTGTACCCGGTCCAAATGGATCTGCTCCGGTTCCGCAGAATGTATGCCAGTATGCAACCGCAAATCTGAAATGATCTTTCATTGTTTTACCGGCTACTACCTTATTCTCATCGTAGAATTTGAATGCTAATGGATTCTTTGAATCCTTTCCTTCGTAAGGGATCTTATCAATACCTTTGAAATATTCCTTCTCTCCAATTAAAACTTTTGCTGCCATTTTATCCTCTCATTATTTCTTTACAGTTATTATTTGTCGTCAATTTTTATTTACCCTATTTCTTAAGAAAGCAACTATACCGGAATAAAGAAGAAATGCTCCCCCAATATAAAAGAGAAGTTGATTATATTCAGTATACATCTCGGTAAAATTGATTACATCCTTTATGCTAAAATAATATTTGAAACCCAATGCAATTATAAACAGAGCACTAAGTATTCCAACTATCGGTAAAAATTTGTTGGTGGTAATTCGCTTATTTGATTCATCACCAAAGACTTTAATTCTCATCATTGTCAAAAGTAATATCCAAAATATCCATGATAATACTTGATAAGTATTTAACGTTCTAAAATAGTTAAAGAAAGCCACCGCCGGCATAAAGAATAAATTATTCTTAGAATAATATGGTCTGTCTTTGTAGATAATCACTATTAATTTACTCTGGTCATGACTTTTTATGATATTCAATATTGCATCTTCTTTTTCTTCGGGAGTCATACTGTGCCAATTTGGGATATCGAAAGCATTCCAGATTGAACAGGCATTTCCATAACCGTGAAAATCCAAACCGCCATTCATTATTAAATCATTTTTTTTGCAGAATGATTTTATCTTTTCATATATATTTCTATCGTAACTTCTGTCTGTTGCAGAATTCGCGATCTCAAAACCATCAACGCCCAAATCCTTAAAATATTGCAATGATCTTTTCTCACCATCAAACCAATGATTTACAATAACAGCGCCGTTATTGGCTCTTACAGAATCAATAACGGTGGAATCTGCCATTCCCCTTGTGCTGAATTTCCTTTTCAATCCAAGCAGACTTAAATGATTTGACCCTGAAAATTCTTCACCGCACATTACTAAAGGTTCAATCGGAAATTTATTATTCCTCTGTGCATTAATAAAATCCAATGTGTGGTTATGATTGTTGTGATCTGTGATAAAGAAAGCATCAAATCCATTTCGTTTGTGCCACTCCCACAAACCTTTCTGTGATATAAGTCCATCGTGGCTATACTCTGTATGGGAATGTGTTGTTACTAAAATTGAATTTCTGGAATTATTTATTATTGTATTATTCGGAAGTGGAATAAAAAGCATTATCACAAAAACCGTAAACCATAAGCCGATCAATATTGGAATGTTCACTATTTGCCTTAAGATAAATTTCTTTCTACTCTCCTTAATTAGAACTGCTTTCGCAATAGTATAAACGACAAAGATGATCAGTATCCAAACTAACGTAATCGGAAATTCATTCAAAGCATATAATGCTCTGTTAAAGAAAAGCAGCAGCCCTATAACCGGTTCAAAGATAATTCTCCAAATAGAAATATTTACATCATAACCGGTCAGAACATTATTGTTAATTGCATCTTCAAAATGAATTGAGTAATGAAATAGAGCTGCAATAATAATTATAACAAGAACTATTGTCGCTGCAAATATTTGGGATCGATATTTTTTCATCTATCACCCTCTTTGATCCATTCTTCAGTAAATCTTATATACTTAATAGTATCATCATCATAAGGAGAAGTATTGTACTTTTGATAGCTATATACAACGTGTATCATTTCATCTTTTCCTTGGATTATTGCTGGGTAGGATGCTTTATTTCTTTTGTCGAAATCTTTATTCAAATCACGTTCAATATGACGCAGATATTTCCAAGTTTTTCCTTCGTCCTCAGATATAGAAACAGCTAAAGTATATCTGCCATGTTCGGTATCATTATAAGCAATAACCCAATGCCCGTTGGCAAGCGTAACAATATCAGAACCGGAACCTTCATTCATAATTTTAGAATCCGTAACTTCTCCCCAAGTCATACCGTTATCTTTTGATTCACTCATCATGTGTCTTTTAGGCGGCGGACCGTTATCCCGCATATATGCGACAATTATTCCATCTTTTTTAAAAGCCATTGTGGGTTGAATATTTCCTAAACCGACTAAAGGATTACTGAACTTCCAAGTTTTACCGAAGTCATCTGTAATTGCCATAAGTGAAAAATTGAATCCATCTGAATAAAATGGAATGATTATCCTATCTCCCACAAATACCGCTTTGTTTTTCGTCTGCCATCCCATTCTTCTGAAATACGGATAGCCTAGTTCGGCTTTCTTAGTTTTACCGTCCGCCAAACGTATCTGCCCGCTTCTGATCATATCCTCACCGCGTGCTTTTGATAACATTTCCTCTGCATATTTATCAAATATTTTTAATTGATCTTCATCAGCTCCTCGTGATTTTACATATTCTCTCTGATATGTGATTTGTTCTTCTACCGACTTTACAAATTTGTCATTAGGCTGTATTCCTCTTTCGGTTTTATCGCCGGGTTTGAAGTGAATGACATCCTGCCATACCCACTCCGGCGCGCCGCTTTTCTGCATATAATTTTTACTTATTCGATACTTGGGAAGCGAGGTTGACCATTGATTTGCAATAACCGTGTACCAAACCAGCCAAAGGGTTTCATGCTGATCTATAAAAAGCACAGGATTGATATCAGGGAAACCGGGGACATCAGCCATGAGAAAAGGGTTGCTCCACTTTTCCTCTCCTTTCAGAAGTCGTGCGCCCATAATCCTTACATCATCTGCCCACCGTTCTCCGTGCCCTTGAAACCAAGCAGCGAGCATATCTCCGTTGGGAAGTTCAACAATGGTACTTCCGTGAGTGTGTTCCTCTTGTGAAGGGAATATTTCAACTTGCATGAAATTCTGCTGTGCATTCAAAGAAATTGTCATAATAACAATTATTATCAGCAAATATTTTAACCGGTAAATCATCATTCTTTTTTGTGTTTTAATTCAATTAATAATTTTTTCCATATGAATATTTAATTTAAATCCCAATTCTAAGGCATTCGTTTTAAGCCTTCCCAACGTACTGTCCAACTTCCATCTTGCGGAAAACCCGGTGCATTAATACCAGGTGCGCCATCCCATCCGGCAGCCATCATTGCAACCGCTGATAAAAGACCTCCGTTGCCCGGTAAATAAATTGGCAAATTTGATGTTTGGTAATTATGACCGTTAACCAAATAATTATTTTTTTTAGAATCCATTAATAAAGCTTGGATCGCAAGTTCTTGTTCTCCCAGTCTGGCAGCTGTCATTGCTGTTAGGGGGAAATCCCATCCCCAAGTACTCTCCCAATTCCATGTTTCCATAACTTTTTTTAATGTCTTATGCATGGTAGAGGAATCAGTTAAAGAATTCGGTGGGATCATTCCATAAGCGCCGAGCAATGAAGGATGCCCATAACGCTTACCACCTTTCCCGAATGTATTCATAGCTGTTTCAGCATTCACATACAAACCATCCTTAACAGGAAGCTGAGAAAGATTATCAAGTACATGCTGCCACACTTCATTACGTCCCATCCCTAAACGTACGCGCCATTGCTGTGCTGTTTCCAATCCCCACGCCCAGTATGCTAACTCAAAAGTTGGATTCATAGTTGTTTCAGCCGGGTGCTTTTCCTGCGCAGGTATTAACGGCGGACCTAAAACATAACGATTAGATTTTTTATCCCAGTATGCGTAGGATGCCATAAATTCTGCCGATTGAAAAACAAGCTCTTTATATTTTTCCAGTGTTTCTTTATTAGGATGTAAGCGGTATAATAATTCTGCATAATAAATTGGATGCGGCTGCTGCCAAATTAAAAATACTGCAACGCTCGATGGACCTTCTCTTCCGTCAGGACCAACCATCTTTGGCCAGCGCACACCATCATAACCTTGAAACTTCGCAGTCATTCTTGCTTTGTCTAAAATTGATTTATACCATGGCATACTCTTTGCGAGAATATCCTCTCTTCCCCAAAGAGCTGCATAACTATCATGCCACCAATGCATTTCAAGATGCGGTTTACCATACCAGCTATTACAAGTCAACCCTGTTTCAGCCGGCAGAAATGAACCGCTGCTGTTTATCTTTAATAAATATTGCGAGAGTACAATTCGTCTTTCCAACTCTACTGCTCTTTTGTCCTTACTTTTGGAAAGTTCAATCGCACCCCCTTCCGTCCAGAATTTATACCAGCTATTTGTTGATGATAATTCTGTTTCATCAAATGAGGGAACTGCATCTATAATTTTATTTTTTGAAAATCGACATGTAAATTCCAAAACATCAGTTTTGCCTGGTGTTAAGATGAACTTATGTTTTTCTGTTTCTACTATTTTATTATTACCGCTCCAAGTAATATCCACAAAGTAATTCATATTATCGAGTGTGCGTTTTAGATCAATACTATTCTTTGTTTCCGCTACAATTTTTGTTTCATGCTTACTAGGTTTTGACCAATCATCAGCAACTGGTCCCCAATTGCCCGAACCATAAGGGAAATGGAAAACAACTTCAAGCTGCCCTGAGTTAATCAGTGGACTTTTAACTCGGAACGATATGGCATCCAGATCACCATGACAGACTGTTTCAACTTCTACAGGTTTATCTTCAATCTCGAAGTAACTGGTTAAAATACCTGTCCACATGTTGAGTGTTTGTTTAACATTTTTTAATTCATTAATATCAACTCTAGAACCATCACTCTTTTTAAGAATGAATCCGATTTTTCCAAGGTCCAAACGATGCGGATTTTGACGCAGCCATTCGGCGGCAGGAACGGAACGATTTGAAGCATAACCAACTTTACGTCCATGTGAGTCATAATATTTTATTGCATCTTCAAGTTTGATTTTTTTTGGATTTGTAAAACTGTGCCATCCCCAATGGGACATTGTATTTAAAGGAATTCCGTTATCATAGTAATCGTTAAATGTCTGTAATCCTGTAATACCTGCTGTAAAAGCAAATTCACCATTCCCAACTGAAAATACTGCCATGGAATCTACTTTCGTTATTGTCGGATTATGGCGAGTTACAAGTTCCTTACGGTTAATTTTAGAATCAGAAGAACACCCGATGAAATAGTTAACTATGAATACAGCAACAAAGATAAAACCATATTGTCCTTTTTTCTTCATCTTTGTTTTCTATTTTTTAGATAATTTATCAAATGCTCCGGATTGTCAGTCTGAATACCGTCAGTTCCCCAACTCAAGATCTTTTTCCATTCATCTTCTGTACCTTTATCCTCATCGACAAACACTTTAATACTGTACTTCTTAGCAATCTTCATATATCCTTCATTCAGTTCGCCCATATCAGTTGCAATAACACGGGGACGAACTTCTTTAAATACTTTAGTAATATTCTCTTTTGGACCGGGGTCAGGCATAACAAAACATTCGTCGCAATATTTTTTCACTTCTTTTATCACATCCATGTGTGAAGCCGGTATGTACCATACAATATCTCTTTCCATACCAAAACGTTTTATTAGTCTAACTTGTGCTTTTACATCCGGCTCTTTCAAATCCAGATAAATGCCGATCTTACCTTTGCAAAGCGATAATATCTCTTCAAAGGTTGGAATCCTTTCATTCTCCCATTCAGCGCCAATACGTTTACCGATATTTAATTTTTTTAATTCTACAAGAGTAAAGTCGCTAACTTTTCCGGTTACCTTTCCTTCTGTGTATGCATCAACAGTTGAATTATGAACGCTTACAAATCTTCCATCTTTTGTTTTACGGAGATCAATCTCAACAAAATCGCATCCAAGTTCTATCGCCTTTTTATAAGCTGCAATCGTGTTTTCCGGAATTCCAATATGCGCTCCTCGATGAGCAATTACATAAGTACCGCCATTTTTAGGTTTCGGGAAATGATCTTCTACTTTCTGATTCGTTTGTTTGATGTGAGCTTTTGATGTTTGTGCGATGGAATTATTTAAATAAAGCAGATAAAAGGAAATGAGGAAAAAAGTTTTGATAAGAATTGACTTTTTCATATTAGGATCTCGTAATTTTATTATTTGGCAAGTACTGATTTTTTATTAAATCAAAATAAACAATCGATTGTTTATTCGCAATTGACATTAGTCGTAGAAATGTACTTTGTTGATAAATCACTATTAAGAAATATAGTAAATTATATGAGATTTTTTATTTCATTAAAAAGGTTTTCTGAAATCATTTCGTGGTATTCTTCCGATGCATAAATTCCGTTTTATTGAAATATTTTTGATCGTTTTCGGAGTGTGGATTAAGACCATCAATGTATGTGATTTTTTATTTTATCATCGTATTTTATAAATTGATATGCAAGCATTTATTTAAAATAAATTATGTGATAAGAGGCTGTTCGGAATTTTGCATAAAGAATACACGATAGTAATTACTACATATAAAAACTTATTTTAGATTCCGAACAACCGTTATTGCAAACTACAGAAATGTTGTCCTAAAGTATTATGGAAAATTATTAAAAATGGGATATGTAATCATCACCCGTAAATTGCTATATTTCTGGTATGGATTAACCAGGAAATCAAATGGAATTTGAATCAATGTTTAGAACCGAGCAAGATTGTGTTGACTATATAAAATCAATCAGGTGGGCAAATGGTTTTGAATGTTCTGTATGTGGTTCTATTCGTTATTGGGAAAAGAATAAAAATCGATATGAATGTAAAGATTGCCATAGTGAAACGACTGTAAAAAGT